>RRZT011645535.1_pt1 | contig 19990 bp, 27 predicted proteins | sample 2165551 | NCBI WGS metagenome assembly RRZT01 (sample SAMN10456910, study PRJNA506462) | wastewater metagenome | biome: wastewater; feature: sludge; material: wastewater sludge; isolation source: wastewater sludge with Escherichia coli K12::gfp cells carrying plasmid... | place: USA: Moscow, Idaho... | reverse complement strand
CGTTAATTGGAAGTATCGTTCTCTTCAGCCACCAGTGGTTGATTATGAACATCTTATCTACATAACTTTAATATACGACTTAGAAGACATTTATGAATCATTTAATTATCGACACAGACAATTTTTACTCTGCTGACATCAACGCGTACAAGTACGCTATAACACTTGAACCGATTAGTTTAATTCCCGTTCGCAATCGTGAAGCAATGAATAAACAGGTAATCATCCGCGCTCGTCGACATGACCGTGGGGTTATAGTAACCAACGATCTTGCAAAAGCAATGGATTTAGTTCGTCGCTTTGGTGGGTATGTTTACGATATGGCAACCATTCAAAAAGTTGTTCATAACAGTAAAGGTAGTGAGTTAGAAGAATGGAATCACAATGGTCAAACTTCTAATATTCCTTCAATACACTACGGGATTACTCCGTCAGGTAAGCAAATTATCTATCATTCAGGTAGAGATGACTATTCCGTTATTATTCTTAACATGAAACAAATTAAAGGAGACTTGTCATGAGTCAAGTAGAATCAACCGCTATCGGACATGAATTGAGCCAAGTGTTAACTGTGACAAATGCTCACAGCGCGATGGTGTTTTTAGTAAAGAAACATGGACCGACTGATTTCCCTGAACATTTGGATGTATTCCTATCCTATTTAGGGATGCTTAATCCAAATGTGCAATGGGATAATTATCCATTGTTTGCAAAGATGCTTGGGGTTTGTGTGCAGGATAACGATGTGCTTGCAAGCTGGTATGGCGAGAACCACATCTACAGCACTATCGTGAACCACTATAAACATGTAAATGACCTTCAAGCAGAAGTGAACAGTGTGTTGTTCCCACAACCACAAACACTTGCTACTGATATTAAACTCGGATAATTAAGGAGACGCTGCCATGAATATAGGTTTAGCGCTACTGATTATATTTTTAGTGCTGATATTTCGTGGCAGCATTAAAAGATACGCTAAAAAGAAAAAGCTTGAAATGAAACCGGTGAGTTATCGTAAATATAACCCACTCGTTCACCTCACTGAGGTTGTTCACTATGAAACCTTGCCAGCCTTTGGGTTGGCATCTAAGATTATTAAAGCTAACTTTAGTCATGTTGCTAGTGAAATGTTAAAGGGCAACGAACAAAAGATTATCGGCATAGATGATCTCCCTATAGTTTATGCCACGGCACTTCCAGTGTCATATCCCCACTATGAGCTATTCCGCTTGTTCTTCGATGATTTAACTAGAAAAAACATTACATCGAAAAACACTTTAGCGGATACATTAAAATCAATCGAATTCGGAGTTTAACCAATGTTAAAATTATTTACAGGCAATATTAACGAAGCCCTTCAAACTATCAAACCAGATGTATACTTAAACATTGCAGATGGTCGCGGTACAGGAGTTCACCCACTCTCTAATGTACTATTCCGCGACTATCCAGAATACAACGAAATGTTGTCTTCGTTGAAGTATAGTGATGTTGACCGTCGTACATTACCTGGTCGATTCATGTATCGCAATAGTAAGAATGTCACACATGTTCTTGGCTTCATTGATTTTACACAGATCAGTACAACTGATGGTGTATTATTCAATATGCCCTTAATCCGCGTATTACAAGGATTAAGTGATAACATGATGCAGGGTACGCAACGGTCAATCGTAATTCCTTACTATGGTCTTCGTTCAAGCGGCTATCACTTCCTGGATTTCTTAGATATGTTGGACATGGTATTTAATCCAGAAATCACGGTGTACATTTCAGTATCTGAACAATATACATCTCGTACTGAATTAGAATGTTTGCGTTTCAATAGCCCAATTCCAGACAATGGCAAACGTACTATTTATCAAACGAAAAGCGTGGAACGTCCAAGCGCTTTTGAAGCTCTACGCGGTTACAGTCCAGATAAGGAACGTCGCATGAATTATAAACCTGATCAAAAAGTAATTAATCAATTCTTTGGTCAGCGCCGTTTTGCTAACTCATAATCTTAATATCGACCACACTACCTTCGGGTAGTGTGGTTGTATGTCCTCTTATTTTTTTCGTTTATTCTATGACATCGCTATTGATGTTTTCAATTAGGATAGACACCATGAAAATTTGGCGCCTGAAAATCAACAGTAGTGTAATCGTTTTTAATGGTTTAGCATTACTGGCTGCTTTAGCAACCCTTATCGTTGGTCAGATCACTGACAATCAAGCAATGTTAACCAATCTCTTAACCCCAACACAATTGTTATTCGTAACACTGATCCAGTCTGGTATCACCATGTGGTTACGTAATACGAATGTGACAGGGCAAAAGCCGGTTGAAATCTTGCCTGCTGCAACGAAAGACACAAAAACCAAATAAGTCATATTGTAGTAATAGTGCCCTAGGGCACTATTACTATTCTACTAATCTATTAAGCTTGCTATGATTTGATTCAATACAAAATAATCCGATATGGTTCGTATATCACGACATTTATACATACCTTTACAAATCCATTTAGGTGAGAATGGAAGAATCACGCGCACTGTCTCGACGCTATCTTCTTCAGGTATAACTACCTTCTTCACCCACTCTGGATAAGCACCGACATTGGGTAAGTTTTTCTTCTTATTCAAGATAACATAACAAAGTTTATCATCTCGACGAATAAAAATTCGATCCTCATAACGATAAAGTGTGTTCTTTTTTAATAATCCTATGATCGCCCTTTCCGCATAGTTGGACGTCATGTTTTTATAGTCCATGAAATAAGGAATTGTTGTGCAGTCAATTGCTTCTTTTAGCAGTTCATTAAACAACTCTTTCGCGTGCTTGATCATATATCACCAGTTTGGTTGATTTTTATTCATATCATTAATTAGGATTGCACTATGACAACTGCAAAGAAAAATCTATCCCCAAGTTTCACCTTAGCTGAAATGACGCATTCATCTACGGCTGTTGCTCTCGGTCTTGACAATACCCCCAATGCAACCCAGCTTAAAAACTTGACTGAATTATGTAAAAAGATTCTTGAACCATTACGTAAAGAAATCAATCAACCTATTAAGGTAAACTCAGGTTTCCGTGCTGTAAAAGTAAACGTAGCTGTAGGTGGCGTTTCAACTTCTGCGCATTGTTATGGTTTGGCTGCCGATATTGTATGTCCTCGATACGGTAATGCTAAAACATTCTGTACATTTGTCGAGAAGTTTTTAAAAGACAATAATATTGCTTTCGACCAACTCATCTACGAATATGGTACCTGGGTTCATATTGGTTTACGTCACCCTGATGGTCGTCAGCGTCGTCAAGTAATCACCATCAACAAGTATGGTACACATCAAGGAATTGTATAATGTCATTTGCAACGAAAATGTATCTAAGTATTATTGCCATACTTGTGGTGGTGGTTTTAGGTGTGTGTTTAGCATGGCAACATGCTAAGAACGTTGCTTCGGAAGCCGGGCATAAGCTCGAGCTTTCGGAGGTTAAAGCACTCACCCAAAAAGAACGAGAAACTCGATTACTCGAAAAACTCAATAATGAACATGCCGAAGAAATTGCTGAGATGGCAATCAACGCATTAAAGGTTGAACAAGATTACAAGGAGCAACTCAATGAAATTAAGCTACGTGTTACTGCCGCTAATTCTGTTAATGAGCGGTTGCGCGACCAAATACGTACACTTAACGGCAAGCTGTCCGAGCTTCCCCGAGAGACCGTCGAGCACTACGCCACCACCAGCGCAGACAATCTTAGCCAGTGTTCCACAACAACGGGAGAACTGGAGCAAATCGCTCTCCGATATTATTCAGACTACAAACGACTCTATGACCTCTGGCCAACCAAACAAGCCGACGGAAGTATCAGAGTCATCGACGGAGAAACCGAACTAATTGAAACGTTCACATATCCGATCAAGATTAAAGGTACTATCAAAGATATTAGCCCCGTTACCCCCTGACGGCATAAATAAAAAAAGTGCCCTACTCAGTGGCGGTACCGAATAGGGCATGTACTCTATACCTGCCTGGAGAACAGGGTCAGAGCAAAATAGGTCAATTTACATATTATAGTCATGTTTGACAGTGAGACTACTTTATGGGTAATAACAATGCACTAGCCACAATATTGGTCGGTACATTAATTGTTGTTGCGAGTTGGATAGTGTGCCACCTCTACAATATTTTCAAAATGTACCAATTCTTTAATAGCTACGTTGGATATGCGCATTCTCATCACATTGTGAATTATAAACATGTTAAAAGACTTTATCGATGTTTATCACTGATTCGTAAAAGCATTAATGGTGAAGACTTATTTGACGTAGCTATGATAACCCACTTCCGACGACTTAGTGACCAAGACATTTACGAAAAAACGAAAGCGATGTTACATGCAATTGAACCTAATTATTACAAGAAATCTCAATTCATGTTTAATTATACTGAATCAGAAGTCCAGAGGCATTGTTTTGATTTAATTGGATCTAGTAATAAACCCGATATGATTCGCTATCTATTATGGATTATTCTTATTAATCCAATTGGTGTGCGACAACTGAAAGAACTAAAGTAGCATAAATTCTCTACTACTGGGTTCGCCCAGTAGTAGAGTTATGTCTTTAGCTTACAGTACCAGAAGTACCATTACCAGTATTAACACCAAGGTGTTTATGACTGTCGCCAACATTTTTACCGTTGTTAGTAAGTTCACCGTTGGTAATTGTCTTACCATTAAACGTATACGTACCACCTGCCATACCCACCATATTACCCGTAATTGATAAGTTACCTTTCTGACTAATATTACCCGTCCATGTTGTTTCAGGAATGGTAACTACACCAGTCTTAGCATTCATGGTAATTTGGTTACTTGCTTTTACGATATAATTACGACAAGTAATAATTACATCCTCTTTAAGTAACTCCACACGCGCACCAGCAGCGGTTTCTAGTTCAATGTGTTGTTCACTTGAATTCAATTGAATATAGTTACCGATATCATCGGCGACAACCACCACATTCCCTTCCTTCGCATTAATCTGCTGAGTATAGGCATATGGTTCGCCATCATTTTTGTTGGTTTTGGTTGTAATATGTTTTTCGTGTGTATTAACTTCTTGATACCAAGAGTTTTCGGGGGTGGCTTGGTTATCGTTTTCATCAGCAGTATTACTAAATACCGTGATTACCGTTTCACGTTTACGTGTGGTTTCACCTGGACCATTCACGACTTCCCAAACATACTTATCTGTATCCCCGAATTGGAAAACGCGAACCTGCTCACCACGACGTACATCAGGCGCTGTATATCTGTTAGTGCCATCACCACGCCACGTAGCTGTCACTGTGTTCGAAAGCTTAACAGAGAAACTTAGACGATCTCCATAAACGTTAGTACAGTCGATACTATCTTCGTTGTAACCACCAACCACCTCACCATCAACAAGGGGATGGAATTCTTCTAACCAGATTTCAATTTCATTGGATGTTCTTAATTTGTTTTCAGCGACTGTACCAATGGAAATCTCTCTAAATTGCGATTGTTCAGCCATAGTGGTTCTCTTTAAAAATTACAGAATTGGTAATACATATGAATTAGAATGTATGGCGATTAAAATGAAAAATTAATCCGCTAGTTGTTTGGATATTCATTTGAGTTATCCTATCTATTTTTTCTGCAGGGAACATTATGGGAAAGTTTAAAACAATCTGGAATGCACTATTTAGTAATGAACTTGTTTTAACAGGGTATCAGCCAGAGTCCGTAGACAAACTACATTATCGTGGTTGGTGTGTTGACGCAGGTCGCCATTTCCATGTTCATGTGGTTAAGGATAATAAGCATACCATGGGTGAATGCCCTCATTGTGGAAAGAACTACCTCGTTCCAGCACAACTCAAGAAAATGATCACTGATGAACATCACCTTGAACTCAGTAACGAGATAATGAAACCACCGCGTAAACCTTAGGGTAAGTATGTCGGTTACGATTACTAAACCGGAACCATTTAACCCATTTTTCAAAGAAGACATCGTTGTGAGAATTATCGAGCTAACACTTCATCGCTATACACGTCTGGCTTTTAGTGCAATTGAAACAATTCATTATAAACCGACAGAAACCACCCAGATTATCATTGGTACGAATGGTTCGGGTAAATCAAGTTTCTTAAATGAATTAAATCCAATCCCACCTAACAAGAACTACATGCTTGACGGCGGATACAAAAAAATCCGCATTGAACATAAGGGTATCGAGTATACTCTTTTGTCTACCTATGGTAAACATAACAAACATAGTTTTATCGAACATCGTGCCGAGGCCGGTGATCTTGAATTAAACGATGGTGGTACTGGGGTTGCACAGAAGATTCTTATCGAAAAGATCTTTGGTTTGAATTTCGAACTATTGAAAATATGGCTAGGGCGTGTTCGTTTTACTGAACTAGCACCGATCAAACGTCGTGATTGGATTCTACGCCTTTCTGGTAGTGATCTTGATTTTGCGATGCGTGTATTCCAAGCAGTTAAGAATGAAACTCGTGATGCTCAAGCGTTAGAGAAACATTTCATTAAGCGCCTAGCAGATGAAGCTGCTGATATGGCGGATAAGAACCGCATTGAAGAACTTGAAGATGCTGTTGCTCGTATCACTTCCCAATTGAATCATTTATTGGAACAGAAAGACAACAGTATTCCAAGCGTGGCTTTTGTTCGTACTGAAATGGATAAACTCATTCGTGAATTTCATGAGTGTGCAGATGTGGCGTTGGGTGTACAGCTATATAAGCCTGACTTCATTCCAGTAGAGGTTGATAATGTCGAAGCTTTAGAGTATTACATTTCTAACGAAAAAACTCGTGTAGAGATGTTACGTGAAAAACTCAATGAGTATTACGATCAAAAGAAAACTGTAACTGAGGCATTGGAAGCATTATCCGTTAATGGCGTTAATTCAACCAATGAACTTGAAGCAGTAACGCAACAGTTCCGTTTGGAGAAAGATGCATTAATTGCCTCAACTCCGATTTACGAAGAAGTGAAGAATACAGATGTTGGACAACTACTAGGTCGCTATCATGCATCTCGTGGGCTGCTAATGGAAACGTTGGGTGTATTGCCAGATAACTCGGATGGTTACTATTCCAAAGATAAGTTGATGAAAGCACGTGAGAAGACACTGATCATTGAACAGCGTATTGGTGTAGCTAAACAGCGCGACTATCAACTTAGTCATTCTATTGAACATTACAAATCTTTGAATGACGAAACTTGTCCGAACTGTACCTTTAGCTTTAAACCAGGTATGCATAACTATGATCTCGAAGCAACGCAGCGAGAGATTGAACGTGTGCGCGATGCCATTATTGCTGATGAAACAGTGTTAGTAAAAGGTCGTGAGTATATTGAGGGGGCTAATGAATACATTCGTGCCATTGGTGCATTGAAACGTATTATCACAGACAACCCAGAATTGGAACCGTTGTGGAACATGTTACTTAAAGAGAACCTTTATCGCGTTGCACCTCAGTCACATTTACCGACCGTGGTTGCCTTCCAATCGCTACTTGAGAATGCAGTGGGTATACAGACCTTAGAAGAACAGATTCGTGTGAATGAAACTGTTTTAGCATCGATTAAGAACGCAACTGATGGGCAAGCAACGTATACCGATAGTTATGCACAAATGTTAGATACTCGCATCAGTGAAACAATTACACTGATTGACAATATCAAACATACGGTGGCAGGTTGTTCTAAATACCTGAAACAGATTGAACATCGTAACTCTGCTGTATTACGTGCTTTAGAGATTCGCAATACACTTGCTGAGAAACATGATGTATTGATCCGTAGCGGGCTAAACCGTGTGGTTAGTGAAATGGTACAGACAAAACAAGTTGAGCTTGCTAACGTCAATACAGCGCTAAATAAGATCACTCGACACGATGCGGTCATTCAGGAGATCACACATCAGAAGAATGATGCAACAGATCGACTGAGTAAATACAACACGATTATGAAAGCACTTTCACCAACCGAGGGATTGATCTCTAAATATATTCAGAACTTCTTGGATGTATTTATTGAAGATGTGAACTTGGTGATTGATGAGATCTGGACTTCACCTTTGGAAGTATTAAGTTGTGGAGTGGATTCAAGTGAAGTTACTTGTAAATTCCCCCTGTCTGTAAATGATGGTTACTTAATCACGCCAGACATTAATGAAGCTTCCGATGGTCAAAAGGATATTATTGACTTTGCATTCCGTATGGTTGTAGGTCAGTATTTAGGTCTGAACGATTATCCATTATATCTGGATGAGTTGGCGCCAACATTAGATGAACAACATCGTGAGAACTTAACTCGCTATGTAAATAATCTAATGGAAACAAATCAATTCGAACAGATGTTCATGATTTCACATTATGCAAATAACCACTATGCTTTTGCTAATAGCGAGATATTAATGATGGATGGTCGAAACATTATTAACAAACCAGGGAATTTCAATAAGCACGTTAAAATTGTTTATAGTGCAGATATTGTCCCTAAAGAAAAAATTGCAGCATAACTGGTGAATCAAATGCAGTCAAAACGACTAGCAATTCTCGAAGTTGCAACAAATACCTTTACTGGTTTAATTGGGAGTTGGTTGATCACCCTTTATTTTGTTAGTGGTGTTCGCACTCCCATAGAAACTGCTTCGATGATTACTGCTGCGTGTACTGTCTGGAGTTTACTCCGAGGATATGTTATTCGACGGATCTTCAATCGAATTGCTGAACACCTATATCAACAGGAAAATAAAATATGATCAAGGTTTGGATTTTAACCGTAATATTCTTTGATGGTGGTAGTGTTAAGAGCGGGTCATCAATGGACGTTCAACAATATGAATACCAGTCGGCAAAGTCTTGTCAAGTATGGCAAAACTATTGGAGGGATAAATGGAAGGTGGGTGCAACCCATTGTACGCAAGTCGAACGTGTTAAATAGGGTTATATAAATGCAGAATGATGGTGCTTTAGAATTTTTGAAGAAGTTTGTAGATGGTCATCGTATTGTTTCTACTGGTGACTTAACCGATCTACAAATCTCCAATGCAAAAGTTGAAGGGCGTATGTATGTTGAACCTGACGGCGGTCTTGGATGGGTAGCATTACCTTGGGATCTATCCACTCCGAAGGATAAACATCGCGAAGCTGTTCTCAGTAAAAGTCGTTAACCTGTCAGCATATTGTCTACTACTCCCCTCGGGGAGTAGTAGACTACTTATGTTGTTAGTATTTCTTTTTGTCCATCTTTTGCCATTCTTCTTCCCATAGTGCTTTTACTTTTGCACGATCAGAGAATGTTAATTCCTCATCGGCATAAATCACGCGAGTCGTCGTTAATGGGAACGTTGGGATTGGATCGTTCATTGATTTAACTTCTAAATCAACTTTCACCCAATTGTGTTGTGCACCACCATTGGCAAAGAACACATCAACTTCCCAAAGGAGTTCACGAATATTTGATGGGATTGTGTAGCGAGTTTTGACATACCCATCTACAGCCATTTCACGCATGGAGTTAAACATATCCATACTGATGTCCATTTCGACTTCTTCGCAACCAACAGTATTCGGACGCTTGATCTTAGTACACATCGTCGGTCGAGTATTGTCAATTAAACGAATACGCATCTTACCATCAGTATTACCTTTAACCAGCGGGATTGACCACTGTTCATGGCGTTCTGATTTAATTGCTTTGCGTTTAAGTTCTTCAAGATCTTCTAAGTGTACGTACATTGTGAATTCGATTTCACGCTCTACGTTACCAGAGATCAGACTTTCCATTGAGATACCAGTAGTATCGCTAAAGTATTCACCAAAGGTAGGCATGGTTACTCCATTACGTTGATGGCAATAAGTTATTGTCAATCAAGATCTGTGTTAAGGTGTCAATGATTTGGTTGTTTCGAACAGCTTCTTCTTCCAACTCTTTAATCCGAGAGATTGATTCTGACCCCGTATTAATCGAAGCTAATCGCGCTTGTTCTAAAGCTAGGTGTTCTTCGTAGGTTGGATTAGTGAGTGTGGCTAAAGAGTGTATTGAAACATCCGCCTCGATACCAAATTGTGCACCGACTGCATCTTTCACCGCTTGTTCTGCAGCAATCGTATCAATGTCCTCTGGGAGTGGTCCTAGTGAACACGATAAGATAAACTCACGATACTTGATCGTGGTAGATGAAGGGAAAGACGTGATATAGTTATCAGGAATCAAATAACTCTGACCTGAATCATCCATCAATGTAACGATGTTAATACCACGAATTTCTTCACGAGCAAAACTAAACGTCATGTCGCCAATTACATGACCATCAACCAACCCCACAGGTTGATAGATTGTTGTATAAGGATTCGTACCTTCACGATAGATATCGCGGAAAGTACGAATAGCCACACACGTGTAATCGACAGCATCGGAGATACGGAAAGGCTCACGAACTTTATATCGACCACGCGCTAATAACGAGGGCGTCAATTGTTGATATTCAGCCATGAGTTACTCCTTTATAGTTCAGTTGCGACTTGGTCGTTGTCAATCCCTTTCACTTTATTGAAAGAGTAACGAGTCAATATAACATAGTTATAATCTCGATAATTGAAAGCAACAAAGTACATACCACGACGAACCATTCGACTGTAACCAACTTCAAGTGGGTTGGTTGGGTTGAATTGACGAGCTACATCTAGGGCAGCATTGAAACGACGACTAAGTTCTTGAGATTCCACAGTCATACGACCATAGTCAGGATCAAGACTATCTAATTCAAAGTTGATGTCTGGATACAATTGTGGAAGATCCATTAAACCATCTTTGTTGTTCGGATTACCTAAGATACCATAAGAGATTGAGCGATAGAAAGCAACACCGTTATATAGATGTTTTTCCATGTATGCTTCAATACTACCACCTGACTGCGTATATCCAGATGGGATAAATGTTTTCACATGTGTACGCACATCTACATTACGAACCATAGAGGAGTAAATTCCCACTTGCAATGAGTTCGGTTGTAATGCTAACTTATCCCACATTGGAAAAATGGCAAATTCAGTTTCAGCATACAGGTCGGGGTAGATTTCATTCCATTTATCATAGTCTGAATTCTCAGCGATGTAATCGCGAATCTTATCCTTTACAGCTTCACTATCATAACCTGCGGCACCATAAATTACAGCTGTCCATGTGGTTGGCATAATCGCATTAAAATCATTTGGATCGTGCCATGTTAACTTATATGGATAGAGTGCTGTATGTGGAAGATCACCAGTAATTTCTTGAATCTGATTTACTACCCAATCCTGTGACTGTTCAATGATTAGATTGTACACATTCACTTTGGTATTGATTAGGTTATTGATATCTTCGACTGGTGGGATAATGAAGATTTCAAATTCATCATACTGTGTACGAAAGGATGCGTCAGAGAACCAAATGGTGAGTTGATATTGGTTAATACCATCCAACATTTTCCACTGAACATAATCGGGGCAGTAGCGACCAGCAATCGTATCAGATTCAAGAATTTCACCAACAGACACCGCTGTCATATTCGGGAACTGTTGTTGAATAGATTGTACGAAAGCAGGTTTGTTACGGTTTGGTGGAATTAAACCACCAATGTGTTGATTGAAGACCCATTGACCAAAAGCAAGTACGTTTGCACGAAAACTTGCTGATGGATTAATGCGGCTCTCCATCTCATCAATACATTTAGTTACAAAAAGTTCAACGTCGGGTTGGGCTGTGATGGCGTAGTTACGCATGTCGCGGGTGAAGGTTTGACAATACGTTGAGAATTCACCAAAGTCGGCAACTTTGTTCTTGCCATCTAGTGCCAAACTCGGCATCGACATAAAACCTTTTAAAGTGTACATATTTTCACCTACAATGGCTATGGTATTTATCAGATGTCATACTATTGAGATGTTGTGCATGTAAATGTAGGCTTACCAAAAATGAATATTTTCTCAGTTCTTTTGAAGTTGGGAGCAACATTATGGCCATTAATTCGCGAGTACGTTTTATCTGACGGAATCAAGGGTAAGGGGCTAGGGGCTAATATTGTTGCGATCATCGTCGGGGGCGCTCTTATTCTGATCACCATGGTGACGGTATATTTGGGCGAGCAGGCGAAACAGAATCTTACGATTCAAGAACCGATCATTAAACAATACAATGATCTTACCACTGAAAACGAAAACCTTAAAGCTCATGTCGATGAATTACAGAACAGTGTCTTTCAGTGTGAAACACGTTCACATAAGGTAATCGAAGAATGTCAGGCTACTTTGAAACAATTCACCAGTAAAGGAAAGTACATCTATGATGTTGCTACCAAGACTATGGTATTGAAGCAGACTGACGAAATAAAAAAATAGTTCACCCGTAGTTTATATGGTGAATTATTGTTGTATTAGGATGATGGAATGTTAAACGAACCCTTAATCAGTCAAGATCTGATTGATGCACAAATAAAGAAACACGATAAATCGGATACACCCGATGCTTTAGAATATGGTCTGGTAATTTATACTGACGGTGGCGCAGATAAAATCATTGCGAACAATAGCCCAGTATATGTTGCAGGTTATGGCATCCATGGTTATATCTATGCAAACACCCCTACTAAGGTAGGTGCGGGTGTTACAGGTTATACGGTTACGGATTATGGTTACGCATTAAATTCACGTGTGACACAGAACATTCCAAAATCGAATATCTATCGCGTTGACCAGATTGAACAGGCGCAAGGGCTATCACAAGTTCAACCACTTGCGTATATTGATGGTGTAGGTGGTCTATTTGAAGCAACGAATAACGTCGGGGAAGCAACCAGTTTCTTACGTAGTTTAGATATCGTTGAACGCGCTTATCATCAACTTGGAATTAAGCGTGTACATTTCTGCGCTGATTCCGAATATGTAATCAATAACGTCATGATGCGTTTCACTTATCTTCAAAATGGGTGGAAGTTAAAATCAGGTAAACCGGTTGCCAATCAAGAACTGTTTGCCGAAATTACTGCACGACTTGAAGAACTATCAACCTTACCAATTGAATGGTCTATTCAGTGGGTAAAAGGTCATAGTGATGACTACGGTAATATTCAGGCTGATAAACACGCATCAGCAGGTTTGATCGCTGCTAAGAATGGTCATTATTTTGATCACCTGAAAACATCACCTGCACAGGGTCATTGGAATACTTCAAATGCCAATGAAATGAAAAATGACCCATCACAATACTTCCTTGTAGATAACAAGTGGTATTACGATAGTCAAATGGAACATGAGCGTCGCGTTGATGGCTTACTACCATTATTCTTAGGTAACCATGACGAAGATCATCGTGCAGGACAACCTGATGGTGATAGTACGTATTGTGTTGCGCTGATGAAAGAAGTTCCACCGTTGTTCGGTTCGATGATCGATACAGCTCGTCGTTTAGATTACATTGAAAATGGTTTAGAAACCCATGGTGTATTCTACGGGAATATGAACAATTTGTTGCGACCAGATTTCCAAGAGCAGTTAAAAGAGTTTGAAGATCGTTTCCTAGTGATCAATACCCACAGTAAGCAAGTAAGTAGTTTTGATAAGCGTGATTTAATCACACGACTCTCCCCTGCTTATATCTCGAACCTCAAGATCGAGAAGTTTCAAATTCTCCACGATGTAATTGATCGTGTGGTGGACAACAAGTTATTTAAACATGAAGCACTCACAGATATCACAGACCAAATCTATGATGTTAGTGTAGATGCTAAAGGGAAAACGGTTGTTAAATTGAAGATCGACAACGATCCATCAATTAAAGTGTCTGCTAAGGTCATTAAGTATAATGCTGATTATGTGTACGAAGAGTGCATGTCCGATGCTACTCTTACATATGGCATTACCGCCCCAAGGCGTCGCGTTCTTAGCGGCATTAAAGATCATAGCCCGAAGGTTTACATCTTGACGTCATTCGAAGCATTTGCCGGTTTCCGTTATTATACTGTTATCTCGTTACCTAATGGTGAGCACGGGATCTGGACAAATCCGGCGGCAAACCTTCGAGTGTTTTAATCTTTTAGGTTAACACTATGAATGGATCACTTAAACAATCTGGAAACATTTTACGAGCAATAGGATGCTATTGCTTACTCAAGATTCTTCAACTCGCGGGGTTCGTCCTTCCGAGTTGGGGTGCTTGGACTAAACGCTTGTTCTTTATTTTAACAACTTATCATGAACTCCAGCGTCATCAATTATTTGCCAATCTACCCCTAGAACGGGTAAATATGCGATTACTCAAAATTAAAGAACATGCCGTATTGACGAATGTTTCTGAAATCACCCAGTGGAATATTATTCATCTTGATATGGATAAGATTCGAAAAATGGGGGTGGACGTTGATTACATTGCCACTGGCGGACACGTTTGTGCGCGGGATATTGAAGTCATCAGTAAAGCAATTATCGACTCAACACCACCAAGTTTAAATTATGGTCGATCGGCTATGTACACCGATGTATTACGTTTACTCAGTCAAGAGGACACGTGTGCAAGGTTAGCATAGTGCAACATCATAACCTCCCTTTAGCCCCGCAAAAGGGCTAAAGGGTTTTATACTGCTATGCTTTATTTAATGGCATTTGCTAAGGTGATGTTGGTATCTGTAATCGCTTTGAGGAAGATCTGTGCGTTGTAGAGTGTTGCCCCAAAGTATTCAGTTGCTAAAGCTAAACGATATGCTTGCTTTGTCAAGTATTCAGCAACGGCACCAGTAACGATGAGTTCTTCTGTACTGATCTTAGTCAGAAGTTTTTCAACGGTATTGTTTGCTTCGCTAACACGTTTGATAAAGTCTTCAACGATATCGATGAACTCTTTATAGAAATCATTGATCTCGACAGCAATAACGTTAGTTTGTACATAATCGTTAACACGTGGATATGCGTCCTTAAACGGGCGTGTTGAAGCAGTGCCTGTAGAGGTAATTAATTCCGCATTGATTTTGCGTTGTGCGAAGATTACTTTTTCAACATCGGCTAGTGATAAACCAGCTGGAGTTGGAATAGTGATCAAAAGTGGATCTTGTAAACGTGCAGGGCTACCTAAATAACCTGATGCAATTGTTGCAAGTTCTTCTGGAGTACCTTTAATGATGCTCTCACAAATCTTAACATCATTACGAAGTGCCATTGCAAAATCAAGCATTTTGGTGCGTGGTTTTAAGAACGCTGGAACGTAGACATGAATCGGTTGAAGATCTGTATACTGAACTTGCTTTTGTTTGATTGCTGTTTGTACTTCTGGCGAGTTTGTGTATAAACCATTTGCATGACTTACATCAATCTTAGCCAGAGCTTTTTGAGTAAAGCTAGAAGTGTATTGAGCAAACCCACGGAACTTGGAAAGACTGAACTCTCCTAGTTTAGCAAATGGGTTGCTCATTTCAATTGAAACAGCACGGTATTCGGTTTCAAGGTGGTTCTGGTACATGGCTACCTCATAGTGTTTTAAAAATATATCGCGTATATCTATTATTTGACATACTCAGGTTCATATTAAAAAGGAAGATTTACTCAATGAGTTCACCTTTTGCTAAATTTAAACAAGCTAAACCATTTCGTCCACAGTTCAACGTTGGTTGTTTGATGGATATCGCCACTGGGCGGTATGAAAAAGGAATGAAAGGCGAAAACATTTTAAATGGTGGTGTTTCACAGATCGAAGGTGTAACGGGTCCTGGTAACTCGTTTAAATCGACGATTGCTCACTTCCGAATGTTGATGGTGTTATTTCGTTATGCGAATGCAATGGGGTTCGTATATGATACTGAAAACTCCGCAACACGTCGACGTTTCCAAGATCTGGCAAACGTCATTGACCCAACTGGGGAATTGGCTAAAACACTAGAGGAAGAAGTAGGTCGTTTCTTATTTACAGATGCTGCTGAATATAACGGTTCTGAATGGTGGGATCTTTTCAAAGAAGGGATCATGGATCGTATTAAAACGACCAAGGAAGAACAAACGCCTTTCTTAAACGAAAAGACTGGTCAACCTTATTCTATCCTACCACCTATGGTTGGTGAGATTGATTCATTCAGTCAGTTCCAATCAAATGCTGTATTTGAGAAGACTCAAAAAGGTACAGTTGGTGATGGTGACCTTAACCCAGTGGCAATGCACAATGCTGCAGCGAAAGCACAATTACTTGACACACTCCCGTACCTAGCAAGTAAAGCTGGTTTCAGCATGATTTTGACCGCACACATGGGTGATACCATTGTGATGGACAAGTACGATGGCCCTAAAAAGAAACTGGCGTTCGTTAAAGCTAACCGTAAGATGAAGAAGACTACAGAAGGTTTTACTTTCTTAACAAACAACTTGTTTGAATCTATCAGCACTTCTCCGTTATTAGGTAAGAAAGATAAACTACCTGAATTCCCATTTGGTGATGCTGACGATTTCGAAGGCAATACTGATTTAATGGAAATCACGGTACTTCCTATTCGTACGAAAGGTGGTATTACTGGTTATCCGTTTACATTGGTTGCTTCTCAACGTTTTGGTATTCAACCATGTTTAACGGAATACTTATACCTTAAACAATATGGTCGCTTCGGTTTGACTGGTAACTTAGTACAACAGCGTTTGGCTATTTATCCAGATGTGGTATTCACACGTAAGTCTATTCGCCGACTTTCAAATTCAGATGCAAAATTCCGTCGTGCAACTCAAATTCTTTCCGAATTGTGTCAAATCAATAACTTATGGCCGGAGTACGCACATGAGTTTATGGTCGAACCTACGGAATTGTATGAGGGTTTAAAGAAAAAGGGTTATGATTGGGATGTCCTATTAGAAACTCGTGGTTACTGGACGTTTGATCAATACACACACCCAGTACCATTTCTATCGACAAAAGATTTATTAGAAATGTATCATGGTAACTATCACCCGTACTGGATGAAACCTCTATAAGTTATCATGATGAGGGAGATTAACACATGACAGCTTCTGTCATTAACCGAGATTATTTGTTGGGTGCTATCGTTGGGACGGCACCCCAACTTAAACACTATTTTGAAAGTGTATTAAAACAGGCTTGCTATACAGTTAGTGAACTGAATACGTTATTTCGATACGAACTAATTAAAATGTCTAACAATACGATGGCTGTGCGCGATTGGCTCTGCCCGTCTGGCGATACTGACATGTGGGTGTATTATTTCTGTAAAGAGATTGTACCATTTATTTCGAAAGTGTTCTCGCATCAGTGTCAGTCTCCCGATGCTATGGTAAATAGTTTATTAGGTGGATAATCATGAATGCCAAACGTGTTGCAGTTCAAGATCGAATCATTAAACGCATGGAACAATGGGATCCTTCTGGGATCAATGCAAAACAATACGCAGATATCTTTGCAACGATGTCTGATGTTGAGTTTACAAACTTCATGCAAAAGATGATTAGTGGTGAAAATCCATTAAGTGGTACAAAGCCTAACTTTAGTAGTGTTAAAGCAGGTGTTCAGCATAACGTCAAGTTAGCTGCTGAAATGGGTTATGAAATGTATAAGCGTATTTGGGTGGAAGATCCACTTACAGGGAAACGTTTCTTAACTCCACTCAAACATTTGGTGTATGAAGTCAATGTTTGTCGACAAACACAAACGCTCGATCACAAAATCTCTGTAGCTAAAGACAACACTCACGTCGATGAGCGGACTGGTCAACCTACAGGAGATTCTCGTTCGGCTCAATGTTCTGGTCCTGAATTAATGATGTTGAAATCACGCGGTCTCACTAGCTCTATTACAGAGATGATGAAGTTCCGTGGTGGTGATAATGTCAGTATGCGTCATTTAGACACCAGTATTATTCGAACGGGTACTGGATCAATGAATGCCATACCAGGTGCTCGTGAGCGTATGCCTAAATCTGTTCAGACCATGTCTGCTATTCTTGCAGGGATGTTGTTTGAAAACAACTTTGCAGGTTAAAAATGGTTAATGAATTATTTAGTACTGCGGTGGAGATTGTTCGTCAATATGGTTTACGCTGTATTGATGAGCAGACTCATACCGTAGATGATGAGAAAGAAGGGCGTATCAATTTACTTAAAGATTTTACAGTTGATGTGAAATCAAGCAGTCGTTTCTATAACGTAAATACTGCACGTGAATTGTTAGAGGTGTATAAGTCTGTTGCAGACGGTGACTTTATCACACAACACTTACATAACGGCGCATCGTTCTTGATTATGTCATTGGGTGCAGAGCAATACGAGAAACTTTGTGCACACTTAGCACAGGCGTTGCAATTAGGTTTTGCTTTCCCTGAAAACACTAAAGTCGTCGACAGTGGTGTATTCTTAACTATTGCACGAGCCAATCCTTGGCTGGTGTTTTGTTTACTTTCTCGCTATGCATGGTTTAGTCAACCTACTCCACAACAAGGTGCTTAATGAAACAGATTCTTCTATTTCCTTTAGATCTGCTTCTTGATACACGCTTACCGGTGATGGGTCGTTATGACCCATCACTACCTAGCGCTATTATGTCAGATCCAGAAAAAGACGCAATGTATCGTCAGCGTTATAATGACCAATTTCTTGACTTAGGTATTCCCGTGGGAATCTTTCAGAGTCTATGGACAACTCGCACTGCCAATGATTTAGTTAATTCTCGCCCCACACGTTTCTTATTTGAACTGAGTGACATTGCTCAACAGTTAATTAAGAAAGCTGTTATGGAACCCCATAACGTCGAAGAGATTGAATTCCATATCAATCTTTATCCATACACAGATTTGACACGTGATGAAGTTGAAACGATTATTGGGGCAGTTAAAGCACGAGTGCAAGACTGGGTGATCTTTAAGCCTGTCTTTATTTCGGACAAAGAATTATCCGCCGAACATATTCGATCTGTCGGTTATACCGGCTTATTCTTTTATGACTTTAAGAATTGGCTGAACATTCACTATGGTGCCAATGTTCCTGTAACTGAATTACGCGCCATGCCGAGTATTACAATCTACAGCGCGTTGATGTTTGACGACGTTGATAAGTTACAAGAGTCTATGGAGTTTCGTAATCCAAATGGTGAAGGATGTAACCCGCTCTATGGTCTTCGAGCCATGTTTGCACCCTACTTCTATTTAGAAGGTTTGGACACCGAATCACTCTGTATTACTAAGCCGGAAGACTTGGTTAAACAGAAGACATTCTAAATTAATTATTTACGCCAAAGGGTTTCCTATGTAAGAAACCTTTATTAATTATTAACACACTGGAGTCCTTAAATGACTGAACATGTATTAGCAATCGCTCGTCAAGAATTAACCAAACAAAACGTAGGTGAACACGGTTTATATCCCGTAGATCTTTCTACAATTGACACCACTGCGTTTGCTTGGTTGCCGCGCCACATTGCTGATGCGAAAGACCTTGAGACTAAAAAGACATCTGCAGATGCTGTAGCTCTGGGTAAACACCTACCACAAATTCTAGGCTATTTCCAAATTACCGATGAACATGGGCGTATCTTGACTTATTACCGCAAAGGTAAAGAAAAAGGTTTAGTGGGAATGCGGTCTATTGGTGTTGGCGGTCATGTAGACATTGAAGATGCTGTTCGCTATAATGATGACGGTTCTGCGTTTTTATTGACTAACATCAATGAATTGATTTGTCGTGGCGCTAAGCGAGAACTCTGTGAAGAGATCGGGTTGGTGGTCGGTTTAGAACCTTCTAAATTCACACACGTAATCTCTTCTTTAGCTGATCCTACATCGGCTGTGCATGTAGGTCTTCCTGCAACACTTGAAATCTCTGGCGAAGGTATCGAACGGTTAGTCTTGGCTGAAGATGAATTCTTAGATGTTGCTTGGTTGACAATGGAAGAATTAAAAGCTGATAAAGCTGCGGG
>RRZT010550710.1_pt1 | contig 19991 bp, 32 predicted proteins | sample 2165551 | NCBI WGS metagenome assembly RRZT01 (sample SAMN10456910, study PRJNA506462) | wastewater metagenome | biome: wastewater; feature: sludge; material: wastewater sludge; isolation source: wastewater sludge with Escherichia coli K12::gfp cells carrying plasmid... | place: USA: Moscow, Idaho... | reverse complement strand
CCGTTCGGCGAGGCGCTGCAGTGGATGACGATGAGATTGATTGGGCGCATGCGGCGAGTGTCGCGCGCGCGCGGAGATTGGCTCGAAGGGAAGCCCTTCGGCAGGGACGGCTAGAACAGTTCGGCCTGGACCTGCAGCCCGACCACCTCGGGCATGGGCGCGTTGACGATCTTCTCGACCCAGCGGTTCGAGATCGGCGCGAACTCGCGCACCAGGACGGAAACCGCGCCGCGGCCGCTGTGGCCTTCGCGCAGCAGAGCGTCGTAGCGCTCGATCATGCGCCGGTTGCGGTCGGCCTTCACCGCGCGCGCGCAGAGCGCGATGTAGATGGGCTCGCCGCCGCCCAGGCCGGCCGCCAGCTTGCGTGTCGCCGGCTCGCCGATTACTTCAACGAGCGCCGCCCAGGTGTCGCTCGCGTCCGTCTTCGGGATGCGCAGTTCCTGCCCGCCGAACGCATGCACCAGCGCCATCGCGTGGCTATGGCCGACGAGGCGGACGATCTCCTGGATGACTTCGGGCAGCACGTCAGGCCTCGGCCGCCTGTTTGCGGCGGAAGCGGATCGTGCGCTCGAGCGCGCTCGACACGTCGCCGAGCTGCTCTGCGGTCAGGAACTCGAAGCGCGCCACCTTCGGGAAGATGCGTTTCCCGACGCCGTAGGCGTACGGCCAGTTCTGCCCGAGTTCCTTCAACTGCACAGCAATCTTCGCCTCGATCGCCTCCTTGGTCAGCGCCAGCGGCTTGTGTGCCGGCGCGATCTTCTTCGGCTTCACCTTGAAGCCGCACGCCTTCAGGTGATCGAGCACGCGCTTGCGACCCGACCAGTCGAGATCCGCCGCCGAACGCACGCGCGCCACCGTCCACAGCACGTCGCGGTACGCGTCGTCGTCCATGCCGAGCTGCTGCCGGGCGATGTGGATCTGGGCGAGTTCGCGGTTGCGTGTGGGGGCTTTGGTGGTCACACACCCTCCAACATCAAAGGAGCGGCGCCAGCACCAACGCCGTGGTGCAGTTGAGCGGATCGACCAGCATGCCGCCCGGCGCTGAGCGCCATTTCGTCCTTGCTGGATAGTGTTCGTCCCTTGTTGCGGTCCGTGGCGTTGAGCGAACCGAGTTTCGGATGTTTAATTTCCATGTACGCTTGGACTGCCTCGGCCGCACCTTCGACGGACGTAAGAGCCGTGACATTGCTGCATGCTGCGCGCACCCATCCGATGCTGAATAGATCAGCGCGCCGTACCTTGCTCGATTTCTTATGGCGCTTCAGCGCGTTGGTGATGTAGTCCTGCCGCGCTTTCTTGGCCTGCCTGAATAGCACCTCGAACGAATAGGCGGCGACCTCGTTGGCTGGCGGAAGGCCGATGAATACCCATTGCGATCGGTCCCAACCTTCGAGGAAGATCAATCGGCAACCGAAAACATGCGCGATGTAGCCGGCCAGTTGGCTTTCCCAATTTGCGGGCCGTACGATGGCTGCACTCTTTGCATTCGCTTCACCGACGCCGGCGGCGAGCATTTCCGCGTGGCTGACCTGGTGCAGCTCCATCAGTTTGCGTGCCTGGCGCAACGCCGCAGCCGCCTCATGTTCGCTACCTGACGCCGACAGCGCCATGCACTTGCGGATCTTCTCCAGGATGTCGTCTCGTTCAGCCATCACGCTTCCTCCGTCGCTTCCTTCAACAGCGCATCGACCAGCTTGTCGACGGCGCTATCGACCGGCTTGATGAAGATCGCGTCGCCGCCTTCGGTGACGCTGATGCCGAGCTTCTTGAGTTCAGCCGCGGTGAGGCCGTTGAGGGCATCCTTGACCGGCTTCTCGGTCGTTACGATCAGCACGTCGGCCTGTTCTGGAAAATGCTTCTTGATCAGGCGAACGACCTGGTCGGCATCGTCCCATTCGATCTTGCCCTTGCCCTTCTGGAAACCGAGCTTGATGCCGTTAATCGTCATGCTTTTCGGCTTGACGAAGAGTTCAGGCGCGGCGCCGATCAGCGCGCGCAGCTCGTCGTGGTGCGTCCCGGCGCGGGCGACGGCACGCTTGATCTCGGGCATGGCGTTGCGCTTCAAGGCCTCAATGCCGGCGTTGAGGTCCGAGACGATGGTGGCGAGCTTCTCGCGTGCCTCGGCGTAGAGCTTGGCGCGGGTTTCGATTGCGGTGAGTTGAGTCATGGTTTCTCCAGTGTTGGGTTCAGGTGCGCCGGTGGCTATGTACGCAGATGCAGCTGCCCGATCAGATCCGGCAACGGCACCTTGCGCAGGCGGGATTCGAGGGTGAGGCTGTGCAGCGCGCGGCGACGGAGGAACTGGCAGGTCTCCTCCAGTTCCTCGGGCGTTCCAGCGATGTAGTAGCCGTGCGTCGGCGTACCGCAGATCGCGACGCCGTCTTCGCGCAGCTCGGTAACGAAGCGACGAACCTGGCGCGCCGGCACGCCGACCTGCAGCGCCAGCGCCTCGACACGCACGCCCCGGCCGCGCCCGATGTGGCGCGAGAGCACGGCCATCAACTTGTCTTTGGTTGCTTGCATCGCTCGTTCTCCTTGATTCGGTTGTCAGGCGGCCAGCGCTTCGAAGTAACCGAGGAAGCGACCCAGGCGACGCGTCGCGTCGGGCGGCAGGACGAGGATCTCGTCACCGTCGATGATCGCCAGCCGGCCGTCGTCGTAGATCGAAAACTCGATTTCCGGCACGGTCGGTGCCGCCGGCGCTGGCTTGGCCAGTTCCTTGACCGGTGCTGCCGGCGTCTCCGTCTCCGGCTTGCGCGCCTCTTCCCGCGGGGCCGGTGCCAACGGAACGACCGCGACCGACTTCAGCCGGTCGGTGGCGACCAGGAAGCCCATCTTCGGCCGCGCGGCCTCGCCCGCTTCGCACAGCTTGAAGATGGCGTTGTCGATTCTCGCTTCCGAGAGATGCTTGAGGTCACGCATCAGCTGGCGGCGCGTGATGCCTTCCGGCGACCCAACAAGCCGCTGACGAACCTGGTTGATCGGTGACAGATCTTCATTGACGTACAGCGGCATGGCGGAGTCTCCTTGGGCGGTTGGTTTCTGGATCGAGGAATGGCGCGAGGACAGCACCGACAGCGGCGCCTTGCGGGCCGTGATCGCGCGCGGCGGATCGGGCGGCAGGCCGCCCGCGAGCGGATTGCGCAGCGGGCAGGCTTCGCGGCCGGCTGCGGTGAGCTTCCAGCCACCTGCGATGCACTGCTCGACGAATCCTCGCTTGTGCAATTCCGCCAGGGCATGATTGCCCGCGAAGCGCTCATAGAGCTCCGCGCTGCTCATCGCCCCGGCGCGCAGCGCGATAAGCGTGCGGCCGGCCGGACTTTCGGCCGCGAACGGCGGCACCGGGCCGCTCATTGCGACCTCCACGACTTCACCCAGGCCAGATGCCAGGAATAGTCGAGCGCGTACCAGAAGCGCACGGCGCGCCAGAAGCGGAGCCACAGGCGGGCGCCGCAGCGCAGCGGGAACGCCAGGCAGATCAGCAGGAAGAGCATCAGGCGCATGTCTCCTCCCACTCGACGCGTGTGTCGAAGCGCATGGCGATCCAGGTGAAGATGGTGAGCGCGCCGTCCTGACGGCGGCGGCGCCAGGCGCAGTCGCTGCCGATCAGCGCACGCAGCGCCGGAGAGTCGGCGACGATGACGATGCCGCCGGGACGGCCGAGGCTGGTCGAGAGCACATGCACGCCATGCTCGACGAGCCAGTGCACGCAGCGGCCCATGTTCTCCAGCCGGCGGTCGAACTCCTCGAGGGCGGCGGCGCGCGGGTTGGCGACCGGCACCGGAATTCGACCGAGGTCGGAACGCCGGCGCGGTAGATCGATCGGGGCGGTCAGCATCACAGCTCCCGGATCAGATCGCCGTTGATCACCGGCAGACCCAGCTCGGCGGCGCGGTTGAAGGCGCGCGTCACCGTGTTGTTCACGATCAGCGGATAGAGGTTGTTCTTCAGCGCGTGCGTCGCCGGGTCGATCTTCGTCCAGCGCTCGCGGATCGCCTGGTAGGCATCCTCGGTGAACAGCGTCTCGGCCTTGACGCCGACGCGTTCCAGCTTGTGCCCGATGTAGGTGACCAGGTTGTCGTAGAGCGGCGCCAGCGTCGCCACCTCGCAACGGTTGATGAACTCGCGCGCCTCCGGGTGCCGCGCCACGTCGAGCTTGATGCGCATTTCCGGCTGAGCGACGAGCACGATCGAGAGCACCTTGCCGAAACCGTCGTCCGACTCGATCTCGTGGAAGCGCTTCAAGTACTTCAGCGTCTGGATCGACAGATCGTGTGCTTCCTCGATCATCAGGAGATGCTTGAAGCCGGCGCGCGACGAGCGCAGCAGGATGTCCTTGACCTGCCGCGCCTGCGCTTCAAGCGATGACTTGACCGTCGCTTCCGGCTCCAGGTCGCGGATGATCGCCGTGCAGATGCTGCCGGTCGACAGCTTCGACTTGTCCAGCGTGTGCGGGAAGATCAGGCGGATCGACTGTCCTTCGCGTGCGATGCGATGCTGCAGCAGCTTCCGGAGCGTCGTCTTGCCGGAGCCGGACTCACCGATCACCGCCGTGATGCCGCCGGCCTTGGCCGTCTGCAGCATGGCCTCCAGGATGTAGCGCTGCTCGTCGGACAGATACACGTCGTCCGGGCTGTTCACATCGTCCTGGAAGGGATCGCGGAAAATCTTGAAATGACGTTTTGCGGCGGGGCTGAGCATGGAAATCTCCATCGGTTCGAAGTCGGGTTCGGGGCGCGTAAAGACTTTCGGCTTCTTTGGCTTGGGGATTGGGTAAGGCAAATAGGAATCAAGCGCGGCCAGATGCCGACCGACCGGTTGCTGGCCGTCGACCGGGTTTTCCCAGGGCTGCCACACCGTCGCGATGGCGCTTTCGGGGATGGCGCGCTTGCGCAGGAAGTCCTCGATCTGCCCCCTGACGGATTCCTCCGTCGTGCCCTTCGGGTAGTACCCCCAGTTGATGAGCAGCGACAGCGCCGTGCGGCTCATCGGCCGCCCCGTCGATTGCGCAACGCCGCCAGCCAGATCGGAGATCGACAAACCGGCCTTGTGCAGCACATCCTTCAACTTGATTGGCATGCGTTCGCACCCCCGGAACAGGTTAGTTTTGGCAAGAGCCGCGCCCATGTCGCACCTCCCCCGATTGGTTGATTCGTTCGTTCATTGCTAAACTCCTCGTGCAAGTCCTGGTGTATCGGCTGAAGCCTTGAGCCGGCCTCAGCCACCCTTCCTGTCCGTGTTGCTGCACGGGCAGGAACCCAACATTCCCGGCCGCGTTCCCGCGCGGTCGGGAATCCCTCAAGCCCCGCCGACCGCGACCAGGCGCGGCGGCGAAGCAAATTCACGGAAGCGCGCGACGATCGCGCCAATCTCGGCATCCAGCGCCCCCTCCGGGTACCAGGAGAGCAACCGCTGGTAGTAGTCGGGCTGCCATTCGCCCGGCATCGCCTGGTGCAGACGGCCGGCGAGCTGGACAGGATTGAGGCGCACCGCTTCGACGGCGACCGCGCCCGGCATGGTCAGCGCGTCCGCCTTGCCGCCGGCGCGTACCGGAGAGACCACCTCGGATTCGGCACCGCGGCGCGGCATGTAGCTGGCCGGCGTTGCTGCGTCCAGGTGGCCGGTGATGTCCAGGCCGCCGAGCACCGGCTCGTGGCGACGGCGCGCGGCATCGACTTCCAGCTTGCCGCTGACGCCGTAGGCGCGTTCTTCGATCGCCTTCATGTCGCGCACGGCCGGCGTATCGGCCAGCGACTTGAATTCCTCGCCCCACACCGGCGCGTCGGCGTCGAAGCCAGCGGCATCGATTGCAACGGCCGGACACACCCAATGCACGTCGCGCTGATGCTCGTCCTGCTCGATCAGCAGGATCGCGTCATCGCGGTAGGGGCTGCGCGCGACCATCACCTTCTGGCCGATGTTGAGGTGCGGCACATCCTTCACCCAGTACAGCGCGCCACCGAAGCTCACCTTCAGATCGCCGCGCACTTCGCGCGTCTCCGGGCGCGTCGTCATCAAGGCCCGGCACACTTCTGGCGCCGGCGCCAGACGCAGCTGCTCGCGGCGGATCGTCTGCCACAGGCCATAGCGCGTATGCCCGTGCCGACTGTGCTTCTTCACGCCATTGAAGTAGCGGCGCCAGACCGACGCCTCGGCGTTGAGTTGCTCCAGGCTGGTGACGCGAATCGCGATCAGCCTCGACTCAAAGCCGCCCTCGATCACGTCGTTGTGCTTCTCGACGCTGCCCTTGGCGCGTGGATTCTTCGGCGCATGCACGATCAGCTTGACGCCGAGCAGGCGCAGCAGGTTGGCGAACAGCGCGCCCTTGTTGGCGCTGCCCGGATCGACGACGACGATCAGCGGCACGCCGTGGAAGGGTTCCTTCTCATGGCCCTTGGCCTGGATGCAGTCGATGAAGAAGTCGCACAGCATCTCGCCCGACTCAGCGCCGAGGTAGTAGCGGAAATGCACCGTGCCGGTGTAGTGATCGGTGCAGACGTAACGGATCACCATTTCCTTGGCCCGCTTCTGGAAGTTCTCCGGCTTGTTCTTGTAGAACTCGTCGGCCTCCATGACGCTCAAGCCCCCGGTGTCCAGGTAGTACAGCACGCATACCGAGGCGTCGATCTGCCAGACATGGTTCGGGTGCAGGCTCTTCGCCCCGCGGTGCGGCGTTGGCCGGCGCAGCGTCTTGAGGTCAAGCTGGTAATGGCGGATGGCGCGCGCCACCGTCTCGTCGGAGACCGGGACCACCTCGCCGGTCTCGGCGGCGATCTTGCCGAGGGCCGCCAGACCGTTGGCTCGTGCCAGCTCGACGGCGGTACCGACGGCCATGTTGTCCTTGCCGTTGGCGCGCTGCGCCATCAGTTTCAGGGTCATCACCGTCATCGCCTCGTCACGGCTGATCGACGAGCGGCCGGCGTCCGAGCGTTGCTTGCGCGGCGCCGAGAACCCCGCCTCCTTGATCTGCCGGTACAGTGTCGCCACGTCGCAGCCGAGTTGCAGCGCCTGCGCCTGGGCGATGGTGGCCTTGCCGCCATGCGCCGCGCCGGCCAGCGCGTCAGCGGCCGACTTGAGCAGCAGGATGCGGTCGGGAGTCAGCGCCATCGCGGTCTCCATCACTTCGCCTGTTCGAGCCAGTCCGCGCCGTTGTCGTCGCCGGCGTTCGGGTCGTCGAAGGCCGGGTCGCCCGCCTCGGGGTCGCTCGCTTTGTCGAACAGATCGAGGGCAATGCCCCAATCGTTGGCGATGCCAACTGCTTCCGAGATCACGCGCTGCAGGGTGTTGGCGCATGCAACATTGAGGCCATGCGGCGTGCGGTCGAGCGAGCGGATATCGGAAATCTGCTTGCGGATGACCGCCATGTGGCCGATGGCCAGCAAGGTCGCCTTGTTGAGCGCGCTTTCCATCTCGATCAGGGCTTCCGCCGCGGTCATCCCGTCTCGCCGGTTCTTGTCTTCGACCAGTTCTTCGATCTTGTTGCTCTTCTGGACGATCACGGCGTCCTTGTCGGCGAGGCTCTGCGCCAGCGTCTCCTTCTCCTTGGCGTGCTTGGCGATCAGATCCTCGGCGAGTTCGAGCAAGGTGTCCTTGTCACCGCTCTTCGCCGCCTCGATCAGCGCTGACTTCTGATCGAGCGGCAAGCGACGGAACTGTCGCAGATCACGGTAGCCGATGCCGACGCGCTGCATCTGCTCCAGCGCCTCTTCGCCGAAGGTTTGCAGGTTGGCTATATCCTGATTGGCCTTGTCGTCAGAGATCCCGAGCAGGTTGCAGAATTCGGCCCAGGTGCCTCGCAACTCCGAACCGTTCGGAGTGAACGTTCCGGCAAGTTGTTGATACAGCTTGTTTTCCTTGACGATCGCCAGCTTTGAAACTCCGAACGTTCGGAGTAGATCGCCCGCTGCCTGAAAAGCCTGCGCCTGACCAAGCAGCTGGTTCACCAGATCGCGACCCTGGCCGTAGCCCTGCTGTAGCGTCGCCAGCTGGACCGCCTGCTGCACGTCGGCCGCGGCCAGTTGTTCGTCAATCTGCGGCTTGTCAGACGCGCTGATGGTGGTCGATGTACGTCCTCGGGTCATTTCATTTGTCTCCGTTCGTGAGCCGCCAGCCGTGCTGCGGCATGCCATTGGTTGAAGTTGCGAGAGATTTCTTCGGCGTTGCGTCCGAGAACGGCCGCGACCTTGGCTTCGTCGCCCAGCTCGTCGAGCAGAGCGATGCCGACGTCGTGCGCGCTGACATGGCTGCACGCCAGCTGCGTCAAGGCCTGCAGGCGCACCGCAAAGCGGGTGTGCAGTTCCGTCTGCGCTGCGCAGTCCTGCACCAGCTCGGCAACGGCTTGATCGACGCCGATCATGTCGGCGTCCTCGTGTAGCGCTGATGCACTTCATCAAGGCGCCGACGCGCGGCGTCGATGCCATGCGCGAAGTGCGTGGCGATCTGGATCAGGCGGGTATGCAGACGCCAGAGCCCGCTCTCGTCCTGCATCGCCCAGCCGGCCGCCTGCAGCGTCTGCAGGTCGCGCAGCACCGTCGGGTCGGAGGCCTTGACCGCCTGCGCCACTTCCTTCAGGCGGATGCCGAAGACCTCATGACCGGAGAGCGCTTCGATCACCTTCAGCAGGCGCAACTGGGCGTTGCCGAGGTTCTTCTTGTCGTTGTCGATGGCGGCGCTCATTGCAGGTCAAGCTCCGGCTGGTCGTGCTTCTTGACGTTCTCGCGATGGAACGCCAGCCCCTCCATGCCGGCGGTGACGCTGGCCAGCACCTCATCGGCGGAAACCTTGCCCTGGTAGAACTGGAGCAGCGCGCCGACCGCGTCGTTCAACGTCTCCTGCAGCGCCATCACGTCCGCGCAGTCGGCCGAGCGGCCGGTCGGGATGTCAATCGTCAGCAGGTCGCCGCTCATCGCCACCCAGCGCGAGGCGTACTTGCAGCCGCAGGCATGCTCGAACGGCCGCAGCTTGCGCATCGGCATGCCACCCTCGGCCAGATATTTGTAGAGCGCGTGGTGCGTCGTCTCGCCCATGCGCTCGGCGATGCGCTCGACCGACAGGTTGTGCACGTCGCGCGCGTACTCGACGCACAACTCCAGCGCATGCAGCAGTGACGTCGGCCGGACCCTCTTCCAATTGCGTTTCATTTCTGGACAACTCCTTTTTGCTGCGTTCTAAAAAGAAACCTGTTTTCGCTCTATGCAAACGTTTTGCGGTGCCTAGAATTCAGGGCGTAGAATCCTTGGGGCATCGAAATGGACAACACGGAACTTGCGGGCCGGATCGAGGCAGTATCGAAATTCGTTCTGCACCTGGCAGCGGAGCTGGAAACGACAGGGGCGCTGGATGGGCCGGTGTTTTGTCGGCAGATTCGCGGTCCGGATCGGATGGATGACCAGATGGAATACATCCGCATCGCGCGCCAGCGGCTTGGGCGCATGGCCGAATGGCTGGACGAAGCGCGGACGACGCGGGAAGCTCTGTTGGCGTCGGCCAGACCGGGCGATCGAGATCGTCAATGACGTTCATGGTGGACTCAGCTCGCCTGGCGCCGAACAAGCCAGCCGCCCAGCGGCGAGGCCTTGACGGCGGTGGAACGGTAGAGATGATGTTGAAGCAGCAGGCGCAAGCGGCGCGGGTCGATGCGGTTCATGGTGGCGTCAGGCGGCGAGCTGGTCGAGGTCGGGGTTCAGACCCAGCGCCAGGCTGATGTCTCGACCAACGCCGAAGTTGCCGCGACGCACGCCGCGCACGACGTCGGAGACGTCGCGGTATTTGAACTGGTGGGCTTCGGCCCATGATTTGAGGGTGTGCCCCTGCTGACGCAGGCGGTGTTTGATCTGGTTGGATTGCGCTTTGCTCATGGCGACCTCCGGGGGGTTGTTCGCTGTGTTGCAGTGCTATGTTGTGTGAATGTGTGTTTATTTTAGGTTCAGTTTTCTGAACCTGTCAACGAGTTTATGAGGTTTGTTTTTATGAACATCGGAACCCGGCTGAAGGAGGAAAGAGAAAGGCTCGGCCTCTCGCAGACGGCTTTGGGTGCGATTGGCGAATTCGGGAAGACCACGGTGATTGCCTGGGAACGTGGCACTGCCTTTCCAAACGCGCTCTTTCTCGCTGACATCGCCGCGATTGGCGCCGACATCCGCTACATCGTCACCGGCGAGCGCGAAGGCCCGCCGCCGCTGGCGCTATCGCCAGACGAGCAAGTACTGCTCGACGGCTATCGCTCTCTCGACAAGAAGACGCAGAAGCGCATGCTGGCATTCGTCCTTGGCGGTGAAACAAGCTATGAAAACGGAACTAATTCACAGCCAAAGATCAGGGTCGGCGGCAAAGTTGAGGGACAAGTGGTTGAAGGTGGTCTCATCAACAACGCGCCAGTCAACTTTGGCGGGAAAACCAAGAACAAGAAATGAAATCGATCGACGTCGGCCGCGACTTCTCAGGTCAGCTGGCCGGCGGACACATCCTCAACGTCGGCATCTGCCCCGGCAAGGACAACTGCCCGCACGAGCGCAGTGAGGCCGAGCGCCAGCGCGAGTTCGAGAAGCTCACCGGCATCGCCTGCTCGGCCAGCGCGCGTCGCGCATTCGAGTACCTGCTCGACTCGGGCGAGTTCAATTACAAGCAGCTCTGCCTGGCATGGCGCCGGGGCAATCTCGCATGGGATTTCGAGGCTGGCGAATTACGACCCGATGTTTCCAGCATCGAGTTCTACGGCGGCTGGCTGACGATGCTTGCCGGCGGTTTCTTCGCAATATTCGGTCTCGCGCTCATGGCGATGCACGGCAGCGCTCCCTGGACAATGCAGGACGTCGCTGACGTCGTGAAGTTGCTGCTGCCCGGTGTTCTGGTTCCGATGGCCGCGTCGTACAACGTACGGCCGAACTCGATTGCCCGCAGGGTCAAGCCGCATCTACGGGAGTACTACGCTCAGCCGCACTGATTTCGATAACAGGCCGATCACGGCCAGGGAGAAAGCGAAATGAAGGTGGAAGTCGAAGGGAGTGTTTGCGGCCAGGTTGCGGGCGGCGACATTCACAACTACGGCCCGGTCATTTTCCAAGGGCCGACCACGATCAAGCACAAAGTCGTCCTGCAGCCCGGCCCCGAACATATCGATCAAAAAAAAGCGTCGACTTTGAAGTCACTGGTGACCGAGATCGTCAGACTGGAGAAGCTGATCAAGCGCTCGCCCAAGGGCTACGCCGCCGTCTGGAATGCCCTGACCGGCAAGTGCAAGGTCACCAGCTATCACCTGATTCTCGATACCGATTACCCCAAGGCCGAGAAATTCCTGCGCGAATGGATCGGCCGCCTCTCCTCCGCCAAGTCCGCACACCTCAAGGACGCCCACTGGCGCAGCCGCAAGTTCAGCTACATCTTTGCCAACGTGAAGCAGCTCGACGCCGACGCACCCTTGCGCGCGCAGCTGCTCGCGCGTTACGGCAGTGAGTCGATGAAGGATCTGTCCGACGACCAACTCGAAGCCGTCTACCACCTCGTCGCCGGTTGGAAAAAGGTCGGCCACGCACCCGGTCAGGCGCATGCCTGATCGGGCTCCCGAAGGGACGTAGGGGCAACGCCCCTACACCGGAGAGAAACCCACGCGGCGCGCCAGGTGCGTTTTTCGGAAGACCGGGCGATGCGGATGGGCGCGCAAGGCGGGAAAACGCGCTTCTAACGCGTTAAACGGGTGTTACAGCGCCGCTTGAAGTGGATTCGGAACAGCGAAAGAGGGGAGAGATGAAATACGTCGCATACGTCATCGGTTCCGTGGTTGGTTTGTTCGTCGTCTTCGCGATCATTGGGCAGACCGATCCACAAGGCGAAGCCAAGTCAAAAGAGCGCGCTGGGATCAAGCTGTGCTGGACTGAGTACGAGCGCAAATCGCTGACCGAAGCGGAAAAGCGCTTCATCGCCGGCACTTGCGAAATGATGGAACAGAAGTTCGAAGATACGTATCGGGTGAAGCCGTAGTCGCGAAGACTTTTATCCAGAAGGAGGATGTTCCGTGAAATGGATCATGTTGGTTCTGTCGATGTCATTAACCGCCTGCGCGACGATACAGCTCCCGCCAGGTTCTGAAGAGAGCCGTTCCTTCGTGCAAGAAAGCCCGATGGCGTATCAGGACGCCTACCGCATCGTCGCGAAGCAGTTTCGCGCCTGCTACCGGGTCATCGGGATATTTGGAAACGGATACGACGTCCAGGCTGATCTCGACGCCCAGGCGAATAGGGGAACAATCGAGCTTTACTCGGTCGGTTTCACCGGCGCCGAAAAACCGGAAGACTCTATTTTCAGTCGCTCTGTCACGATCGAGCAGAACGGCTCTGGATCGCGGATCACGACCACTGGAACGACACCGAAGTACGTCTACATGACGCACCTGACGGTTCCGTCCTGGTTGAGCGGGACGGTGTCCTGCGCACCACCACGGCAGTAATCAATGGATCTCATCTCCTTTACAGAACAATCTATCCCGGCCTAGGAAGCGACTAATGGAACGAATAAAGCTCAACTACTTTGACGTCACTCGATGCGGGTATTACAGGTATGGTGAGGAAAATCCTGAGTTCTGCAATCTGGGAGAGACTCTAGAGCAACTACAACGGTTTATCGATGCCAAGACGTTACGGCAAACCAAGCTGTTTACGCCTGCTCCAGACCAGAACCTGTTGCCAGTCTATATCGCCAATCTTGAGCGTGACCCAGGCACTGGCGATACGTTGCTCATCACATGGAATGAATCTCCGACAAACGCGGATGGAAAAGTCACTGCTGCAGCCGGAGACGATCGCGTTGGCGAAGTTGACGTATCGGTCATGGATGCGCCCGAGGGATCAATTCCGGGATATCCGTGTTACTTTTATTTCATTCCGCAGCGATCTATCGTTGTAGCTATTCGGTTCGATGGTCAGACTTTCGGTGGGCAGCCCGGCGTGTCGGCTTATTTGCATGAGTTTCTCGCCAAAGCCTCCCGCCACGTTGTGGCAACAGAAGATGAAGAAGGCGCGACCATCTATGGGTATGTCGAAGAACATGGGGGAACCATTAAACAAGTTCGTCCGTTTTATCGGACAGTGCAGTCGAAAATTGCCGGAGAAGTCGACTACCTTCGGGAGCATATCGGCCAGATCAAAAAGCTAGTTCGGAAGGACCTAATTGTTACCGCAAGCCCCGCTGGTCATACCCGTCTATTGTCCATATGGAACATCTTGGGAATTGTCGATCCAACCCCTCCAGAGTCTGGCGTTATCAAGTACAAATATGAGATCGATTGCACGATCGACACCAACGAACTTAATCAGCTTGTAGAAGTCGGATCTCAGGAGCATGATAAATACTCGGATATCGGCTTTAGGTTAACTGGCGACGCTAGGGTTCGATGGCTGTCGCATTGTCTTGTCAGGAATGAGCTGGAAGTCGATATCACTCGATCCGATGCGGGCTTTCCAGAAGCGAGAGCGTTTTTTGATGAGCTGCTGATGAGGCGAGAAGCTATTCTTTCCGTACTTCCAAATGACTAAGCGCCCCTTTATATCTTTAACCATCATTCTTGCCGTAGCCGTTGCTGCTGGCTGGGGCGGTCGTGCTGTGCCATTCTCGCAACAGTGGCCGTTTTTTGAAGCGCTTCGAACAACCGCGTCGATTGTGCTCGGGATCATGGGGGCGTGGGTCTCTATTCTTTATCCAAAGGCTCTTGATCAGGTCATCAACGGCAGGGATTCGGCTGTATCTGATGAGCACCAAGCACGCATTGACACGTTGTTGCTGCCGATCAAGCTTTCCACATTCGTGTTAGTTGCGGTGCTCAGCATTGGACCCGTCTCTTTGCTGGCGTCGCAGGCCAGCTGGATTGTCTCCCATGTCGATATTGTTCGTGGCGTCAGTTTTGGTGTCCTCGTATTGCTTTCACTTGCTGAAATGGCGGCTGTGGTATTGACGATTTGGCCTGCCGACGCAGCGCGGCGAGAAATTGACGCCGCTAAAAGCAAAAGAAAAACCAAAGACTCCATGCTGAAGCTGGTTGATATTCGGTAGGAAAGCCCTGCCGAATCCCTTCCCCGTCTTCTGAACTCGTCATTCCCCCGATCATGGGGGCATGGCGACCACAACACACCCCAAGGGTGCTTCCTCCGCCCGGCTAGCGCCGGTCCTCGGGGCGAAACCCCTCCAGATTTTTAAGCCCGGCCGGCACACCGCGTTGAGCGGTGCGTCGCTGGTGTTCTCTGAATCCGACCTCGCGGCATCGGCTGCGGCTTACGATCCGGCCGTGTTCAAGGCGCCGATCGTGGTCGGGCATCCGAAGATCGCCGATCCGGCCTATGGCTGGGTCAGCGCGCTCTCGTTTGCCGACGGCGCGCTTGAGGCTTCGCCCGAGCAGGTCGATCCGGCCTTCGCCGAGATCGTTGATGCCGGGCGCTTCAAGAAGATCTCGGCCGCGTTCTACGCCCCCGAGGCGCCGAACAATCCGGTGCCCGGCGTCTATTACCTGCGCCACGTCGGCTTCCTTGGTGCCGCTGCACCGGCCGTCAAGGGGCTGCGCTCGCCGGAGTTTGCCGATGCCGAGGAAGGCATCGTCGAGTTCTCCGAGTGGGACGACGTGACCAACGCATCGCTCTGGCGCTCGATCCGCGAATGGCTGATCGGCAAGTTCGGTCAGGACGAAGCCGACAAGGTCAGCCCCGGCGACCAGGTATCGAGCCTGGAGCAATCCGCCCAGCGCGAGCTGGACGAATCCTTCAACGAGACGGCTGCCGTGCCTGCTCCCGCATTTTCCGAACAAAACCTACCCATCGATCAACCCACCGCAAAGGAGGCGTCCACCGTGACACCGGAAGAAGCGGCCGCGCTGGAGGCCGAAAACGCCCAGCTGAAAGACCAACTCCGGCAGAACCGGCTCGCCGGCATTCACGCCGGCAACGTCGCCTTTGCCGAAGGCTTGATCACCGCCGGCAAGGTGCTGCCCGCAGAGCAGGCCGTCGTCGTCGCCACGCTCGACCACTTCGCCAGCCAGGACGCGCCGGTCGAGTTCGCCGAGGGCGATGAGAACAAGCCGATTCTGGACGGGATCAAGTCGCTCCTGGATCGTCTGCCGAAGGCGGTCGAGTTCGGCGAGGTAGCGACGCATGCCGCCGCCGGCGACACCGGCTCGACCGTTGAGTTCGCCGCTCCGGCCGGTCACTCGGTCGACGGCGAGCAGCTCGCGCGGCACCGAAAGGCGCTGGCCTACCAGACCGACCACCCGGGAACCGATTACCTCGCGGCCATCAAGGCGGTTTCCTGACGTTCCGGCGATCACTCTTTATAGGAGCCATCCATGCAATCCACTTCCGTTCTTGCTCACACCATCGTCGCCGCTGGCGCCATCGCGGCAGCCCGTTTTATCACGCCCGCCGGCGCGCAGGCCGGCGCCGACGCCAACACACTCGGCGTAGCGCGTAACGCAGCGGCTACCGGCGAACGTGTCGCCGTAGATATGCTCGGCACGGCCGTCGTCGAGGCCGGTGCTGCCGTCGCAGCCGGCGCGACCGTCAAGTCGAACGCCTCCGGCCAGGCCATCACCTGGGCAAGCTCCGGGGCCAAGGTTGGTCTCGCGCTCACGGCGTCCAGCGCCGCCGGCCAGATGATCGAGGTGCTGCTCGTTCCGAACGTCGCTTAGCGCCCCATCCGCGTCCCCTTCATATCAAATTCTCAAGGAGCTGCACATGCGATCCATCTATCGTTCCATCGCCACCCGGCACAATCTATTGATGCTCGGTCTCGCCCTGGCTGTTCTCGCCGGCTGGCATTTCGGCTACGTCAGTGAGCAGAACGCCGGTCTGATCGGTTTCCTCGGCATCACAATGAACGCCGCCGGTGCGCGCGTCATCGACCCGATCCTGACCACGGTCGCCCAGGGCTACCAGAACGCCGAGTTCGTCGGGATGAACCTTTTCCCGTCGGTTCCGGTCGGCCAACGTGGCGGCAAGATCATCACCTTCGGCAAGGAGGACTTCGCGCTCTATGCGACGGGCCGTGCGCCGGGCAGCAATACCAAACGAATCCAGTACGGTTACGCCGGTAGCTCCTATGCGCTCGAATCGCACTCGCTGGAAGGCCTTGTCCCGTTCGAGCACATGCAGGAAGCCGCTGCGGTACCCGGTATTGATCTCGCTCGTGGTGCGATCATGCGCGTGCAGAACATCATCGCCCTGCGCCTGGAATATCAACAGGCGACGCTGGCCACTACGCCGGCAAACTATCCGGCGGGCAACAAGCTCACGCTCTCCGGCACCGGCCAGTGGAGCGACTACAGCGGGACATCGGACCCGTGCGCGGACGTGGAAACGGCGAAGGAGGCCATTCGCAGCAAGATCGGTAAGCGGCCGAACACCGTCGTCATCGGTGCTGCCGTGTGGTCCAAGCTGCGGCTGCACCCGAAGATCATCGAGCGTATCAAGTACACCGGTCGTGACTCGGCAACGCCGGAACTCATCGCCCAGCTCTTTGGTGTCGAGCACGTATATGTCGGTGACGCCATCTACGACAACAACGGCAGCTTTGCCGACGTCTGGGGCAAGTCGGTGGTTGTTGCCTACACGATCACGGGCAGTCTCGCCGAGCTCGGGGTTCCGTCGTTCGGCTACACCTATCGGCTGAACGGCTATCCGCTGGTCGAGGCGCCCTACGATGACCGCAACGCCAAGAGCTGGATCTATCCGGTGACCGACGAAGTGAGCCCGGTGATCGCCGGCAACACGGCGGGCTACCTGCTCTCGGCGGTCGTCGCCTGATAACGAATACACCTGAGAGGGGCTAAGCGTGATGTAAGCACGTCGTGAAGTCATAGGGGCCGGGTAGTTTCTTCGAGCGGAAACCGGCCGTAGCAGACAGTTTGCCCTCGCGCTCGACACGGCCCCATGCCGGCAGCACCAAACGCTGGATTGCGTGACTTTCCGGGGTGGAGAGAACCCCGGACCCAAACCAATGAGGATCTGACCATGAAAACATATCAAGTCGTGAATGCCATCAAGCATGGAACGAAGAAGGCCACCAAAGACAATCCGAACGGTGATCTCAAGATGTACGAGCCCGGTGAAACGATCGATCTTGACGAAGTTCATGCAGATCCGCTCTTGGCGTCCGGCGACATTATCGCTTCACCGTCGGTGACTCAGGCCGCGGCTGATACCGAGAAGTAACCCGCCATGCCCTACGCAACGCTCCAGGATCTGGTCGATCGCTTCGGCTACGAGCAGCTCGCGCAGCTGTCCGACCGCGACGCCGGTGCCGTGATCGACGAGGTGGTCGTCGGCCGCGCACTGGCCGATGCGGATGCCGAGATCGACGGCTACCTGGCGGCGTTGTACGCCTTGCCGCTGACCATCGTGCCGGCGCTCCTGGTGCGCATGGCGTGCGACCTGGCGCGTTACCGCCTCTTCGGCGACCGCGTCACCGAGCAGGTGCGGCAGCTCTACACCGATGCCGTGCGCGACCTGAAGGCAATCGCTGGCGGTGCCATCAAGATCGACGGGGCGGCACCGCTCGCGCCGTCGTCCGCTTCGACGACGATCCGGGTCAGTGCGCCGGCGCCGATCTTCGGCAGTGACACGATCGGAGGCTATTGATGGAACTCGCCCCCATCGTCGCGCGCCTCGAGTCCCAGCTCAGCGGCTTCAAGAAGATCGGCGGCGCGGCCGACCTCGAGGCAATCGGCAACGGCGTCGTGCCCACGCCGTCGTGCTACGTCGTGATGACGCGCGAGACGGCCAGGGATATCGATCTCGTTGGCGGCTACGAGCAGGCGATCACCGTCGGTTTCGGCGTCGTCATCGCCGTGGCCAACCGGTTCGACGCGACCGGCGGCGCGGCGATCGACGTGCTCGACGCGCTGCGCAAACAGATCAAGGCCGCGCTCAACCGTTGGGTGCCCGACCCGACGAACGGCGAAGTCGTGCGCTTCGACGGCGGCGCCCTGGTGCGCTTTGACGACGGCCTGCTCTGGTGGCTCGACGAATACCACGTGCTGACTTACGAAAGGATTTTGTGATGGATGAAACCGAAGTCGTTACCAACGCGCCACGTCAGCCGGGCGAACCCTCGACGAACAAACCCGCGCCGGAGCCGGTACCGGAAAACGCCACGGCGCCCGCGCCGACCAAGAAACCCGCCGCCAAGGAGTAAAGAATGGCCGCCCGCTACCATCGCAATACGGCGATTCTCGCCAAGATCGAAGCCACCTACGGCACCGACGCGACGCCGACCGAAGCGGCCAACGCGCTGCTCGTCTCAAACGTCAGTATCAACCCGCTCAACGCCCAGAACGTCTCGCGCGATCTGATCCGCCCCTTCCTCGGCGGCAGCGAGCAGCTGGTCGGAGCGGCCAACATCGAGCTGTCGTTTGACGTCGAACTGGCCGGCGCCGGAGCGGCCGGTACCGCCCCGGCCTACGGCCCGCTGCTGCGTGCCTGCGGCTTCGCCGAAACGTTGACCGCCAGCGTGCGCGTTGAGTACAACCTGGTCACCCCGGTCAACGATTCGGTCTCGATCTACTACTTCTCGGACGGCGTAAAGCACGTGGCGCGCGGTTGCCGCGGCAACGTCTCGATCAAGATGAACGTCAAGGAACGCCCGGTCATGTCGTTCAAGTTCCTCGGTCTGGACGGCGGCGTGTCGGCGGCGACGCCGGCGGCACTCACGCTCTCCGGCTTCAAGGCGCCCTCGGTGGTCAACGAGAACAACACCGGCGACGTCACCTTTGGCGCCACCTACACCGCGGCCACGCCGACGCTCACCGGCGGTACCGGCTACCCGAGCCAGGGGCTGGAGATCGACCTCGGCAACTCGGTCAACTTCACGCCGCTGCTCGGCGGCGAGACGATCGACGTCGCGCAGCGCGAGTCCACGGGCAAGCTGCAGCTCGACCTCACGGCTGCCCAGGAAGTGACCTTCCTCGGCAACGTCAAGGCCAACACGCTGCAATCGGTCGGCCTCATGCACGGCACCGTCGCCGGCTACAAGACGATGCTCTTCCTGCCATCCGTCCAGTTGATCAACCCGGCCAAGGTCGATGTGAACGGCAAGCTGATGTGCGGCTACGACCTGCGCGTGCTGCCTCTCACCGGCAACGACGAAATCAAGATCGTGGTGCACTGATGAACGACCAGCAAATCGAGAAGGAAATCCAGGCTAAGGGCAAGACGGCGGCGCGCATCAAGCCGGAAGACATCGAGGCAAACATTGTCAGCGAGCACTACTTCACCGGTGCGCAAGCGGCAGGATGTGGTTTCAACGTTGGGAATGGTGGATTTGGCAGCCTCAGCCTCCTGACCTTCTGTGTTCTCGTTCTGCGCAACGGATTTACCGTTACCGGCGAGTCCGCGTGCGCAAGCCCTGAGAATTTCGACATCGAGCTGGGCCGCAAGATCGCCCGTCAAAACGCCGTCCAGAAGGTCTGGCCGTTGATGGGTTACGCACTGAAAGATCGCCTGAGCGCTCTGGAGTAAACATGTTCAAGATCGACCCTAACCCCACTTTCAACGCACCGGTCTCGGTGCATGTTCCCGGCCAGGGCTCGGGCTCCTTCATCGCCGAGTTCGTCTATCTCGACAAGGAGGCCCGCAAGGACTACGTCGAAGGTCTGCCGGGAAAGAGCAACCTCGAGGCGCTGGCCGAGATCGTCGTCGGCTGGAGCGACATGGATGTACCGTTCTCGCAGGCCAACCTGGAGAAGCTGCTCAACAAGTACGACACCGCCGCCGCGGGCTTCTTCAAGGCGTTCTTCGAAGAGCTGACTGGAGCCGCCGCAAAAAACTGAGGGCGGCCGTCCGCCACTGGCTCGGTGGCGGCGAGAGTGGTCGCGACGACGAGCTGCGCGCCGCGCTGGAAGCCTTCGGTGCGGCGCCAGCCGATATCAAGGCTGCGCTGGAAAACCAAGCGCCGGCGGACTTTCCGCTGTGGCCGGAGAACGAACAGGCGATCGACCTCTTTATCGCCATGAGCACGCAGCT
>RRZT011172172.1_pt1 | contig 19993 bp, 17 predicted proteins | sample 2165551 | NCBI WGS metagenome assembly RRZT01 (sample SAMN10456910, study PRJNA506462) | wastewater metagenome | biome: wastewater; feature: sludge; material: wastewater sludge; isolation source: wastewater sludge with Escherichia coli K12::gfp cells carrying plasmid... | place: USA: Moscow, Idaho... | reverse complement strand
GGATTGAAGCCGTTGTCTTCCAGGCACGGCAGGTAGTGCGGCTGGGCGCCGGCCAGCAGGGTGGCGCCTTCGTAGATCTGGTAGAACGGGTTGGGGCTGACCACCAGGGCCTCCGGCTCGCGGTCGACCACGGCCTGGGTGAAGGCGAACAGCGCTTCGCGGGTGCCGTTGACCGGCAGCACGTGCCTGGCCGGGTCCAGCCAGCCGGCCGGCACGCCGAAGCGCCGCTCGCACCAGGTGGCGATGGACTCGCGCAGCACCGGCAGGCCGAGGGTGGTCGGGTAGGTGGCGAGCTGGTCGAGATTGCCGGCCAGCGCCTCGGCGACGAAGCTCGGCGAGCGGTGCTTGGGCTCACCGATGGACAGGGCGATCGGCTTCTTGTCCGCCGGTGGCTGGGCGCCGGCCAGCAGCACGCGCAGCTTTTCGAACGGATAGGGCTGCAGGAGGTCGAGGGCTCGGTTCATCTGGGGTTCCTGTTCAGAAGCGGATGCGCGACGGTGTGGCAAGGCTGTCGGTGGAGTCGGAAAGCTGGCGGACGATGGAGTCCTGCAGGCGGGCGCAGAGTTCGGGGTCGGCCAGCGGCTGGCTGTGGGCGTCGGTGACGAAGAACACGTCCTCGACGCGCTCGCCGAGGGTGACGATCTTGGCGTTCTGCACCGACAGGTCGAAGTCGAGGAAGATCTGCCCGATGCGCGCCAGCAGGCCCGGGCGGTCCGGGGCGATCACCTCGATGACGCTGAGCGGGCGCAGGGCGTCGGTGTGGATGGTCACCTGCGGGGCGAAGGCGAAGCTCTTGAGCTGGCGCGGCACCCGGCGCTGGATGATGGTGCGGTAGTCCTCGGGGTTCTTCAGGGCGTCGATCAGGCCCGGGCGGATTTCCTCGATACGCTCGGGATCGTCGCCGATCGAGCCGCCGTCGACGTCCAGTACCACGTAGGTGTCGAGGGTGAACTGGCTGGTCGAGGTGAGGATGCGGGCGTCCTGGATGCTCAGGTTGAGCTGGTCCATGGCCGCCACGGTGACGGCGAAGAAGTCGTGCTGGTCGGGGGCGTAGATGAAGATCTGCGTGCCGCCCTCGAACTCGCGCTGGGTGGTTTCCTTGATCAGCACCAGCGGCGCGCCGTCCTGCGGGTGCTGGAGGATCGCCTCGGCATGCCAGGCGATGTCCTCGACCGAATGGCGCAGGAAGTAGTCGTCGCCGAGCTGGCTCCATAGCTGCTCGACCGCGTCCGGGTCCACCGTGCCGCGCTGGCGCAGGCGGTCGAGGGCGGCGTGCTGGTGCTCGCGGATCAGTTCCTCGCGGTCCACCGGGTTCTCCAGGCCGCGGCGCAGGGCGCGCTTGGTCTCGGCGTAGAGCTGGCGCAGCAGCGAGGCGCGCCAGGAGTTCCACAGGTTCGGATTGGTGGCGTTGATGTCGGCCACGGTCAGCACGTAGAGGTAGTCGAGGTGTGTCTGGTCGCCGACGGTGCGGGCGAAGTCGTGGATCACCTGGGGATCGGAGAGGTCCTTGCGCTGCGCGGTGGTGGACATCACCAGGTGGTTCTGCACCAGCCAGGCGATCAGCCGGCTGTCCCACGGCGGCAGGTGGTGGCGGGCGCAGAAGGCCAGGGCGTCTACCGCGCCCAGCTCGGAGTGATCGCCGCCGCGGCCCTTGGCGATGTCGTGGAACAGCCCGGCGAAGTACACCAGCTCGGGTTTGGGCAGCTTGGCCATCAGTTCGCTGGCCAGCGGAAACTTCTCGGCCAGCTCCGGGCGGTCGAGCTTGCGCAGGTGCTTGATCAGGTTGAGGGTGTGCGCGTCGACCGTATAGATGTGGAACAGGTCGTGCTGCATCTGGCCGATGATGTGGCCGAACTCCGGCACGTAGCGGCCGAGGATGCCGTAGCGGTTCATTCGCCGCAGGTTGCGGTGGATGCCCTTGTAGGACTTGAACAGCTCGACGAACAGGCTGGTGTTGCGGATGTCGCGGCGGTACTCCTCGTCGATCAGGTGGCGATGGTCGCGTAGCAGGCGGATGGTTTCGGCGCGCACGCCGCGGATTTCCGGGTGCTGGGCCATCAGCACGAAGACTTCGAGGATCGCGCTGGGGGTGCGCTTGAACACGCTGGGGCTGGTCACCTCGATGAAGCCGTCGCGCACCTGGAAGCGCGCGTTGAGGCGCAGGGTCGGGCCGGCGTCGCCCTTCTCCAGCAGCAGCTCTTCGAGGTTCTGGTTGACCAGGTCGCTCAGTTCGGAGATCGCCATCACCACCCGGTAGTACTTCTGCATGAAGCGCTCGACCGCCAGCTTGCTGTCGCTCGCCTCGTAGCCGAGCAGGCCGGCCAGGCGCCGCTGGTGATCGAACAGCAGGCGATCCTCGGCGCGCCCGGCGACCATGTGCAGCGCATAGCGCACCCGCCAGAGGAAGGCCTGGGAGGATTGCAGCAGGTTCAGCTCGCTGTCGCTGAGCAGGCCGCTGCTGACCAGGGTGTCGAGGGTCAGGGTGCCGTACTGGCGGCAGGCGACCCAGAGGATGTTCTGCAGGTCGCGCAGCCCGCCCGGCGAGCCCTTGACGTTGGGTTCGAGGTTGTACTCGGTGTCGTTGTACTTGGCGTGGCGGGCGCGCTGCTCGGCGCGCTTGGCGAGGAAGAACTCGCGCGCCGGCCACATCTGCGCGGTGCCGGTGGCCTCGCGCATGCGCTGGCGCAGGCTGTCTGGGCCGGCGATGGTGCGGCTTTCCATCAGGTTGGTGATCACCGTCAGGTCGGCGCGCGCCTCGCTGGCGCATTCCTCCACCGAGCGCACGCTCTGGCCGATTTCCAGGCCGATGTCCCACAGCAGGGTGAGGAAGCCCTCGATCGGCTCGCGCAGGCGCTCGTGGTCGGCACCGTCGAGCAGCAGCAGGATGTCGATGTCCGAGTGCGGGTGCAGCTCGCCGCGGCCGTAACCGCCGACCGCGACCAGGGCGATGTCCGCGGCGTCGCCCCAGTCGAAGCGCGCCCAGGCCTGGCCGAGGATCTGGTCGACGAACCAGGCGCGGGCGTGGATCAGCGCACGGATATCGCAATCGGCGGAGAAGCGCCCGTCGAGGACCTCGCCGGCCTTGCGGATGGCCTTCTTGAAGGCGGCGATGGGGCTGCTCTTGAGGGCCAGTTCGGCCTGGAACTGGCCGCGGTCGAACAGCTCTTGATCGGCGTGCGGCATCGGCATGGGCTTCTCCGTCGATGGGCGACTCAGGGGGCGCGGTGGGCGATGGTGTCGTCGCTGCGCAGGGTGAGGATCTCGTAGCCGTCCTCGGTCACCAGGATAGTGTGCTCGTACTGGGCGGAGAGCTTGCGATCCTTGGTGATCGCGGTCCAGCCGTCGCCGAGCAGGCGGGTCTCGAAGCGGCCCTGGTTGATCATCGGCTCGATGGTGAAGGTCATCCCGGCCTTGAGTTCCAGGCCGGTGCCGGCGCGGCCGTAGTGGACCACCTGCGGCTCCTCGTGGAACACGGTGCCGATGCCGTGGCCGCAGTATTCGCGCACCACCGAGAAACCGTGCTTCTCCGCGTGCTTCTGGATGATCTCGCCGATGTCGCCCAGGCGCGCGCCGGGACGCACCACCGAGATGCCCTTGTACAGGCACTCCTGGGTGACCTGGCAGAGGCGCTCGGCCCACTCAGGCACCTTGCCGATCAGGAACATCTTGCTGGTGTCGCCGAAATAGCCGTCCTTGATCACGGTGATGTCGATGTTGAGGATGTCGCCATCCTTGAGCGGCTTGTCGTTGGGGATGCCGTGGCAGACCACGTGGTTGATCGAGGTGCAGATCGACTTGGGGAAGCCCTTGTAGTTGAGCGGAGCCGGGATCGCCTTCTGCACGTCGACGATGTAGTCGTGGCAGATGCGGTTCAGTTCCTCGGTGGTGACGCCGGCCTTGACGTGCGGCTCGATCATCTCCAGCACCTCGGCGGCCAGGCGGCCGGCGATGCGCATTTTCTCGATGTCCTGGGGGCTCTTGATGGAAACGGTCATCAGCTCTCTCTCGGGCGCCGAGGCGCGGCGCCGTTGTCGGGGAAAGGCGCGATTCTAACAGACGCGGGCAGGCCGGCCACAGCGCCGCGGCGTGCGCGACGGGTTCCGCAGGGGGAGCGGATATGGTATAAAGCGCCGCGCTTTTCGGGGTGGTCCCGTCAAGCCATCGAAACCACACACGCACCGACACACTGTCCTGGGTGCCCGCAAGGGTTGGACTTTGGGGTGCGTGGAGGCTCAACCCGACTTATCGAGGAATAGAAATGTCCCAAGTCAACATGCGCGATATGCTGAAAGCCGGCTGCCACTTCGGCCACCAGACCCGTTACTGGAACCCGAAGATGGGCAAGTACATTTTCGGCGCGCGCAACAAGATCCACATCATCAACCTCGAAAAGACCCTGCCGATGTTCAACGAGGCGCTGTCCTTCGTTGAGAAACTGGCTGCCGGCAAGAACAAGATCCTGTTCGTTGGCACCAAGCGCTCCGCCGGCAAGATCGTTCGCGAAGAGGCTGCCCGCGCCGGCATGCCGTTCGTCGATCACCGCTGGCTCGGCGGCATGCTGACCAACTACAAGACCATCCGCGCTTCGATCAAGCGTCTGCGCGACCTGAAAGTCCAGGCGCAGGACGGTACCTTCGACAAGCTGACCAAGAAAGAAGCCCTGATGCGTTCGCGCGACCTCGAGAAGCTGGAGCGCAGCCTCGGCGGTATCAAGGAGATGGGCGGCCTGCCGGACGCGCTGTTCGTGATCGACGTCGACCACGAGCGCATCGCCATCGCCGAAGCCAACAAGCTGGGCATTCCGGTCATCGGCGTTGTCGATACCAACAGCAGCCCGGAAGGCGTGGACTACATCATCCCGGGTAACGACGACGCCATCCGCGCCGTACAGCTCTACCTGGGCGCCATGGCTGACGCCGTGCTGCGCGGCAAGGCCAACGCCGGCGGCGAAGAGTTCATCGAGCAGGCTTCCTCCGAAGCCGCCGAAGGCTAAGCGTCGGGCGCGCCAAGCGTCACACCGCTGCGCAGAAAGGGGGCTAGGCCCCCTTTTTGCCACTTCAAGAATCGAATGCCCGCGACAGCGGGTGGAATGGTTGAAAACCTGTCCAAGAGGATTGCGAACATGGCAGAGATTACTGCAGCCCTGGTGAAAGAACTGCGCGAGCGCACCGGTCAAGGCATGATGGAGTGCAAGAAGGCCCTGGTCGCCGCCGAAGGCGACATCGAGAAGGCCATCGACGACATGCGCGCTTCCGGTGCCATCAAGGCCGCCAAGAAGGCCGGCAACATCGCCGCCGAAGGCTCCATCGCCGTCAAGGTCTCCGCCGATAACAAGGCGGCCGTGATCATCGAAGTCAACTCGCAGACCGACTTCCTGGCCCTGCAGGACGACTTCAAGGGCTTCGTCGCCGACAGCCTGGAGGAAGCCTTCGCCAACGGCCTGACCGACGCCGCTCCGCTGGTCGCCTCCCGCGAATCCGCTCGTGAAGCGCTGGTCGCCAAGTGCGGCGAGAACGTCAACATCCGTCGCCTGACCCGCGTCGAGGGCGATGTGGTCGGCGCCTACCTGCACGGTCACCGCATCGGCGTGCTGGTCAACCTGAAAGGCGGTAACGCCGAGCTGGCCAAGGACATCGCCATGCACGTGGCTGCCAGCAACCCGCAGTTCCTGAGCGCTGCCGAGGTGTCCGAGGAAGCCATCGCCAAGGAAAAGGAAATCTTCCTGGCGCTGAACGCCGACAAGATCGCCGGCAAGCCGGAAAACATCGTCGAGAACATGGTCAAGGGCCGTATCGCCAAGTTCCTCGCCGAAGCCAGCCTGGTCGAGCAGGCGTTCGTCAAGGATCCGGAAGTCAAGGTCGGTGAGCTGGCCAAGAAAGCCGGTGCCGAGATCGTCTCCTTCGTGCGTTACGAAGTGGGCGAGGGCATCGAGAAGGCCGAAGTCGACTTCGCTGCCGAAGTGGCTGCTCAGGTGGCTGCCAGCAAGCAGTAAGATGGTCTGACGCCATCGCCAAAAGGCTGCCCGCTCGCGCGTGCAGCCTTTTCTTTGAAAGCCGCACGCCGGCTTGTCGCCGGATATTTTTTGCCGCCCGTGCATACGCGAGCGACCCGCCGTGGTCCAATCCGCGCCGGTCGCGGGCAGCGCACCGGTCTTTCCGCAAATCCTACGCCGCAGGAGATCTGTATGGCCCAGCTGAGTGGTCGCCAACCCCGCTACAAACGTATTCTGCTCAAGCTCAGCGGTGAAGCGCTGATGGGCAGCGAGGAGTTCGGCATCGATCCCAAGGTGCTCGACCGCATGGCCCTGGAGATCGGCCAGCTGGTGGGGATCGGCGTGCAGGTCGGTCTGGTGATCGGCGGCGGCAACCTGTTCCGCGGTGCGGCGCTGAGCGCGGCGGGCATGGATCGCGTCACCGGCGACCACATGGGCATGCTGGCCACGGTGATGAACTCGCTGGCCATGCGCGACGCCCTGGAGCGTTCGAACATTCCGGCGCTGGTGATGTCGGCGATTTCCATGGTCGGCGTCACCGACCACTACGACCGCCGCAAGGCGGTGCGCCACCTGCAGAGCGGCGAGGTGGTGATCTTCTCCGCCGGTACCGGCAATCCGTTCTTCACCACCGACTCGGCGGCCTGTCTGCGCGGCATCGAGATCAATGCCGATCTGGTGCTCAAGGCCACCAAGGTCGATGGCGTGTACACTGCCGACCCGTTCAAGGATCCCGATGCCGAGAAATTCGAGCGTCTGACCTACGACGAGGTCCTGGATCGCAAGCTGGGGGTGATGGACCTGACGGCCATCTGCCTGTGCCGCGATCACAAGATGCCGCTGCGGGTGTTCAATATGAACAAGCCCGGAGCCTTGCTTAACATTGTTGTCGGGGGCGCCGAAGGCACCCTGGTCGAGGAGGGTTGAGAATGATCAACGAGATCAAGAAAGACGCGCAGGAGCGCATGAACAAGTCGCTGGAGTCGCTGGCTCACGCCTTCGCCAAGATCCGTACCGGGCGTGCCCATCCGAGCATTCTGGACAGCGTTATGGTGTCCTACTACGGCTCCGACACGCCGCTGCGCCAGGTGGCCAACGTGATCGCCGAAGACTCGCGCACCCTGGCCCTGACCGTGTTCGACAAGAGCATGATCCAGGCCGTCGAGAAGGCCATCCTGACCTCCGACCTCGGTCTCAATCCGGCCACCGCCGGTACCACCATCCGTGTGCCGATGCCGGCGCTGACCGAGGAAACCCGCAAGGGCTACACCAAGCAGGCGCGCGCCGAGGCGGAGAACGCTCGCGTGGCGATCCGCAACATCCGTCGCGATGCGCTGGCCCAGCTCAAGGATCTGGTCAAGGAGAAGGAGATCAGCGAGGACGACGAACGTCGTGCCGCCGACGAGGTGCAGAAGCTGACCGACAAGGCCGTCGGCGAAGTCGAAAAGGCCCTGGAGGCCAAGGAAGCCGACCTGATGGCCGTCTGACGGCCGGGTGACTGTCATGGAGAAGACGATGCAAGCGGCGCACGCCGCAGTGCCGCGCCATGTCGCCATCATCATGGATGGCAACAATCGCTGGGCGAAGCAGCGCTTCCTGCCCGGCGTCGCCGGGCACAAGGCCGGCGTCGATGCCGTGCGCGCGGTGATCGAGGTGTGCGCCGAGGCGGGAGTCGAGGTGCTGACCCTGTTCGCCTTCTCCAGCGAGAACTGGCAGCGCCCGGCCGACGAGGTCGGGGCGCTGATGGAGTTGTTCCTGCGCGCCCTGCGCCGCGAGGCGAAGAGGCTGGCGAACAACGGCATTCGCCTGCGCATCATCGGCGAGCGGGCGCGCTTCAGCGCCGAGCTGCAGGCGGCGATGGCCGAGGCCGAGGCCCTGACGGCAGGCGGCGAGCGCCTGCTGCTGCAGGTGGCCGCCAATTACGGTGGGCAGTGGGACATCACCCAGGCCGCCCAGCGCCTGGCGCGCGAGGTGGCGGCCGGCCATCTGCAGGTCGAGGACATCGCTCCCGATCTGCTGCGCCGCTGCCTGGTCACCGGCGATCAGCCAATGGTCGACCTGTGCATCCGTACTGGTGGCGAGCAGCGCATCAGCAATTTTCTGCTCTGGCAGATGGCCTATGCCGAGCTGTATTTCTCCGCGCTGTTCTGGCCGGATTTCAAACACGAGGCCATGCGTAGCGCGCTGGCGGATTTTGCCCGGCGTCAGCGCCGTTTCGGCAAGACCAGCGAGCAGGTGGCCGCCGAAGGACGAAACCCCACATGCTGAAACAGCGCATCATCACCGCCCTGTTCATGTTGCCGGTCGCGCTGGCCGGCTTCTTCTGGTTGCAGGGTGGCGGTTTTGCCCTGTTCATCGCCGCCGTGATCTGTGTCGGCGCCTGGGAGTGGGCGCGTCTGGCCGGTTGCCTGGCCCAGGTGCAGCGCCTGGGCTATGCGGCACTGGTGGCCGGTCTGCTCCTGCTGCTCTACCGGTTGCCGCAACTGGCCGGCCCGGTGCTGGCGCTGGCGGTACTCTGGTGGCTGGCGGCGATCGGTCTGGTGCTCGGCTACCCGTCCAGCAGCCGTCTCTGGCGCGCGCCGGCGGTGCGGATGCTGATCGGCCTGCTGATTCTCGTGCCGGCCTGGCAGGGGCTGCTGCTGCTCAAGCAGTGGCCGCAGGGCAACAGCCTGATCATGGCGGTGATGCTGCTGGTCTGGGGTGCCGACATCGGCGCCTATTTCAGTGGCAAGCGCTTCGGCCGGCGCAAGCTGGCGGTGGCGGTGAGCCCCGGCAAGAGCTGGGAAGGCTTCTATGGAGGGCTGGCCAGCAGCCTGCTGCTGACCCTGCTGGCCGGGCTGTATTTCGACTGGGCGGCGCGCGATCTGCTGCTGGCGCTGCTCGGTGCGGCGCTGGTGGTGGCGATCTCGGTGGTCGGCGATCTGACCGAAAGCATGTTCAAGCGCCAGGCCGCGATCAAGGACAGCAGCAATCTGTTGCCCGGGCACGGCGGCGTGCTGGACCGCATCGACAGCCTGACTGCGGCGGTGCCGATGTTCGCCGTACTGCTCTGGCTGCATGGCTGGGGTGCCCTGTGAGCGAGATGGCGCAAGGCACTGTCCGGCAGGTCACCGTGCTGGGCGCGACCGGCTCCATCGGTCGCTCCACTCTCGATGTCATCGCCCGCCATCCGCGCGATTACCGGGTGTTCGCGCTGACCGGCCACAGCCGGCTGGCCGAACTGGAGCGCCTGTGCCTGGAGCACCGCCCGCGCTTTGCCGTGGTGCCCGAGACTGTGGTGGCGCGTACCCTGCAGGACAGCTTGCGCGCCGCCGGGCTGGCAACTCGCGTGCTGGTCGGCGAGGAGGGATTGTGCGAGGTCGCCGCGCATCCCGAGGTGGACGCGGTGATGGCCGCCATCGTCGGTGCTGCCGGTCTCAGGCCGACCCTGGCCGCGGTGCGGGCCGGCAAGCGCGTGCTGCTGGCCAACAAGGAGGCGCTGGTGATGTCCGGCGCGCTGTTCATGCAGGCGGTGCAGGAGCATGGTGCCCAGCTGCTGCCGATCGACAGCGAGCACAACGCGATCTTCCAGTGCATGCCCGGCGACTACGGGCGCGGCCTGGCGGCGGTCGGCGTGCGGCGCATCCTGCTTACCGCCTCGGGCGGGCCGTTCCGTTGCTGGCCGCTGGAGCGTATCGCCGAGGCCACGCCGCAGCAGGCCTGCAGCCACCCCAACTGGGCGATGGGGCGCAAGATCTCCGTCGACTCGGCGAGCATGATGAACAAGGGGCTGGAGCTGATCGAGGCTTGCTGGCTGTTCGATGCGCGCCCGGCCCAGGTCGAGGTGGTGATCCACCCGCAGAGCGTGATCCATTCGCTGGTCGACTATGTCGATGGCTCGGTGCTGGCCCAGCTCGGCAATCCCGACATGCGCACGCCCATCGCCCATGCGCTGGCCTGGCCGCGGCGCATTGACTCGGGGGTGGCGCCGCTGGACCTGTTCGCCATTGCCCGGCTGGATTTCGAGGCGCCCGATGTGCGGCGCTTCCCCTGCCTGCAGCTGGCGCGCCAGGCCGCCGAGGCCGGCGGTACCCTGCCGGCGCTGCTGAATGCCGCCAACGAAGTGGCGGTGGCGGCCTTCCTTGACGAGCGTATCCGCTTCCCGGACATTGCTTGCATGATCGAGGCGGTACTGAACACGCTGCCGGGCGAGCCCGTCGACCAGCTGGAGCGCGTGTTCGCCGCCGACCGCCAGGCGCGCGATGTCGCGCAGGTCTGGCTGCAACGGTTCGGGCGCTGAAGGTGGAGGTGGGTATGAGCGCGCTGTACATGATCCTGGGCACCCTGGTGGCGCTCGGGGTGCTGGTGACTTTCCACGAGTTCGGCCACTTCTGGGTGGCGCGGCGCTGCGGGGTCAAGGTGCTGCGCTTCTCGGTCGGCTTCGGTCGCCCGTTGCTGCGCTGGCATGATCGTCAGGGCACCGAATTCGTCATCGCTGCGATTCCCCTGGGCGGCTACGTGAAGATGCTCGACGAGCGCGAGGGCGACGTGCCCGAGGCGCTGCTCGGGCAGTCCTTCAATCGCAAGAGCGTGCGCCAGCGCTTCGCCATCGTTGCCGCCGGGCCGCTGGCCAACTTCCTCCTGGCGCTGCTGTTCTTCTGGCTGCTGGCCATGCTCGGCAGCCAACAGGTGCGCCCGGTGATCGGGGCCGTCGAGGCTGACAGCCTGGCGGCGCGCGCCGGCGTGCCGGTCGGTGCCGAGGTGCTGGCGGTCGACGGCCGGGCGACGCTCGGCTGGGGCGAGGTCAATCTGCAGCTGATCCGCCGCTTGGGCGAGAGCGGCACCCTGCGTCTGCGCCTGCTCGAACCTGGCTCGACCCTCGAGGTCGAACGCAGCCTGGTGCTCGATGGCTGGCTGCGCGGCGCCGAGGAACCCGACCCGCTGGCATCGCTGGGTATTCGCCCATGGCGGCCGCAGACGGCCCCCCTGCTTGCCCAGCTGGATCCCGCCGGGCCGGCGCAGGCGGCCGGGCTGCGCGAGGGCGACCTCCTGAAGGCGCTGGACGGCCAGGCGCTGGACGACTGGCAGCAGGTCGTCGAGGCGGTGCGCGCCCGTCCCGGGCAGCGCATCGCCCTGCAGGTCGAGCGCGACGGTCGCGCCTTCGTGGTCGATCTGACCCTGGCGGCACGCGGCGAGGGTGCAGCCCGCGCAGGCTACCTGGGGGCGGGTGTGGCGGGCGGCGAATGGCCGGTGGAGATGCTGCGCGAGGTGCGTCACGGCCCGCTGGAGGCGGTCGGCGAGGGGCTGGCGCGCACCTGGTCGATGAGCCTGATGACCCTGGATTCCATCGGCAAGATGCTGTTTGGCGAGCTGTCGGTAAAAAACTTGAGCGGCCCGATAACCATTGCTAAAGTGGCCGGCGCTTCGGCTCAGTCGGGGCTGGGAGACTTCCTGAGTTTCCTCGCCTACCTGAGCATCAGCCTGGGAGTGCTCAACCTGCTGCCGATTCCCGTGCTCGATGGCGGACACCTGTTGTTCTACCTGGTCGAGTGGGTGCGCGGTCGGCCGCTGTCCGAGCGGGTGCAGGCGGCCGGTATGCAGATCGGGATCAGCCTTGTGGTCGGTCTGATGCTGCTGGCGCTGTTCAACGATCTCAGCCGCTTGTAGGTCATCGTATTGCGGAACTGCCGCCTGACGCGGCAGTTCCTTTTTAGACAGTCTGAAAAAGAAAGGACTTCATGAAACGCTTGCTGCTACCTGCGGTAATCGCCGCGCTGATCACCGCCGAGGTTCACGCCGAGTCCTTCACCATCACCGATATCCGCATCAACGGCCTGCAGCGCGTTTCTGCCGGCAGCGTGTTCGGCGCCCTGCCGCTGAACGTCGGTGAAGCGGTCGATGATCGCCGTCTGGTGGATGCGACCCGCTCCCTGTTCAAGACCGGATTCTTCCAGGACATCCGCCTCGGCCGCGACGGCGACGTGCTGGTGGTCGAAGTGGTCGAGCGGCCGTCGATTTCCAGCATCGAGATCGAGGGCAACAAGGCCATCGCCACCGAGGAGCTGCTCAAGGGCCTGAAGCAGTCGGGGCTGGCTGAGGGCGAGATCTTCCAGCAGGCCACCCTGGAAGGTGTGCGCAACGAACTGCAGCGCCAGTACGTGGCCCAGGGCCGCTACTCGGCGAGCATCGAGACCAAGGTCGAGGCGCTGCCGCGCAACCGCGTGGCGCTGAAGATCGAGATCAACGAAGGCTCGGTCGCGGCCATCCAGCACATCAACATCGTCGGCAACCAGGTGTTCTCCGACGAGGAACTGGCCGGGCTGTTCGAGCTGCGCACCAGCAACTGGCTGTCGTTCTTCCGCAATGACGACAAGTACTCCCGCGAAAAGCTGTCGGGCGACCTGGAGCGGCTGCGCTCGCACTACCTGGATCGCGGCTACATTAACATGGATATCGCCTCCACCCAGGTATCCATCACCCCGGACAAGAAGCACGTCTACGTCACCGTCAACATCGACGAGGGCGAGAAGTACAGCATCCGCGAGGTCAAGCTGAGCGGCGATCTGCGCGTGCCGGAGGAAGAGGTGCGCAAGTTGCTGCTGGTCGAGCCGGGCCAGGTGTTCTCCCGCAAGGTGATGACCAGCACCAGTGAGCTGATCACCCGGCGTCTCGGCAACGAGGGCTACACCTTCGCCAACGTCAACGGCATTCCCGAGCCGCACGACGAGGACAACACGGTCAGCGTGACCTTCGTGGTCGATCCGGGCAAGCGCGCCTACGTCAACCGCATCAACTTCCGCGGCAACACCAAGACCGAGGACGAGGTGCTGCGCCGCGAGATGCGCCAGATGGAGGGCGGCTGGGCCTCCACCTACCTGATCGACCAGTCCAAGACCCGCCTGGAGCGTCTCGGCTACTTCAAGGAAGTCAACGTCGAGACCCCGCAGGTGCCCGGCGCCGACGACCAGATCGACGTCAACTACACGGTCGAGGAGCAGCCCTCCGGCTCGATCACCGCCAGCGTCGGTTTCGCCCAGAGCGCCGGCCTGATCCTCGGTGGCTCGATCAGCCAGAACAACTTCCTCGGCACCGGCAACAAGGTCAACCTCGGCCTGACCCGCAGCGAATACCAGACCCGCTACAACTTCGGCTTCGTCGACCCCTACTGGACCAAGGACGGCGTCAGCCTCGGCTACAACATGTTCTACCGCACCACCGACTACGACGAGCTGGATGTGGACGTCTCCAGCTACTCGGTGGACAGCTTCGGCGCCGGCATCAACCTCGGCTACCCGATCAGCGAGACCGCGCGCCTGACCTACGGCCTCAGCGCCCAGCAGGACAAGATCAAGCCGGGCACCTACACGGTCGGCGAGATCAACGACTTCATCGCGCTCGAAGGCGACAGCTACACCAACTTCAAGGGCTCAATCGGCTGGTCCGACTCGACCCTCAACCGTGGTGTGTTCGCCACCCGCGGTTATTCGCAGAGCCTGGTCGGCGAGATCACTCTGCCGGGCAGCGATCTGTCGTTCTATCGCCTGGATTACAACGGGCAGGTCTTCGCCCCGCTCGGCAAGGACTACGCGCTGCGCTTCCATACCCGCCTGGGTTATGCCGACAGCTATGGCTCCACCAGCGAGCTGCCGTTCTACGAGCACTACTATGCCGGCGGTTTCGGTTCGGTGCGCGGTTTCGAGGAAAGCAGCCTGGGGCCGCGCAGCACGCCGAGCGCCACCGATCCGGATCAGGATCCGGAGCCGTTCGGCGGCAACATCCTGGTCCAGGGCGGCGCCGAGCTGCTGTTCCCGCTGCCGTTCGTCAAGGATCAGCGCTCGCTGCGCACCGTGGTGTTCTGGGATGTGGGCAACGTGTTCGATACCAACTGCAGCACCGCGCAGAAGGCTCGCAACGACGCATCGTGCGACATCGACCTGAGCAATATGGCCAGTTCCGTGGGCGTCGGCCTCACCTGGCTGACCGCCCTTGGCCCGCTGAGCTTCAGCCTCGGCATGCCGATCAAGGAGCCGGAGAACTCCGATACGCAGGTCTTCCAGTTCTCCCTGGGACAGACCTTCTAGATTCATCGTGCAGACTACCCAACCGATTCGTAGCAGGAGTTCATCGTGCGCAAGTTGACCCAAGCTGTTCTGTTCGCCGCCGCTCTGGTGAGCATGCCGGCCTTCGCCGAAATGAAGGTGGCGGTCCTCAACTATCAAATGGCCCTGCTCGAATCCGACGCGGCCAAGAAGTATGCCGTCGACGCCGAGAAGAAGTTCGGCCCGCAGCTCAATCGTCTTAAGACCCTGGAAAGCGATGCCAAGCGCATCCAGGAGCGCCTGATGAAGGACGGCGAGAAGATGCAGACCAGCGAGCGCGAGCGTCTGGAGCTGGAGTTCAAGCAGAAGGCCCGCGACTTCCAGTTCCAGTCCAAGGAACTCAACGAGGCCAAGGCCATCGCCGACCGCGACATGCTGCAGCAGCTCAAGCCCAAGCTGGACAAGGCCGTCGAGGAAGTCATCAAGCGCGGCAACTACGATCTGGTGCTGGAGCGTGGTGCCGTGGTCGAGGTCAAGCCGCAGTTCGACATCACCAAGCAGGTGATCGAGCGCATGAACCAGCTGCGCTGATCCCATGAGCGACTCCATGTATACCCTGGGCGAGTTGGCCGAGCGTGTCGGCGCCGAGTTGCGCGGCCCGGCCGATCTGCGCATCGGCGGACTGGCGGCGCTGCAGGACGCCGGTCCCGGACAGCTGACCTTCCTGGCCAATGCGCAGTACCGCAAGCACCTGAGCGACTGCAAGGCCGGCGCCGTGCTGCTCACGCCGGCCGATGCCGAAGGCTTCGCCGGCAACGCCCTGGTGCTGGCCAACCCGTACCTGGCGTTCGCCCAGCTCTCGCACCTGTTCGACCGCAAGCCGGTCGCACGGCCGGGCATCCATCCCAGTGCGCTGGTGGCGGCCGATGCCGTGGTCGATCCGAGCGCCGCGGTCGGTCCGGGCGTGGTGATCGAGTCTGGCGCGGTGATCGGTGCGCGCGTGACCCTCGGTGCCCACTGCGTGGTCGGTGCGCGCAGCGTGATCGGCGAGGACGGTTGGCTGGCGCCGCGCGTCACCCTCTATCACGACGTGCAGATCGGTGCGCGGGTGGTGATCCAGTCGGGCGCGGTGATCGGCGGCGAAGGCTTCGGTTTCGCCAACGACAAGGGCGTGTGGAGCAAGATCGCCCAGATCGGCGGCGTGCGGATCGGCGACGACGTCGAGATCGGCGCCAATACCACCATCGACCGTGGCGCGCTCAGCGACACCGTGATCGGCAACGGGGTCAAGCTCGACAACCAGATCATGATCGCCCACAACGTGCAGATCGGCGACCACACCGCCATGGCCGGCTGCTGCGGGATTTCCGGCAGCACCAAGATCGGCAAGCACTGCATGATCGCCGGCGGCGTCGGCATGGTCGGCCACATCGAGGTGTGCGACCACGTGTTCGTCACCGGCATGACCATGGTTACCCGCTCGATCACCGAACCGGGTTCCTACTCTTCGGGCACGGCGATGCAGCCGGCCGCCGAGTGGCGCAAGAGCGCGGCGCGCCTGCGCCATCTCGACGACATGGCCAAGCGTCTGCAGCAGCTGGAAAAGCAGCTGGCTGCCGTGACCTGCAACGGAGATGCCGCATCAGATGCCTGATGCACGCAGCGCCGTGTTCCCTTTTCTGCTCAAGGCCCCCTGAACATGATGGATATCAACGAGATTCGCGAACTCCTGCCGCACCGCTACCCGTTCCTGCTGGTGGATCGGGTGGTGGAGATGGATCTCGAGGAAAAACGCATCCGCGCCTACAAGAACGTCACCATCAACGAGCCGTTCTTCAATGGCCACTTCCCGGGCCATCCGATCATGCCCGGCGTGTTGATCATCGAAGCCATGGCCCAGGCCGCCGGCCTGCTCGGCTTCAGCCTGATGGGCGCCAAGGCGGCGGCCGATACCCTGTACCTGTTCGTCGGCTCCGACAACCTGCGCTTCCGCTCGCCGGTCACCCCGGGCGACCAGCTGATCCTCGAAGCGCGCGTGCTCAGCACCAAACGCGGCCTGTGGAAGTTCGAGTGCCAGGCCAGCGTCGACGGCAAGGCGGTCTGCTCGGGCGAGATCATTTGCGCGGAACAGAAGAAATGAGTTTGCTCGACCCTCGCGCCATCATCGATCCGCGCGCCAGACTGGCCGACAACGTCGAGGTCGGCCCTTGGTCGATCATCGGGCCGGACGTGGAAATCGGCGAGGGTACCGTCATCGGCCCGCACGTGATCGTCAAGGGCCCGACGGTGATCGGCCGGCACAATCGCATCTACCAGTTTTCCTCGGTAGGCGAGGACACCCCCGATCTGAAGTACAAGGGCGAACCGACCCGTTTGGTGATCGGCGACCATAACGTGATCCGCGAGGGCGTCACCATCCATCGCGGTACGGTGCAGGATCGCAGCGAGACCACCATCGGCAGCCACAACCTGCTGATGGCCTATGTGCATGTCGGTCACGACAGCGTGATCGGTGACCACTGCATCCTGGTCAACAACACCGCGCTGGCCGGGCATGTCCACATCGACGACTGGGCGATCCTCTCCGGTTTCACCCTGGTGCATCAGTTCTGCCACATCGGTGCGCACAGCTTCTCCGGCATGGGCACGGCGATCGGCAAGGACGTGCCGGCCTTCGTCACCGTGTTCGGCAGTCCGGCCGAAGCGCGCAGCATGAACTTCGAGGGCATGCGCCGGCGCGGTTTCAGCGAGGAGGCGATGCAGGCGCTGCGCCGCGCCTACAAGGTGGTGTACCGCAAGGGCCTGACCGTCGAGGCGGCGCTGACCGAACTGGCCGAAGAGGCCGCCCTCCACCCGGAAGTCGCGCTGTTCTGCGACTCGGTGCGCCACTCGACCCGCGGCATCACCCGCTGAGCGCCATGACCCGTCCCCTGAAAGTTGCCCTGGTCGCCGGCGAAGCGTCCGGCGACATCCTCGGCGCCGGCCTGATGCAGGCCATCAAGGCGCGCCATCCCGCCGCGCAGTTCATCGGCGTCGGCGGGCCGCGCATGCAGGCCGAAGGCCTGGATTCCTACTTCCCCATGGAGCGTCTGGCGGTGATGGGGCTGGTCGAGGTGCTCGGCCGTCTGCCCGAGCTGCTCGGCCGTCGCCGCCGGCTGATCCGTACCCTGATCGCCGAGCGCCCCGACGTGTTCGTCGGCATCGATGCTCCCGACTTCAACCTCGGCGTCGAGCTCAAGCTGCGCCAGGCCGGCATCCGCACCGTGCACTACGTCAGCCCCTCGGTGTGGGCCTGGCGGCAGAAGCGCGTGCTGAAGATCCGCCGTGCCTGCGATCTGATGCTCACCCTGTTCCCCTTCGAGGCGCGCTTCTACGAGGAACAGCAGGTGCCGGTGTGCTTCGTCGGCCATCCGCTGGCCGACGCCATTCCCCTCGCAGCCGACCGCGCCGCGGCGCGCGCCGCCCTGGGACTGGCCGAGGAGGGCGCGCTGGTGGCTCTGCTGCCCGGCAGCCGCGGCGGCGAGGTGGAGCGCCTCGGCAGCCTGTTCCTCGACGCCGCCGCGCGGCTGCGCGCGCTGCGCGGTGGCGTCAGCTTCGTGCTGCCCTGCGCCAGCGCCGAGCGCCGTGCCCAGCTCGAAGTCATGCTGGCCGGCCGCGAATTGCCGCTCAAGCTGGTCGACGGCCGTTCCCACGAGGTGCTGGCCGCCTGCGATGCGGTGCTGATCGCCTCGGGCACCGCGACCCTGGAGGCGCTGCTGTTCAAGCGGCCGATGGTGGTGGCCTACCGGGTCGCGCCCTTGACCTACCGGATTCTCAAGCGGCTGGTGAAAAGCCCCTACATTTCCCTGCCCAACCTGCTGGCCGGGCGTTTTCTGGTGCCCGAGCTGATCCAGGAGGCCGCGACGCCCGACGCCCTGGCCGAGGCCGTGTCGCCGCTGCTGGATGATGGCCAGGTGCAGACCGAGGGGTTCGACGCCATCCATCGCGCCCTGCGCCGTGGCGCGTCCGAGCGTGCCGCCGAGGCGGTGCTGCAGCTGCTGGAGCCTACCTGATGCAGCTGGGCCTGGATTTCTCGCTGGTCGAGGAGCTGGTCGCCGGGGTCGACGAGGTCGGGCGCGGCCCGCTGTGCGGCCCGGTGGTCACCGCCGCGGTGATCCTCGACCCGGCGCGGCCGATCCTCGGCCTCAACGATTCCAAGAAGCTCAGCGAGGCGCGCCGCGAGCGGCTGTTCGACGAGATCCGCGAGAAGGCCCTGGCCTGGTGCATCGGCCGCGCCGAGGTGGAGGAGATCGACCGACTGAACATCCTCCAGGCTACCTTCCTCGCCATGCAGCGCGCGGTGGCCGGCCTTGCGGTGCGTCCCAGTCTGGCGCTGATCGACGGCAACCGCTGTCCGGTGCTGGAGGTGCCCGCCGCCCCGGTGGTGCAGGGCGACGGCCGGGTGCCGGCCATCGCCGCCGCCTCGATCCTCGCCAAGGTCAGTCGCGACCGCGAGATGGCCGCGCTGGACGCCCTCTATCCGGGCTACGGCATGGCCGGGCACAAGGGCTATCCGACCCCGGCGCATCTGGAGGCGCTCCGCCGTCTGGGGCCGACGCCGATCCATCGGCGCTCCTTCGCGCCGGTACGCGCGCTGCTGGCCGACGCCTGAGGCGCCGCGCGCCGAATCTTCCCGCCCCGCGGCGGGACTGGGCGGCGAAAGCCCTCTGACCTGGGCGCTTCGGCCCGCTACAATCCGTTCCCTGTCGTTTCAGCTGCCACGGTACCCTCATGCCCGTTTCCTTCGTCCATCTGCGCCTGCACACCGAATATTCCCTGGTCGACGGCCTGGTGCGCGTCAAGCCGCTGGTCAAGGCGGTGGCCGGCGCCGGCATGCCGGCCGTGGCGGTCACCGACATGAGCAACATGTGCGCGCTGGTCAAGTTCTACAAGGCGGCCATGGGCGCGGGCGTCAAGCCGATCTGTGGCGCCGACCTGTGGCTGGCCGGGCGCGGCGATGACGCACCGCTCAGCCGGCTGACCCTGCTGGCGATGGACGTACAGGGCTACCGCAACCTCACCGAACTGGTCTCGCGCGGCTGGACCGAAGGGCAGCACAACGGACTGGTGATCATCCAGCGCGACTGGGTCAAGGAGGCGGCCGAGGGGCTGATCGCCCTGTCCGGCGCCCGCGAGGGCGAGATCGGCATGGCGCTGCTCAACGGCAGCGCCGACGAGGCCGAGGCGCTGCTCGGCGAGTGGCAGGCGGCCTTCCCCGGGCGCTTCTACCTGGAGGTGCAGCGCACCAGCCGGGTCGGCGACGAGGAGCATCTGCACGCGGCGGTCGAGCTGGCGGCGCGCTGCCATGCGCCGCTGGTGGCCACCAACGACGTGCGCTTCCTCAGGCAGGAGGACTTCGAGGCCCACGAGACCCGCGTGTGCATCGGCGAGGGCCGCACCCTCGACGACCCGCGCCGGCCGCGCACCTATTCCGACCAGCAATACCTGAAGACCCCGGAAGAGATGTGGGAGCTGTTCAGCGACCTGCCCGAGGCGCTGGAGAACAGCGTGGAGATCGCCCGGCGCTGCAACATCGAAGTACAGCTGGGCACCTATTTCCTGCCCAACTTCCCGGTGCCCGAGGGCATGACCATCGACGATTACCTGCGCAAGGTGTCGTTCGACGGCCTGGAGGAGCGCCTGGCGATCCTGCTGCCCAAGGACACCCCGGACTACGAGGCCAGGCGCCAGGTCTACGTCGACCGCCTGGAGTTCGAGCTGGGCACCATCATCCAGATGGGCTTCCCCGGTTACTTCCTGATCGTGATGGACTTCATCCAGTGGGCGAAGAACAACGGCGTGCCGGTCGGCCCCGGGCGGGGGTCGGGCGCCGGCTCGCTGGTCGCCTATGTGCTGAAGATCACCGACCTCGACCCGCTGGCCTATGACCTGCTGTTCGAGCGCTTCCTCAACCCCGAACGGATTTCCATGCCCGACTTCGACG
>RRZT010497763.1_pt1 | contig 20007 bp, 20 predicted proteins | sample 2165551 | NCBI WGS metagenome assembly RRZT01 (sample SAMN10456910, study PRJNA506462) | wastewater metagenome | biome: wastewater; feature: sludge; material: wastewater sludge; isolation source: wastewater sludge with Escherichia coli K12::gfp cells carrying plasmid... | place: USA: Moscow, Idaho... | reverse complement strand
TCAGCTCAGCCTGTTTGTCGGTCAAACTTACACCGAGGAAATCGTCCAGCAGAAAAGTGTGGACGAAAGCGACGCGGAGATGCTCATAGGCTTCATGAAAGATCATGGCTATGTGGAGCCTGATGGCAGGCCGACGGAGCTTGCCCGCGCCGCTGTGGTGGAGCACACCGCCGAGCTGCCGCCCCAGATGGAGGAAATCAAGGATCGTGTGGCGCAAGCCATTGAGCAGAACACGCCGGTGAAGCCTGAGGCGTTGGTGGGCGCTCCTTACACAGAGCGAATCACTGTAGAAAAGGCCATTTCCTATGAGGATGCCGCCACTTTGATGACCCAGCTGGAAGATAAGAAGCTCATTACCAAGGATGGTAAGATCAAGGACACCACGAAAGCACAGCTTGCCGCCGGTACGCTGGATTTGGGTGAGCGGTTCAGCCAAGCGGCACAAAAGGCCATCTTCCGTGCCATCCAAAAGGCCGACACAAGGCCGCCAATCCGCGACGCTTCCCGCGAGGTGACTGTGCGCCGCAAGGAGCGGGCACTGCTGTCGCCTCAATTTGCGGCGCTGTGGGATAAAATCAAACAGAAAACCACCTATCGGGTGCAGATCGATCAAGAAACCCTGGTGGCCAGCAGCGTGGCCGATTTGCAGAACATGCCGCCAATCCCCAAGACTCGATTGGTATCACAAACTGCCGATATAGACATTCAGACCGCTGGTGTATCCCATGCCCCGCGGGAGTTGCGAACAACCGATTTGCAGGACAGTTACGATGCCCTGCCGGATATTTTGCGTGTAATCACCACCGAAACCCAGCTCAAGCGCTCCACCGTGGGGCGCATCATTAAAGAGAGTGGGCGCGGACGCGATTTCTTGAATAACCCCCAGGCGTTTACTGAAAAGGCTCTGGAGATCATCGCCCGGAATCGGCACAATCTCGCCATTGACGGCATTCGCTATGTGAAGTTAGCCGGCGAAGAATACTATGTGCAGGAAATTTTCGATAGCGCCGAATTGATCGCCAATCTGGATCGCAATGCTGTCCCAGTGGATAACAGCGTATATGACCATGTGATCTTCGACAGCCAAGTGGAAAGCCGCTTTGCCGAAAGTTTGGATAACGACCCGGATGTGAAGATGTTCTTTAAAATACCCAGCCGATTTAAGATTGAAACACCCATCGGCACCTATAACCCGGACTGGGCAGTGTATTTGGAAAAGAACGGTGAGCATAAGTTGTACTTCGTGCTGGAAACCAAGGGAACCACCGACCTGTATGGTCTGAGCACGCCGGAACGACAGAAAATCCGCTGTGGCAAGGCGCATTTTGATGCGCTTGACAATGGCGTTGTGTTTAGCGAACTGCCGGTGAGGGACTGGAAATCGTTTAAGGTGAATTTGTAGGAGGGTGGCATCATGGCTGCACGAGGAAAAAGTATCAATCTATTCCTGATGGATGGCACTGCGACCGGTCGCATGAAATGCACCCTTGCCAACTGGACAGGTGTGGCGTATAAAATCCCTCGCACTGATTTGGACAAATGCCGGGAGCGCGAGGATTTGTCGCAGAGCGGCGTCTATTTTCTGTTTGGCACATCGGAGCAAACCGGTGAACCCGTTGTTTATGTGGGGCAAGCCGGTGTGCGCAAAAACGGCGAGGGCATCCTCTATCGTTTGCAGGAGCACAAGCGCAATCAAGATAAGGATTATTGGACGGAAGCTGTGGTGTTCACGACGTCCAACAACTCTTTCGGCCCCACTGAGATCAGCTATTTGGAGAACCGTTTTTGTGCTATGGCAACCGCCTCTCAGAGATATATCGTGAAAAATGGCAATGAGCCTACAATTGGGAATGTAACCGAAGAAAAGGAAAGCGAGTTGGAGGAATTCATCGACTACGCTAAAATCGTCATGGGTACGCTTGGGCACAAGGTATTTGAGCCACTGGTTCAAGAACAGATGCCCTCCCCCAAAACTGAAACAATGGAGCCGAAAAAGGAGCAGGATTTTTATATCAAGAGAAGTGGTGCAAGCGCTCACGCACGACTCACGAATGAGGGAATGGTTGTTTTGGCCGGAAGCGTGATTCGTGCGGATATGGTTCCGAGCTGCCCTGATTATGTGAAAAAGGCGCGCGAGCTTAACCGTGCGGATATCGACGAAAGCCACACCTTGCTGAAAGATATGCTTTTCAAGACACCATCCGGCGCTTCGTCCTTTGTGCTGGGCGCTCCGAGCAACGGAAATATCGAATGGCGAACGGAAAATGGGAAAGTCTTTAAGGATGTAGAGAACAGTGAAGCAGAGGTAGTGTAAATGGGCTGGGAATTTATTATATTACTTGCTTTCATCGTTGCTGGCGCCGCTGTTTTTATTGGATGGCGTATGAAAAATACACGCCTTATAAAGTCCGCCGAAAACGCGGCAAGCCCCGTGCTCTCTGAGCCTAATCACAGCAAAGAGTTGGAAATTGCCAATATAGAGAGCCTTATCTTAAAAGACAATGATGGACGAGAGCTGTCGTTAACAAGGCTGAATACAGCCCAATCACCAGAAAAACGATATCGGGAAATTTGTGTTCGCGGTTCTTCTGCGGCAGGTCATATTCTGCAAGGCGCTATGCCGGTTTTAGCACAGGCTCAAACACTTAATGAGATTGCCAAAGCCGCGCCCAATGGTCTTTTTACAGCGACTGCCCCTATAGGAGACTTGATGAAATTGTCTGGTGGCACTGTTGGCTCTGCCGTAATGAAAGACGGCAAGATCGCAGCTCAAGCAGGATTCGCGGAAGTTGCTCCGAGCACAGTCAACCCCGTTGCTGTTGTTGTCGGTGCTATGCAGGCAATGGCGTTGATCTCCGGGCAATATTATATGAATGAAATATCCAAGCAATTAGAAAATGTGAACCGCAAATTGGACAAACTCATTGGTTATCACCATGACGAAAAAATTGGAGTATTGCGAAGCGCCAATCGGGAGCTGTCTGAACTGGTTTCCAAAACTCATGTTGACAATACAGATATCGATGCATGTCGGGGCATAGCAAAAAGTTGCAGTGAAGTGTATTTTGAATATTTCACGCGCCTAGAGCGCGCAAATGTCGATGCGGCAGAGCGATGGATAAATAAAGCAAAAGAGTTGAGAGAACTGGGTTCCAGCATTGATGATAGCGAGTTGAATTTTTCTATTCAGATGTGTTGCCAAGCGAGTGCTCTTCAAGAAAAGAGCAAACTTGCCGAAATCGCTATCCGCATGAAAAACGGCGCAGGCCAAGAGCGGTTTATATCCGAACAGGCTGAAAGCTTACGCAATAGCAGCATTGATTCATTCCATCGAAACGTCCAGTTATATATTGATGAGCACTACGAACCTGTATTGGAGCGGCTCGGTAAAATTGCCGATGCGAAGAAAATCCCTCTGCTATCCGGCAATACCGCAGAGGAAACAGAAAACATTCAGCACAGAAAAGCTGCAATTTCGCAAACAGTTGTAGATGACGGAAATGGAAATAGGCTCACTGAAAAAATGCTCCGTTCACTCTGCGAGCCACAAGAAACACTTATCATGCTGGGCGAAACGCCTGACGCTCAGCGCGTATTTGTTTTAGACGAAGAACAGTGGGATTTTGAATAGAGGTAACCGCCTATGTCTGACCGCAAGCCAGAAGTTTTATATCATTTCACATCGCCGGTTGCTCTGTCGGCAACTCTGCACGCAGGGCATATAGCTCTTACTGAAAGCAACCTTAACATCCGTGAGGGCAACTGCGGCGTGGTATGGCTGACCAGCTCATCTGAGCCGTTGAACCATGGCTTGAAATTTGATGATGCCACTTCTTCCGAGCATGACAAAACTACTATACGCATAGCGCTTCCCCATAAAGAGGATTTCAAGCAATGGGATAAGTGGAGCACCTCCAAAGGAATGGATGAGAGTTACAAGGCAATTCTTATAGCCACTGCGGCTGCTGAGGAAGTATACAAAACATGGTATGTATCGGAGTCTATAATCTCAGTTGATGATATTCTATACATCGAAAACTTGGTGACCTGCGAAGCGTTTTTAGCTCAGGATGCCTTAAAATCCCTGCCAGAATCAAAGCCGTCAACGGTTAAATTTAACAATGAGATAGACGCGTACATCGCAAGCCAGCCTGCAAAATTGCAGATATTGCTTTTGAATGTCCGCATGGCGATCCGACAGGCATTGCCGGATGCGACTGAAAAAATATCATGGCAGATGCCGACCTTCTGGCAGGGGCGTAATCTCATCCACTTCGCGGCACAGAAAAACCACCTCGGCATATATCCCGGCGCAGCGACCATGAAGCATTTTGCCCCGCGCCTGACCGAGTATAAGACATGCAAGGGCTCTGTCCAGTTTCCGTATAAGTCTTTTGACCCGAAGCAGATGGCGCTTATTACGGAAATTGCTGCATGGTGCGGGAAGGAGAATGCTAAAACATGAATCCAATCCCACTCGGTTTGTATCGCCATTATAAAGGCAATCACTATGAAGTCATCGGCTTCGCCAGGCACACTGAAACACTGGAGGACATGGTTATCTACAAGGCGCTCTACGGCGAGGGCGGCACTTGGGTGCGCCCACTCTCTATGTGGGAGAATCCCATTGAAGTTGACGGAAAAGTGGTCAAACGCTTTGAAAATATCGAGAAAAATGATGATTCGGGTAAGAAATATGAGCTGCAGGAAGCCTTCCGCGCTATAAATTCGACCATCAGCAAATGCGAGAAAGCGTTTACAAAGCTTGCAGAAGGAACATCCCAACACACGCTGATGAAACGGCGGCTTGCAGCGTTTTATATTGCTGCTGAGCTGATTGAAAAGGAACTGGAGAACACTCCATGAATGATAAGAGCTGTTCTCGCATAACCCATTTGGTTTTTGTACTGAATGCAATTTTTCACGTATGGGCAATCCTTTGGAAATGCGGCGTTCCATTCGTCGGTGACGGCTCGGAGCGCACGATTAAGCTCAGACTGCTTTGAAGAAGGCTGGGGTTGAAAATAAGCGTCTAGATAGAGGGATGAAGAATGGGCAAATATACACTGTTAGGGCAGTTCTTAGCAACTGCCGACAAGGAGAACATAGATATAAGCTTTGCAGAAATAGAGTCTCTGTTGGGCTTCCCTCTGCCTACAAGCGCATACACCCATAGGCCTTGGTGGGCAAATGGCGGGCACTCACAAGCATCTGCGTGGCTTAACGCCGGATACAAGGTCGCACAGGTTGATTTGGGAATGCAAAAAGTTCACTTTCAAAGAGGCGAGTGCAACACCAATCAGTCTCACAGGCTGAAAGCAGTCCATCCAAAGGCAAAACCGTCCCCCCATCCCACGCATACACCGTCTGTTTCAGATGTGAAAACGCTGAATATCCTGGGCTTTGATTTTCGCCTTATACAACAATTACTTCCGCAATGCGATAATGATGGTCGCATCACAAAATTCTATCCGCAAAATGCTTACGACAACAGGAATAATCTCCCCTTGCTTTATCATGGAAGCGGTGCCTTTTGTCGATTTTCCATCCAAGCTGGCAACTGGCAGGGAGTTTATCTTTGGATAGTAAACGGCGAGATAATTTACATAGGAGAAACCGAAAATCTGCGTAGTCGCTTCAATACCGGATACGGACATATTGCGCCGAGGAATTGCTATGCCGGCGGTCAAAGTACAAACTGCAAAATGAATAAGGTCGTCATGAACCTGTTCGAGCAAGGACAAAGGATTGATTTATACTTCTATGACACCCCGAATTATAAGCAAGTTGAGCTTGTCTTGCTCAGGAAAATCAAGACTCAGTATAACAAAAAGGATAATGGATAGGTAAAATGGCCTACAACAAAGCTCGGTGTTCATGGGCGACACATGGACATGCCGTAAAGACAGTGACCCACTGTTGCGCAAGTACCACGACAACGAATGGGGCGTTGCCTACGATCTGGATGAAGTTTGCCTCGATTATACGCAGGCGTTCCAAGTGGTTGCGGTAGCGGATGAGCCAAATCCGGCAAATCTCAAATTGAATTGTTGAGGGAGGAAAAGCAATGGCATCGCACCCGATTTATCAGTTTTATGCTGAGTTAGACGACTTCAAACCGAAAATATGGAGGCGGTTTCAGGTGACGGACAATATCAGCCCTGCGCGGCTGTGTTATATCATCCAGGTGCTGTTTGAGATGGAAGCGAGCCATCTGATGGTTCTGGAGATTCCCCTCGTTGATGTGGATGTCACTCTACGCTTTGAAATTATGGACGAAGATTTTGAGAATATCCCTGACTCGCACAGTAATATGCGAACATATGATGCCGCTCACGGAAACCTCCGTCAAATCGGTCTATGCCCCGGCAGTAAGCTGAACTTCAACTATGATTTTGGTGATGACTGGTGGGTGTCTCTGACGCTGGAAGAAATCTTTGAGGACAGGGCTTTACCGGGCGAGGAATTGCCGCGCGTTCTTGACGGCGCAGGCTTTGGCATTGTTGAGGATGTCGGCGGCACCGGTGGCCTGGAGGCTTTGGCAAAGGCCTTCAAGAAGAAAAAAGGCACTGATTACAAGCAATATAGTGAATGGCTTGGCACCCACGACTTGGACATGACAGCCTTTGATATGGATGACATGAACTTCCGCCTGAAAAAGATTCCGCGTATTTATAAGCAGTGCTATGAGGATAGGCTGACACCGACACAGCGATCCATCGACCTGATCGAACGCAAATATCTCCGTAAAAAGCCATGACAAAGCGCGAGTTGATCGATTACTGCCTGACACCTACCCCTCCGCTTTTGAGGATTATCCCTTTGATGACATCAATGCCATCATGAAGCACAGCGGCAACAACAAGATGTTTGCCCTCATCGGCGAGCGGAACGGTGTGGTGTATATCAACCTCAAGTGCGAACCCATGCGGGCGGATTTCCTGCGAAGCGTATATCAGAGCGTCACCCCCGGCTGGCACATGAACAAGGCCCATTGGAACACGATCGCCATGGGCGGAGATGTGCCGGTCGAGGATTTGTACGATATGATACAGCACAGCTTTGATTTGACGAAACCGAGGGTGAGGAAACACAAATGAGCGAACAATTCAGATGCTTTGGCGAGGGTATCCCCATCTATATGGACTACCACGACAACGAATGGGGGCGGCCGGTCCATGATGATCAAAAGCTCTTTGAGATGCTGATTTTAGAGAGCGCGCAGGCGGGGCTGTCGTGGATTACCGTGCTGAAAAAGCGAGAAGCATACCGAGCGGCCTTTGATAACTTTGACCCCACCAAGGTTGCCCTTTATGACGATACCAAGATCACCGAGTTGCTAAACAATGAGGGCATTATCCGAAACCGCCTCAAGGTGGGTGCGACAATCATCAACGCCAAGCTATTTTTAGATATACAGAAGCAGCATGGCAGCTTTGATAAACTTATCTGGGCGTATGTGGATAACAAACCCATTGTCGGCCATTGGGAGCGAGCCGAGGACGTGCCCGTAACCACGTCGATCTCCGATCAAATCAGCAAGGATCTGAAAAAGATGGGCTTTAAGTTTATCGGCTCGACTATTATTTATTCTTTCATGCAGGCGGTGGGCATGGTGAACGACCACCTGAAAGGCTGCCGTGTCTACGAGGATGTGTTACATGCGAATATTAGTTGATGCCGATGCTTGCCCGGTGAAACAAATCATCGTGCGGCTGGCAAAGGAAAAGAAAGTCCCTGTTATTATGCTCATCGACACCTCCCACGAGCTAAGTGACGGCTACAGCACGATTATCACCGTGGATAAGCAAGCCGACAGCGTGGATTTTGCGTTGATGAGCTTGCTGGAGCGCGAGGACATGGTGGTCACGCAGGATTATGGACTTGCCGCGATGGTAATCGGTAAAGGCGCAAAAGCCGTGAATCAGAATGGCCTGATTTTTACCGATGAGATCATGGATAAGCTCTTGATGGAGCGCCACATCGGCGGGAAAATACGCCGTGGCGGCGGCAGAACAAAAGGTCCCGCCAAACGGACAAAAGACGACGATGCACGATTCGAGGTCGCGTTTGAACAGCTGCTGAATGAATAGAGGAGAAATGCTATGCCCTTTACAATTATCAGAAATGATATAACAAAGCTTCGTGTTGACGCTATAGTCAACGCCGCCAACACGAGCCTTCAGATGGGCGGCGGTGTCTGTGGAGCCATATTCAAGGCGGCGGGGGCGGACAGTCTCCAGGCTGCCTGTAATAACCTTACCCCTATAAAAACCGGGGAGGCAGTTATTACCCAGGGCTTCAATCTGCCCGCGAAATATATCATCCACACGGCAGGCCCGGTGTATCGGGACGGTCAGCGTGATGAAGAAGCTCTGCTCCGCACTTGCTACATAAATTCTCTTGAGCTCGCCGTAAAGTATGACTGTGAGAGCATCGCATTTCCGCTGATTTCCAGCGGGATATATGGATACCCAAAGGCTGAGGCACTCCGCGTTGCCACCGACGCCATCCGTAGCTTTATCAGCGAGAAGGACATAGATGTTACTCTTGTGGTGTTCGACAGGGAAGCCCTCTCGGTCAGCGAGGAACTGCTCGGCGTGGTGCAAAGCTACATCGATGAGCACTATATCGAGCAGCACCGCCAGTCGAGGCGGCAGCTCCTTGACATCGAGCGGCAAGCACTCTCCGATGAGGACACGATCGACCAGAGCATGCCTATCATATCCGAGATGTTTGCTCCAAGCGTGGCGGCACCGGCAACTGGCAATCTTGGCACCCTGATTGGCAACCTTGACGAGCCGTTCTCTGCAACACTCCTGCGGCTGATTGATGCGACCGGCCGAAAAGACGTAGAAATCTACCGTCGGGCAAACATAGACCGGCGGCTGTTCTCCAAGATACGCAGCAATGCCGAGTACGCGCCCAGCAAGCCCACCGTGTTGGCTTTTGCCATCGCACTGGAGCTTACCCTCGCAGAGACGAGTGATCTGCTCTCGCGGGCGGGATTCGCCCTTTCCCATAGCCGGAAGTTTGATGTGATTGTCGAGTATTTTATACAGAGCCGGAAATACGATATATTCGAGATTAACGAGGTACTGTTCAGCTATGACCAGCCCTTGTTGGGAGGATAAGCATGCTGAACTTAGGGTGGGTTGATTTTTCAAAGAGTGACCGGGATATGGTGCTGAGCGTGCTCCGCCAGCTCACCGAACCAGGAGCGGTGGACGAGCTTGGCATCGGCACAATCAGGGATGGCTTTTCCGACATCCTTTTCCCTGGCACATCCACAATCCAAACAAGAGCGAAATACCTCTTCATCGTTCCATACATCTGTTCAGAGCTTGAACGCAGTGGAAAACTGGCTCCACGCCAGTTTATAGAGACTCTGGAGCAAAATGAGCTTGACCTGATTGACATCCTTGCTGTGAATGGTGCTGATGGCGTTATTGGGCAGCGGTCGCGGCAAACACTCCGAAGAAAACCATCGAGCATTTACTGGAACGCGTTGCGAACCTATGGCTTTCTTTCGGAGCCGGTTACACTGTCAGAATATGCGGCGCTTTCCTATGCGAAGAAAACCGCATCAGCGCTACAAAAAGGACTTGGGAAGCAGAAATCCAAAAACGAGGATGATACGACTGACGATCCAGACGCCGGGATGAGCGGCGCCGCCTTATGGCGCATACCTGCCGTAAAAGAAAATTGGCGGGATGACCTTACAATTGAACTGACTTCAAATGAAGCCGCATATTTGCGTGAACGGATCACTTCTATGCCCGGCACACGTGACAGTTTGCTAGCGCTGACGCTGCGAGAGAATCGCTTGGACTTTACTGAATATGAACGCTTCGATGAAATAGATGCACTGCAAAGCCTTATGTCGCCCGAAATACTCACGGATTACCGCCTTGCCCGTGATTTTTCGCGCTTTGTATTTGGTGCACAGATACGCTACAATGTGATATATTCCGGCGGGCAGAATGAGCTTGCGAATAAACTATGGGAGCGATACTTGGAAGAACGACCAACGGTGAGCCTTGCCAATGTTCAGGCTCGGCTGGGGCCACGCAGCAATGTGATGCGGTTTCTCAAGGCATTTCAATCAGCACTTGATAGTGAAAATGAGCTGGATAATCTCATTATTGGCCGAGAGAAGGCTCTCAAAGGCTCAGCGCGGGCGAAACTGACAAACAAGGAACTGTATCAGTATGACGATAACAGCGTAAATATGACGCCGCTTGTTTACCGCCTACCCAATGTACAGCGCATCGTCAGAGATATATTCGAGGGGGTGGATGGTGATGCTTAACGCACAATCAGACCGGGTTGATTACCGGGAGCTTCTCTCCCCGCCGCCTCGATATAAAGTATCCTTTGCGGTTGGAACAGCCTACTCCCTTGACCTTGAAACTCTGACGGCGGTGTGCGCCATCATCGGGCTTAATGTTGAGGCGGATACCGAGCTTACACAGAGTCCTTTGCATATGCTCGAAGCAATTCGCAGGGCAGGTGGAAAGCTTCTTATTTTTTGCCAGAGCGGTCAAATCAAAACACCGGACAAGCCCAACAAGCTGTTGCCATTGCTGGAAAACTGCGTGAGTGAGGTCAGTCTACCGAACAAGAAATCATTCCATCCCAAAACATGGTTTCTCAAATATACCACTGACGGTATGCCCGATAAATACCGTTTAATTGTTATGTCTCGAAATCTCACCTTTGATAGGAGCTGGGATGTCGCCCTGCGTCTTGATAGTGCAGACAAGGGAGAAAAACTCCTAGAGCAGGGCGAAGGCACAGACGAGGCCATGGGTGACTTTTTGCGATGGCTCCATAAAAACGCAAGCTCACACAATAGCCAGCTCAGGAGCAAGAAAAAGGTGCTGTCTAAGCTTGCGGATGAAATTACCGGTGTAAAGTGGCGATATCTCGGCAAGGAATTCGATGGTTTTGATTTTATTCCCTATGGCATAGGACTCCCCGCCACCGATAATTTGGGCGACAGTTTTCACAAGCTGTTTGTCATATCGCCGTTCCTGAGCAAAAGCATTATTGAGGGATTTTCCGAAAAGCGCCTTATAAACGCTGATTGCACGCTCATTACGAGGAAATCAGAGCTGCCGAAGCTGAACGCCGAGTTGCTTACTGCATTTGACACCTACACCATTAAGGATGATGTGGTTGATGGCGAAGAACGCATATCGGAATCCGGCGATTTTAAGACACAGGACGTTCACGCAAAGGTCTATCTGCGTACGAAATGGTCAAACAGTGAACTATATATCGGCTCGGCCAATGCAAGCCACAACGCTTTTTTCGGCGGCAATGTGGAGTGCATGGTTGCGCTGTGGGGCAAACAGCGGCATTTGAACGTGGATAAGCTCAAGCAGGATCTGTTTGGCTCTGATGAAAAGGCAAATCCATTTGAAAAAGTTGAGGCGAAAGAATACACCGCTACCAGCGAGGACGCTGTGCTCACCATACTGGAGCGCACCGTGCGGGATTTCTGCGCCCTACGAAAGTCCGCGATCGTGACGGAGAAAGAAAAATTCAGCATTGCCGTGAGCATGAAATCATTCCAGAGTGAGGCAAAGTTGACCCTCTCCCCGCTTATGAGGATGAATCATCTGCCCATAAGCGAAAATATGGTCTTTACCGGCCTGAACTTGCGCGATCTTTCCGAGTGGTATGTTGTCACAGCTAAGAGCCGTGGCAGAGAGGTCAGTCGTGTGCTGAAGATTCAGACCACAGGTATTCCCGACAACCGTGATTCGGCTGTATTCAGCGAAATTGTAAGGGACAAAAATGCATTTTTAGCCTATATTGCTTTCCTGCTAAGTGACGATTATCTCGTCGCTTTCCTTGAGAGCTTGAAAAAGGGCAAGGGCGACTTTCGCTTCTTGAACATGAACTTCGATGCGCCGATTCTGTATGAGCGGATGCTGAAAGCGGCGGCCAACGATAAAGAAAGCCTGCGTGAAATCAGGGACATAATATCGCTTGCCAGCGATAACATCGTACCGCAAGGGTTTTTGGCGTTGTATGAGCAGTTTGAAAAGGTGGTGAAGCAATGAGCGCAGCGACTCTGCCCGAAAGAGAAAAAGTTATCCTGGACGAGTTGAAAGACTTCCAGCTCGCCACTGTCGAGCGTTGCTTTGACCTGTTTAAATCAGGACAAAGGCGCGTACTTGTTGCCGATGAGGTTGGACTTGGGAAAACACTCATAGCGCGGGGGGTCATTGCCAAGCTCGCCAACTACCACAAGCAGACCGGCGATGACCTTTTCAAAGTGCTTTACATATGCTCGAATACATCAATCGCCAATCAGAATATTCGCAAGCTAAAAATATATGATGGCGTGACCGTGGACGGTGTCTCAGATACACGCCTGTCCATGCAGCACCTCAAAATCTTTGAGCAGGAGAACGACCCTGCAATCCGCGAGGGTTATATCCAACTCATCCCCCTTACTCCAGCAACCTCTTTCAGCTTGACAAGCGGAAGTGGAAACGCGCCTGAGCGCGCCCTGATATACACGATACTGACGAAAATGCCTGAATTTTCTGAACATAAAAAAGAACTGCGTGCTTTCCTCACCCAGTGGGCCACAAAGGGCTTTGACTGGTGGGTGGATGAGATGAGGCGCAGGGTTGATCGGTGCAACACAGAATCTGCTGGGGAATATCTTCGCATCCTGACGGACGAGATCAGAACCTCGCTGACTGATGATTTAACACAGGCGGTAATAGATGGTCAGTATGAATCTATTGCTGCGCTCCGATTGATATTTGCGGAGATCAGCATCCGCAGGCTCAATCCCGACCTCGTTATCATGGATGAGTTTCAGCGGTTTCGCGAGTTGATTACCGCAAAGACGGACTCCGAAACAGGCATGCTCACGCAAGCCTTTCTCAAGGACTCCGGCGCAAACACCCTACTGCTGTCCGCAACGCCGTACAAACTATATCAAACCCTTGAAGAAGCCGCTGAGAGCGGTGTTGACGAGCATTATCAGGAGTTTTTGGAGCTGATGCAATTCCTGTTCGCGGATGATGAACGAAATTCGCGGTTTGAGGAAATATGGAGCAGCTTTTCCAGCTCTCTGCGCGAGGTATCATCCGACTTCGGAACGCTTATCAGCGTCAAGCATAAGGCGGAGCAGGAGATGTACAGCGGCATTTGCCGCACAGAGCGACTCCTCATTGACGATAGCGGAAGGTTCATTGATGACAGCAAGGCGAAAACGCTTCTTGCCGTATCGGAAACAGATATCCAATCATTCGTGGTGGCTGAAAATCTAAGCGACACGGTTCACATCCCAGTGGAGTATGTGAAATCTTGCCCCTATCTGCTGTCGTTTATGGAGCACTACAAATATAAATCAGACATCAAGCGGCTAAAGCCAGATTTCTCCCGACAGGGCCGTAAGCTGCTGTTCGTAGACGAGAAGAAACTGCGTGGATATGAGCCGCTGCCGCCCAATAACGCAAGGCTTGAGCGTCTGATGGACGTAGCCTTGTCAAACGGCGCTGAAAACTTGTTGTGGGTTCCGCCGTCAATTCCTTATTATCAACCGGGCGGTGTTTTCAAAGGTCGAGACAGCTTTTCCAAGGTGCTGGTATTTTCTGCATGGGAGATGGTTCCGCGCATGATCGCCTGCACCCTCTCGTATGAATGCGAGCGCCGCACGATTGGAAAGCTGTATGCGAATGAGCGGGACAAGCGCAATAAGGGCTATCTGATTGAGGATACTTTTCAGAGTGCATCCTCTAAACGAAAAACCGTTACTCGTTTTCCGTATCGCAAGCTTACGGAAAACAGAATCAAACCACTCACAACCGCAAGTGTCAGGCTCGCTGAGCTGTATAATCCGGTGGAACATATGGGCGAGTCGCTGGGCAAGATACGCAAGGTTATCAAGGAGCAAATACAGCCCTTGCTTGAGGAAATCAAACATGAATATGGTGTCACCGAGCGCGGCGCGCCGGATATAGATTGGTACTGGATTGCGCCCCTGCTCTTTGACGAACACATGCGGTTTAATGTCTGGCCGGTGAACAAGAAAATCACAATACCGCAAAGAAAGATGCCATCCGATTTGGCTGATGTCCTCACGTCAATGGCAATCGCCTCACCCGCCATTTGCGCAATGCGTGTTTTCAAAGAAAACCGCGCTCTTGCGGAGAGGTTTGCCAAGGAAGTTGCCAATATGTTTGATAAGCCTGAAGCGATTGCGGTTGTTGAGCTTGCCTATGGCAAGAGTGATGACGCCCACTATAAAAATGTCCTGAAATACTGCGTGGATGGCAACTTCGCCGCCATGCTTGATGAGTATGCCCATGTTCTCAATGACAGCAATATGGAGAGCCTGTGTAATCAGATGTGCGAGGCTTTGCAGGCATCGACAGCGAGCTATTCCATTGACACCTACACAAGCTTCACCGGTAACAAAAAGGCGCAGATTCGTATGCGCTCCCACTTCGCCGCAGGCTTTTACCAAACGCAGGGCGATGAAAAAACTGCACAGCGGAAAGAAAACCTGCGAACTGCATTCAACGCACCATTTCGGCCTTTCGTCCTTGCCACCACATCAATTGGTCAAGAAGGGCTGGACTTCCATAATTACACTCGCAAGATCATGCACTGGAATCTGCCCCATAACCCCATCGATCTTGAGCAGCGTGAGGGGCGTATCAACCGATATAAGTGCCTTGCGATCAGGCAGAGTTTGGCGCAAAAGTATAAGAGCGCCTCGTTTTCGGATGATGTGTGGAATGAGTTGTTCGACCTTGCTCTCAAGGATAAGGGCGATGATGAACCGGAGCTTATTCCCTACTGGTGCCTGCCGGATGGCGGCTCGATAAAAATCGAACGCATTATCCCCATGTATCCATACAGTAAAGACAAGGCGGTCTATGACAGACTTCTGAAAATCCTGTCGCTCTATCGGGTGACGATGGGGCAGGCCCGGCAGGAAGAACTGCTGGAGTATCTGTTTAATAACCACAGTGACCAGGATTTGAAAGAGCTGTTTATAAACCTAAGTCCGATTACAAAGGGGTGAGCGAGATGGAACGCTTTGTCTTCTGCAAAATCTCCAGCATGAAATACTATAAGGGCGCAAGCCGTCTTGATACACCCTATAACGGTGGCAGTTATGTAAAAGAAAATGGCTACGGTCATGAGGAATACAACTTCTTTATACGGAATATTCCTGACGGATGGGTGGACGCTTCCGGTTTGGTGGCAGAGGGTGAATACTGCCTTGGCTTTGTCGAAACTAAAAGCACAAGCGGCGGCAAAAGCAATCAGCTCCATGTTCAAAAAATCCACGGCTTTGGCGATGCGTTTAAAAAAGAGCCGTGTGTTTCCGGAGTAACAGTTGTATGGTGTGCAACCTCCGACCTGAATGAAACTGCGGTGGTAGGCTGGTACAAAAATGCTACGGTTTTTCGTGAATACCAAGCGTTTGCGGACGAAAATGATATAGAGCGTTATTACAACGTGCTTGCCCCGGCATCTGACTGCGTCCTCTTGCCGCAAGGCACCCGTCACCGGCATGTGTGGAGCGTGCCCTCCAAGAAATACACAAGAGCCTTTGGCTTTGGGCAGTCCATGCTATGGTACGCGCAGGAGGAAAAGGCCGTGCCGTACTTGCAACGCCTGTCAGATAATATCAGAGATTATAATGATGAGAGCTGGTTGCATACGTTTCCTGAGAAGTAGCGGATATAACGCTTTCGGCAATAATGGAGGTTGAGAAGTGGACAAACAAAGCAAATACATCATGCTGCCATGCGACTGCAAGTGCTGTATGTTTGTCATTGAGAAAACCCAATGGGAGGATGGCGATGTCAATTACAACATCACCATCCAGGACTCCAGATACGACCACAGCTACAATACGCTGTGGGGAAGAATCAAGCGAGCCTGCCGCGCTCTCTTTGCCAAACCTGTTTATTATAACGATGTGCATATTGAGAACGAGGACACATTCAAGAGACTGGTAGATGACATGAAAAATCTGATGGAATCCGATGGTTGATTTTGTCGCCTGCCATGCGACCTCTCATCCCGGCATCCGCGCTATACTCTGTTCATAAACAAAATGAACGGAGGGCAATATAATGAAAACAAATCTCACAGAATTGGTTTTTATTCTCGATAAAAGCGGTTCGATGGGTGGCTTGGAGAAGGACACTATCGGCGGCTATAATTCCATGCTGGTCAAGCAGCAGGCCGTCGAGGGCGAGTGCTACATCACAACGGTGCTGTTCGACAACAATTACGAGTTGCTCCACGACCGCATTGACATCAAGGCCATCAGCCCGATTACTGATAAGGAGTATTCTGTCGGTGGTTCCACCGCTCTGCTCGATGCCATCGGTAAAACCATCAAAAAAATCGGCAATGCACAAAAGCACACTGCCGATGATTATCGTGCCGAAAAAGTAATGTTCGTCATCATCACAGACGGCGAAGAAAATGCCAGTCATGAATACTCCTCTGACAAGGTAAAGGCTCAGATTGAACGTCAGAAAACAGAGTATCATTGGGAGTTTATTTTCCTCGGTGCGAATATTGATGCTGTCCGGACCGCCGGGCGGTTTGGCATTGCTCCTGACAGAGCGGTTGATTATCTGGCCGACAGCGAAGGAACCGAGCTGAACTTCAAAGTAATGAGTGCGGCCGTAACTACCTTCCGCGAAGAGGGTGCGGTAGACAGTGCTTGCTTTGAAGAAATCCGCAAGGACGTTCGCCGGAGGGGAGGTCAAAATAATGCTCGGAGCAATTATCGGTGACATTGTAGGCTCGGTCTATGAGTGGAACAATATTAAAACAAAGGACTTCCCTCTCTTTCGTGACGACTGCTTTTTCACGGATGATACCGTGATGACCATCGCTACAGCAGACGCTCTTTTGAAAGGCGGGCAGCCCGATGACTTTATAGACTCCTACAAAAAATGGGGTCGGCGTTATCCCGATGCGGGCTATGGCAGTCGGTTCGGTCGTTGGATTTTTTCTGATGACCGTGAGCCGTATAACAGTTGGGGAAACGGTTCGGCGATGCGAGTTTCACCATGTGCATGGCTTATGGATTGCGGTTTCTGCGCCCGTACAGGTATGTGGCCTTCAAACGGCAGGGAAAGAGCAAAGCTATCCGCCGAAGTGACGCACAGCCATCCCGAAGGTATAAAAGGTGCATTGGCTGTGACAGATGCAATATTCATGTGTCGCTTTTACGCCGGCGGTTATGGGGATGATATGGGTAATCCCATAAAAGAACGCTTGAACCTTGAGCAGTATAAAATACAAATTAGAGAACACATCGAGAGTGAATACGGCTACGATCTGAGCAGATCGCTTGACGAGATTCGCCCAACCTATCGATTTAATGAAATCTGTCAAGACACCGTCCCCCAAGCGATTACCGCTTTTCTTGAAAGCAAGGATTTCGAGGACGCCATCCGCAATGCAATCTCCCTTGGCGGAGATAGCGATACGCTTGCTGCGATTACCGGAAGCATTGCCGAAGCCGCATATGGGGTTCCTGATTGGATAAAGTATAGGGCTTTAAGCTATCTTGATGCAACCCTGCAGGAGGTCTACGAGAGATGGTTAAGATATGGGATGAGCCACACAGGGAGTGTAAAGTTTTGATACTGCTTTGAATCTTCGAAGTCAATAACTGCTGATATCATGCCCTCTTTAATCGTTATCACAATTTGAACTGTTTTCGGTAAAATGAAAGTATCGCAAAAGAGCTCGAAAAGGTTAGCACCCCAAATGGCATAAAAAGTGAGCCATTGTCAGCACCTGAAATAACCGCTACCCTTAGTTTGTTAAGGACTTAAGGAGGTAGCAGAAAGGTGTTAAGAATGGCTCAAATCAATCATATCAAAGATTTGTACGAAAATGAAGACCTAAGTTTGCGGGAAATCTCCCGCAAGACGGGTCACAGCTTCAAGACTGTCCAGAAATATGCCTACCAGTCAGACTGGAGCGAGGACAATCTTCCGAATACCGAGCCACAGGGTTATCCGGTTCTGGGGGATTTCATTCCCGTGATTGACGAATGGCTGGAGGATGACCGTAAGATTCCGCGAAAGCAGCGTCACACCGTTTGGAGGATTTTCTGCCGGTTGCGGGATGAACACAGTTTTAGCGGCAGCTATTCCAGCGTAAAAAGGTATGTTCGCAAAAGGCAATTTGTGATGAACTCCCCAAACGGCGGCTACTTACCGCTGGAGCACGCACTGGGCAGTGGGCAGGTGGACTTCGGTGAGCATATTTACTATGACGGTGCCGGGCAGCAACAGAACGGCTATGCGCTGACGATTTCCTTCCCCAATTCCAACAAAGGCTACACGCAGACATATCCCTCGCAAAACCAGGAGTGCTTGCTGGAAGGGATGAAACGTGTCTTTGAGCACATTGGCGGGGTTCCGCCCCGGCTGCGCTTTGATAATATGTCCACCGCCGTTGTTCAGGTGCTTAAGGGTACCGAGCGAGTTCTTACGGATGGTTTCATTCGATTTATGCTGCATTACCGTTTTCAGGCGGAGTTTTGCAATCCTGCTTCCGGCAATGAAAAAGGAAATGTGGAGAACAAGGTGGGCTACAGCCGCAGAAATGCCTTTGTCCCGGTTCCGACCATCATCTCATTTAAGGATTTCAATGAGAGTCTTTGGGAATGGTGTGAAAAGGATGCTAAGCGTCTCCATTACAAGAAAAAGGAACTAATCCAGAAGCTTTGGAAAGATGATGAGGCAAACCTGCTGAGCCTGCCGGAGTATCCCTTCCCCGTGTTCCGTTACGCATCGTTGACCGTGAGCAAAAACGGCTTCGCAACTATTGAAACCAACAAATATGGGCTGTCCCCAGCACTTTCCGGTGAAACGGTACAGGCCAAGATTTTCTTTGACCATGTGGAGTTCTTCTATGACCACCGCCCGGTTGGCAACTACCCCAGAAGCTACAAAAAGGGTGATGAGGTCTATGACTGGACACAGTATGTGTCCGTGCTCTGCAAAAAGCCGGGAGCAACCCTGCACACACGTTTCTTCCGCCAGATGCCGCAGCAGTGGCAGTCCCTCTTGGAACAGGCAAGCGGCAAGGAGCGCAAAAACGCCCTGCAGCTGCTCAGTGAGATTGTATCTGACGGCAATGTCTCCCTCTGCGATGATGCTTTGGAGCTCGCCGGTGAAAACGGCCGCACGGATGTGGACAGCCTCCGGCAGTGCTACTACATGATTGCCAAAAAGGAATACCGGCCTAATCCGCTGAAATTGTCCGCTTCACCGGTACTTAACTACAACCCTAATCTCTCCGTCTATGACGGATTGATGGGAGGTGACGCAAATGTCCGAGCAGATTGAGCTGATGATGCGGCAGGTGAAGCTGGGGGGTATGGCCAAGGAATGGCGCTCTGTCCAGTTTGAAAGTCCGGAGCAATACGTGACCGACCTGCTGAAGCTGGAGCTCCGTGAGCGAGAAGCCAACCGCATTAACCGTATGGTGAAAACTGCTGGTTTCCGGGTGTTAAAAACACTGGATGATTTCGTGTGGGGTTCTGCTATCCAGCTCCCCAGCGGCCTAAGCGCTGCATACATGGAGGAGCTGGGGTTCCTTCCGCCCAAGGAAAATCTCATTTTTATGGGCACCGTTGGCACAGGCAAAACCCACCTTGCCACGGCCATTGCATTGAAAGCCTGCCAGGAAGGACGGCGTGTCCGCTTTTACACGGCGGCATCTCTTGCTAATATCCTCCTGGAAAGAAACAACAAGGGGACGCTGAATAACTATCTTAGCACACTGAAGAAGGTGGAACTCATTGTGATTGATGAGGTTGGCTTTGTTCCACTGCACAAGGATGCCGCAGAGCTGCTGTTTCAAGTAATTTCTGACTGCTACGAGCAGAGGAGCCTCATTATTACGTCCAATCTGGAATTCTCACAGTGGAACACCGTCTTTGGTGACAACCGGCTGACGGCTGCCCTGGTTGAC
>RRZT010116146.1_pt1 | contig 20010 bp, 17 predicted proteins | sample 2165551 | NCBI WGS metagenome assembly RRZT01 (sample SAMN10456910, study PRJNA506462) | wastewater metagenome | biome: wastewater; feature: sludge; material: wastewater sludge; isolation source: wastewater sludge with Escherichia coli K12::gfp cells carrying plasmid... | place: USA: Moscow, Idaho... | reverse complement strand
CTTGTAAGCAATCCGTGAGGTTTCAATAATCCTCTGAACTCTTCGTTTACTTCGCACATTGCTCTGGAAATTCCCAGTCTGATTGCTTCTGCCTGACCTGTAATTCCACCTCCGAAAACATTCACTGTTACGTCGTACTGACCTACAGTCTCTGTCAACAAAAATGGCTGATTTACTTTATAAACTAAAACATCCGTACAGAAGTAAGTTTTAGCATCTTTCCCGTTTATCGTGATATTACCAGTTCCTGGCTTCACGTAAACTCTTGCAACAGAAGTTTTTCTTCTTCCGATTTTGTGTACTATAGACATACTCAATTATTTGAATTCGTTAACATTGATTACTTTTGGCTGTTGAGCTTCGTGTTTATGCTCAGTCCCTTCATATAAATAAAGGTTCTTGAAAAGAGCGGAACCCAATCTGTTTTTTGGCAACATACCTTTTACAGACTTTTCCAACACTTTTAGTGCATCTTTTTTTCTAAGCTCTTCAGCAGTCATAGACTTCTGACCACCTGGATATCCAGTGTGCCAAATGTAAGTTTTGTCTGCCCACTTGTTTCCGGAAAGTGTTACTTTCCCTGCATTCAAAACGATTACGTTGTCTCCACAATCTACGTGCGGTGTGTAATTCGTTTTGTGCTTACCTCTCAAAATCTTTGCAACGGTAGAAGCTAGTCTTCCCAACGGTTGCTCAGCAGCGTCTACCACAACCCATTCTTTATTAGCGGTAGCTTTGTTTGCCGATACTGTTTTGTAACTTAATGTATTCACAATTTATCGTTTACGATTAAACATAATTTTCCCTCAAAGGGTGTGCAAAGGTAGGAATTTTTTTTCTTATGAAAAATTATCCTCAGAAAAATATTTTAATTTTCTAAAAATTAATACGTTAGCTAAGCATTAAATATGCGAATACTTTTTGAAATTATCAAAATAAACGTTATTTATCATTGATGATTTTTATATTTTTGAAAAAAATCTTGGAAAATGAGCCACGGAAAACTGAGAGAAGAAAAAGACTGCCTGAACTGTGGACATATCGTTGAAGAAAAATACTGCCCCAACTGCGGACAACAGAATATCAAGACAAGACAGCAGTTCCACTATCTTTTCACTCATTTTATTGAAGATTTTACCCACTATGATGGACAGTTCTGGGGAACGTTGAAGAATCTAGTGTTCAAACCAGGAAAATTAACAAATACTTACCTTGAAGGTAAAAGACAAAAATTTGTCCCTCCTGTTAAGCTGTATATCTTTACCAGTTTTATTACGTTCTTTTTATTCGCAGTTTTTCCTCCTTTCAGTTTTAATTTCGAAGGAAAAATCGTGGATGGCAAAGAAAAGAAAATAGCGCTACACAGATTAACCGAAACTTCCAAACAATTGGACAGCATCAGAAAAAGAGAAAACATAAATGGGAAAGACTCTGTACCCATTTCTAAAGTTAATGCTTTGCTGAAAGATTCTATCAAATTAAATAGCCTTCAGAATGATTTCGATATGAGTAAAAAATTGGATGACAATTTTAAATACAACGGTTATACGAGCCGGAAGTCATTCGATTCTGCAAAAGCTAAAAACCCATCTTTCTATGATTTTATCAATGTTCCGATTGCTCATAAATTTTTCGAACTAAAAGAACAAGGTGTTGCAAAAGGTGAAATCTTAAAAAAACTGGGCGAAGTATCGTTTCATAATCTGCCGAAAGCATTGTTTATTTACCTTCCGATTTTTGCATTTTTCCTATGGATTTTCCACGATAAAAAAAAGTGGCGGTATTTTGATCACGGTATTTTTACGCTCCATTATTTCAGTTTTCTGTTACTGACAATCTTAGCATTTTCTCTTTTGTATAAATTGGCAGATGCAACACATTCGTTATCAGTATTATTATTTACATAGTGATGAATGTCTTGTTCTTCTATAGTATTATATATTTCTTCATAGCGCACCATAAGGTTTATCACACGCACGGAGTAACCAGTTTTATCATTGGAAGCATTCTGTTTATGATTAATTTCTTTGCCTTTTTATTTTTGGTTGTAGGCTTGGGCATCATCAGTTTTCTGATGATCCATTAAAACAAAAAGTCAAGTTTCTTAAAAAACCAGACTTTTTTAAATTAAATATTGTCTAATAAACAAATCACTGAAAGCCCTCTGCCAGAAGCCAATTAATATCTCAAAGATTTACTTTCTCGGAAACTTGCAATCATATAATAAGCGACGAAAACTGTAGAAAACTTTATAATAGAAGGAACTGCAGTTTCGAAATTGAAAAATATCAGTCCGATGGCCACCAGGAATACAATTCCAATTAAGGAAATTCCCATTTTCTTATGAAGCGGCCATTCCGGATGGTCTACAAAATAAGCCAATCCCCAACCGATTCCGAAAGCGGAAGCTACGTAGAGCTCCGCCCAGAAATCCGCAGGGTCGCCCGTGAGACGTCTAAGAAAAAAACTAATCAGGGTTCCAACTGCGAAATACATCAGCGATTTTATCATTTCAAAAAATTTTGACAAAAGTAAGGATTGTAATTGAAAATTACTTTTGGAATCCCCAAAGCAAAACACAAAATCGCAAGGAATGATTTCTATCTACGTGCTTATAAGGCTCAAAGATTGCTCAATTTAACGAAGTTAAAAACCTTGTGCCTTCGAAATATAAAGCAACTCAAAGAAGAAATTGTCTTTTTGATAAATTCCTCAGCAATTCGAAATCTCCTCAACAAAATTCATTAGATTTGTGTAAACGATATTTTTATGCACGAGATAAGGCTCAAATCTATTCTAGATAATGATTTCTATAAAATTACAATGCAAAATGCAGTTGTGAAATTATTCACAAACGAGATTGTAAAATATGAATTCATCAACCGTGGGAAACATGAATTCCCGCAAGGTTTTGCTGATGAACTCCGAAAGGCTGTCAATGCAATGGCAGAATTAAAATTGACCAAAGACGAAAAAAAATATCTGAAAGTCACCTGTCCATATCTAGCGCTACCCTATCTGGATTTTCTGGAAGGTTTTCATTATGACCCATCGGAAGTAAAAATAGAACAAATCGGAAATGACCTGAACGTATCAGTAGAAGGCCTCTGGTACAGAACAATTCTTTGGGAAGTTCCTCTTCTTGCTCTCATTAGTGAACTTCACTATGAAATGAATCATATGGAGCGACAAACCAACGAAGAAGTCATTAATAAGACTGTAGAAAAAGCCATCTATCTCACAGAGCTTGGCGTGCCATTTGCCGAATTTGGAACCAGAAGAAGACATTCTTACAAAGTCCACAGATTGGTGATGGATGCTTTGATTCAGGATAAAAAATCGACTTTTACAGGAACTTCCAACGTACACCTGGCTATGATGTATAACGTAAAACCTATCGGAACACACGCTCACGAATGGTTTATGTTTCACGCTGCGGAATTTGGTTTTAAAATGGCGAATTCTATCGCACTAGAAAATTGGGTCAATGTTTACCGCGGCGATCTAGGCGTGGCTTTGTCCGATACTTACACCACAGATGTTTTCTTCCAGCAGTTTGATAAAAAGTTTGCAAAGTTGTTTGATGGGGTACGTCACGACAGCGGTGATCCGCTGGAATTTGCAGACAAAACAATCGCTCACTATACGAAGCAAGGCATCAATCCGCTATTCAAATACATTATTTTTTCCGATGGACTGAATCTCGAAAAAGTAGAAGAAATCACGAATTACTGCAGGGGTAAAATAGGAATCTCTTTCGGAATCGGAACCAACCTTACCAATGATGTGGGACTGAAACCAATGAATATTGTAATGAAACTTATCAGCGTGAAAGGTATTAACAACGAATGGATCCCAACGGTGAAGCTCTCTGATGAAAAAGGGAAATACACCGGTGACCCAAAATTGATAGAACTTGCAAAGGAGTTTCTCAGAATAAAATAGATCAGAAATCACCTTTTTCATCAACTTATAAAGTTCTGTTAAATATTGCTGATATGCATCTTTGCATTAAAAAAGTTTTTAAATTTACTAAAGACGAAATTTAAATCAAAATACGATGGTCCTACCCTTTGTTTGGCATCAATTTTATTAGTTATAAATCACGACTTAAATAAATCAATTTTTATCCTATGAAAAAAACATTTAAAATTGTGGCTCTAGCATTGATGGTATCAATGACAGCCGTATCTTGTAAAAAGAAAGTATCTGACGCTGAACTTACGTCACAAGCTACAACTGCGATTACAGCTTATCCGGGAACTTCTGTGGAAGTGAAAGAAGGACAAGCTCACCTGAGCGGAACTTTTGCAACGGAAGCAGACAAGCAAGCTGCAATCGATGCTCTGAAAAAAATCCAAGGCGTGAAAGATGTTCACGATATGGCGACAGTTACACCAGCTCCTACAGCTGCACCAGTTGAAGTGAATGTGGTAGATGCTGCAGTTCTTCAAAAAGTGAATGATGCTCTTAAAGATATCCCTGGCGTAAAAGCAGAAGATATCAATGGAACTCTTACACTGACTGGATCTACAACTGCTGCAAACGCAAGAAAAGTGAAAGAATCGGTGGATGCGCTTAAAATTGGTAAATACGATAACAAAATCACAGTTAAATAATCACAAATGAGTTTACAAGACAAATATGCTAGTGTAGTTTCTGCAGCTCAGTCAGCAGGACTTTCTGACCTTTCTGTTCAGGAGCAGGACGGCGTTCTTTACATCACAGGAAAGGCTTCTAACAGTGCGTCAAAAGATGCTGTATGGAATGCGCTTGGTGCTATTGATACTTCGTACACTGCTACAGATATTAACATTGACGTTCAGGTTTCCGGTTTGGAAGCAGGAACATCTCTTACAGTTGCTACCGAAGATTCTAATTTGAACATCAGACAGGCACCTTCTACTGAAGCTGCTGTTGTAGGTAAGGCGGCTAAAGGAGAAGCGGTAACTTTAGTAGAACAATCTTCTGACGACTGGTGGAAAATCAAAACAAAAGACGGCGAAGAAGGTTATGCTTACTCAAGGTATTTGAAGGCATAATTTTAATCACCTAAAGAAATATGGAAACCTCCGAAACCCGGAGGTTTTCTTATTTTGATATTATTTAACGTGAGTTCGATGTAGGGTATTTTCAAATTAACTGATAATCAATTTATTGCATTTTATTAATAGCTTCGGGCTTTAGCCCGATGTAAAGATTGAAGTTCAGCATTGGCTTTAGCCAAAATCAATGATATGTTTTGGCTAAAGCCAATGTCCGTTCCGAATCATTAAAATGGGCTAAAGCCCATTCCTATTATATTTTTGCATCAATCTTAAATCGAACTCAGTTATTTAAAAAATCATAAATACACAATAGTTTTCGATTTTATAAGTTTTATAAATTGGATCATATTAAAAAAACATGTTAAATTTTATGATTTGAAGGAAAACTAAAAACCAAATGATTAGAAAAATATTACTGATTTTATTATTCATTTTTCTAAAACTAAACGCCCAAACGTTTAGCATCAACGGAAAAGTAACCGATGAAAATAACAATCCTCTGGAAAATGCTACCGTTTCTTTAATGAAACAAAAGGATTCTTCAATTATCAATTATACCGGTACAAACAAAAGCGGAAACTTCAGCATCAAAACCCCAAAGCAGAATGAGACCGTATTTCTACTAATTTCTGGCAGTCAATTTCGCCCGATTTCAAGAATTTTCAAAAACATATCACAGAACGAAGAACTTGGAACTTTAAAACTAATTAAAGATCTTGTAACCAATATTGAAGAGGTTCAGATCAATGCGGCACCTGTCATCATCAAAAAAGATACGGTTGAATACAATGCTTCCAGAATGAAGGTGAAGCCGGACAGCAAAATTGATGATCTAGTCAAAGAAATTCCTGGTGCAGAAATAGACACGGACGGAAAAATAACAGTGAACGGAAAATCTGTCAGTAAAATCCACATCAACGGAAAACCTCTGTTTGACAAAAACGGGAAAATAGAATTAGAAACCATTCCCGCAAACATCATCAAGAAAATTCAGGTTACCACATCCAAAACCAAGGAAGAAGAATTGACGGGCAGAACTCCAATAACTGACAGCCTGACCATAAACTTTGTGATGGATAAAAAAAACCGACTTGGAACAATTACCAACCTGAGGCTAGGTTATGGTTCGAACAACAGATATGACGGTGCATTATTTTTTACAAAAATAAATCAGGATTCCAAGCTTTCATTGTCCGCAGGCTCTAATAATATCAATAGTGGATTGTCCGGCAAAACTAGTTCTGGTACTGGCATTTTCACTACAACGATTGTAAATGCAACTTATTCTAACAAATTTGACAACCTTGATCTGGAAAGGTTAAATGCTAATTTTTATCAGAGAAATACCGAAACCTACTCCAAAATTGCAAGAACCACTTTTTTACCTGATTACAAATTGGATAAAAACACGGAACGATCCGGCAAAAGGGATCTTAAACGATTTTCATTTAACACGAATGCTACACTTAGGCTTAACAAATCCACCAACCTGATTTTCAACTCTTCTTTTAATAACAATACAAATGAGGGCGCTTCAGAAAATAACTCATCCACATACCGCGATAATATTTTGCTGAACTCCAGCTCAGGTGTTATTAATCAAAAATCTATAAATAACAACTTCTCTCAATCACTGGCTGTTACAAAAAAATTCGAGAAACAGGGACGCTCTTTTTCCGGATCCGTCAGTACAAATATTACGGGAAACAGCAGCACGGATTATAATTTAACCAATACCATTTTCAACCAATCCCCTTTGGATAATGATTACAGAAATCAGCGAACTGTAGCTAAAAATCAAAATACAGATTTTAATTTTAATGCCAGATATGACGAACCGGTTTCGGACTCGGCTATCGTTTCAACGGAAATCACCTACATATCACAATCCTTAAAAAACGACAGACAAGTTCATGATTTTAATTTAGCTACAGAAGACTACTCCAGCTATAACACACTGTTGTCCAACCTCATCAATCAAAATATCAACTCGCTTTATAGTTCAGTTGGTTATGATTTGAATAAAACTAGATTCAGGTTTTTCTTTCACGCAAATCTGGAAATCAACAATAATGATTTTAATTCTGTCTTCAACAATGAAGATAAAAGTTTTCTTAGAAACTTTGTTTTTCCCAGTTACAACACCAAATTTATTTATAGATTTTCCAGAACCAAATCAGTAGAACTTTCGAATATGAGTAGTTTTAATGCACCGTCAATGATGTCGCTCAATCCATTCACAGATATTTCAAACCCACTGGTGACCATCCAGGGAAATCCCGATTTGGAAAGCACCTGGAAAAACACGAGTTCCTTATATTTTCTAAACAGAAATATCCCGAAAAACATCACATATTCAGCAAAAATTAAATTTGACTATACCGATAATGACGTTTCGGATTATTCTTATTATGATGATGCCGGAAGGCAGTTCCGTACTTATGCAAACATCAGCGGCAATAAAGTTTTAAGTTTGGACAGCCGTTTTACCAAAAGTTGGAAATGGCGTGGCAATGATTTTCGAATCTCTCCTTCGTTTTACTCGAGTTATGCCCAAAGAAAGGGTTTTATTAATGGAACAGAATATAAAAACTCAGTATATAACATCGCCCCGAAAATAACACTGAAGCTGGTTTTAAAAGAAATTATGGACATAAACAGTTCATTAGGAATCAATTATAATATCTCAAACTTTGAGAATTATCGTATTGATAAAACCCGTGCTGCACAGCAAAACTTTTCTTTTGGTATGACTAATTATTTTATGAAATCTTCCCTTTATTTTATTAATGAAATCAGCATCGCCAAAAATAATAACATATCAGCTGGCTTTAATCGTACTTCCTATTTTTGGAATACAGGCGCTAACTATCAATTTTACAAAAAGCAGATGACTCTCAAATTTAGTATTAATGATGTGCTCAACCAGCGTCAGAATGCTATCCGTAACATTGGTGACAATTATATTGAAGATCGGGAAGATCTTGTCCTGAGACGTTATTTCATGCTTTCTCTGTTGCTGAATGTGAGTAGATTTGGCGGAAATAAAGGCTCATAATTTTATTGATGAATTTCACCAAAATTTGAAGTAATTACGAATTCAATACAACACCTCTTTTGTCAGGATACTCTCAATATTATCCGGATAATCCACTTCGATTAATTGTTCAGAGTTAATCCATTCCCGGATTTTGGATGGATCAAGTCTTTCGGAACTTGAAACACCCATTTTATGAAGGGCAAAAGCATTACATTCCTGCTCATATTGGTTTTCTATGGGAATCACGAATAGTTTCTTATTCATAAACAGAGCTTCGGCGGGTGTTTCAAAACCAGCATTGCAGAGAATTCCCTCGCAGGATTCGAACAGTTCAAGGTATTTTAATTCGTCAATAGGAAAGATTTCCACATTCCTGAATTTCTGAATCTGTCTGGCGTATTTGGAAAAAACCTTCCACTCCACATCAATCCTTGTTAGCATATTTGTTATAACCTCATCAGAAAAACTCGGCAGATATACCAGATAATGCCCTTTTTTATCCGGATTCAGTTTTCTGATATTTTTCCTGATAACCGGTTTTTTAATGCTTGGGTTATAGTTATCGAAGTGGAACCCGATTTTTTTATCACATGGCACATAATGTTTCAGAATAAAATCTCCCAACCAATCTTTCTTATCGGGCTTTGGGGTTTCTTTGAACGTTAATGATGCCTGGTGGCTCAGTTCTATGATCGGCAGATTTTTAAGTTTAGCCGTCCATCCCGTCAGTGGTTCAAAATCATTAATAATTAAATCATAAGCGGTCAGATCCATATCTTTAATAACTTTTGCAGCCTTGCAAAAATTGTTTTGAAACAATGTCTTTTTATAAGAAAGTCCCCCAGTTTTATTATATAACAGGGAGATGCCTTTAAATCGGAAATCAATGTCGAAATCCGACTTCAACTGGGTCTGATGACCACTGATCAGCGTATCTACCAAGGCGTGCTTCTTTAGAATCGGGATAATTTCCTGAGCTCTGGCAAGATGTCCGTTCCCTGTACCTTGGAAGGCATATAATATTTTCATCGGTTACTCTTTTTTTTCAATTTAGCATAAAGTCGCTTAAGTATTTTTTTTCGCATTTGCTGTAAAATTATTTACGCAAGTTGAGTCACTATTTTCATTAAATCTTTGCTGTCTATTTTCTTAAACTCATCTGGTTCTTCATTTTTTAAAGTGTGTTTCTCATCCTCATAAACAAACAGTTTCCACTCGCCACCATTATATTCCAAAGCCGTAAGGTTTTCGACCCAGTCACCAGAATTCATGTACATACATTTCCCTTTTTTGTTAGTCACTTCCCTGATTTGTGGCTGATGGATATGTCCGCAGATCACATAATCAAAATGATTTTCGATAGCCAGTTCGGAAGCTGTAAGTTCAAAATCACCAATGTATTTTATAGCTTTTTTGACATTATTTTTGATTTTTTTAGAAAAAGAATATTTCTCTTTTCCGATCTTTTCCAGAAACCAATTCACCAAATTATTAATTGCTATAAGTAAATCATAACCTTTCCCACCAAGCTTCGCAATCCATTTAGAATGCTGAACAGAGGCATCAAAAGCATCTCCGTGAAAGATCCACGCCTTCTTATCTCCCAATTTCAAAACGTGCTTGTTGCAAAGCTTGAGTTTTCCCAGTTCGAAATCTGTAAAATTCCGGAACGCCTCGTCGTGATTGCCCGTGATGTAAAATACTTCTGACTCTTTGGTGGCAAATGAAATCAATTTCTTGATAACCTTCAGATGTGATTTAGGAAAATAGGATTTCTTAAACTGCCAGACATCAATGATATCGCCGTTCAGGATCAATGTTTTAGGCCGAATAGAATTGAGATAATGCAGCAGTTCTTGAGCCTTGCAACCATAAGTTCCAAGGTGCAGATCAGAAATAATGACAATTTCCACCTCTCTTTTCATAAACTGGTTGATGTTGATTTCATTAGCTATCAGTTTTGTACAAAGAACGACTTCTAATGTAAACTATGCGTGAATGTTATTTTATTTTTGATGTTTGAAAATAGATGCTTTACTGAATGGTGATTAATATTAACTTAAAAAAATAAGTGGTTATTCTCTCAAAAATATTAGTTTTGTTCAGTTTCAATTTATATCAGATTTTATAATGCTAAGGTTTAGACCTACAGCATTTCTTTAAACTGAAACTGATTAATTTAAATAGATTAGAATTTGTGCACATTGTGTTCAAAACATTAAAATATGTAGAAAGTTATGAAAGGTCAGAATAAACTGTTTTTCGCAATCATTATTTCATTGGTTTTAGGTGTGATCCTAGGCGGCATCATACATACCAATAATCCGGATTCCGCAGAAGAATTTGCAAAAAATATAAAGTTGCTGGGAACGGTTTTTATCCGTCTGATTCAGATGATTATTGCACCATTGGTGTTCTCTACACTGGTTGTAGGGATTGCAAAAATGGGTGATATAAAAATGGTAGGACGTGTCGGAACGAAGGCGATGCTTTGGTTTATCAGTGCATCTTTGGTATCACTTACCATTGGTTTGGTTTTAGTCAATTGGCTGGAACCTGGTCATGTTACAAAATTACCAATTCAGGATGCAGCTTCCGCTTCCGAAATTGTGAGTAACAGCAAAGGATTCTCTATGGAAGATTTTGTAAAACATATCATTCCGAAAAGTTTATTCGAAGCTTTTGCAACTAATGAAGTGTTGCAGATTGTTGTCTTTTCTGTAATGTTCGGCATTGCTTTATCGGCAATGGGAGAAGAGTATGCGAAGCCGGTTATCAAAGGTCTGGACATTGTTGCGCACGCCATTCTGAAAATGGTGGGTTATATAATGTGGGTTGCGCCATTGGGTGTTTTCGGGGCAATTTCTGCGGTGGTTGCAACGAATGGATTTGAGATTTTCAAAGTCTATGCGATTTATCTTAGAGATTTCTTTTTTGCGTTAGCAGTTCTTTGGGCAGTTTTACTTTTGGTAGGTTATATGATTCTCGGCAAACGTCTTTTCGAATTGTTGAGAAGAATCAAAGAGCCTTTGTTGATTGCATTTTCCACGACAAGTTCAGAAGCCGTTTTCCCGAAATTGGTAGAAGAATTGGAAAAATTTGGCTGTAACAGCAGGATTGTTTCTTTTATTTTGCCTTTGGGATATTCCTTCAATCTGGACGGAAGTATGATGTATATGACGTTTGCATCGATTTTCATTGCTCAGATTTACGGAATCGATATGCCTTTGGGACAGCAAATCATAATGCTTTTGGTTCTAATGTTGACAAGTAAAGGAATTGCGGGTGTTCCGAGAGCAAGTTTGGTAATCATTGTTGCGGCGTGTGGGATGTTTGATATTCCTGTTGAGGGAATTGCTTTGATTCTGCCAATTGATCATTTCTGCGATATGGGAAGAAGTATGACGAATGTTTTGGGTAATGCTTTGGCGACTTCTGCTGTTAGTAAGTGGGAAGGGCAATTGGAGAATTAGGTATTTATTGTACAATTAAAAAACAATATTTTGTCATTCCGGAGGAATCTAATCTTTTGAGACTCTTTCAGAATGACAAAATTATATTTCGTAGACAAAACTGGATCCAAAGGCAAAACCCCTTAGCCCTGATGGGAACGGCATCCTTTTTTGACATTGCGGGAAAAGTTTCTAAAGATTGCTTCACTTCGTTCGCAATGACAAAAAAGATATAGTGGACAGCAGGTTCCCGGCTCCAAAATGAGTAGTAATGTTTGAGAGTATGGGAGTTTTTACCTTGTCATTAATTTATCGAACACTAAAATGCTCAAACTCTCCTACTAAGTTAACCTGCCAAAAATCATCAACATAGACAAAATCATAAATTCAATTAATTCTAAATTAATTTTAAAATCCGTAATTTTGTAGCCACTTAAAGAATAATAAATTTTATGCTGACGAAATCAAAAGTTCAGGATTTTCTGAAAGAGATAGAAGTGGATGACCTTGTGAGTAATTTCCAAGTGATGGGTAATGATGTATATATCGATATGACATCTCACTCGCCTGCTATGCACGAGAAAAAAAAGTTGGAAGTCGCTATGAAGCAGGCTTTTGCTTCAGAGTTTGGGGAAAATATCAATTTGAAATTGAAAATCACTTCTCCTGAGCCGCCTGCAACACCGCCAACCAATGAAATCAAAGGAAAACAAATCCCGGGAATCCAAAATATCATTGCGATTGCTTCAGGAAAAGGTGGTGTAGGAAAATCTACTGTTGCTGCTAATCTGGCGGTAACGTTGGCAAAGATGGGATTCAAAGTCGGACTTTTGGATGCGGACATTTACGGACCATCTGTTCCGACAATGCTGGACACAGAAGGTCAAAAACCAATTTCTGTAGAAGTGAACGGTAGAAATCTGATGAAACCGATTGAAAATTATGGCGTGAAAATGCTGTCAATTGGATATTTCTCAGGCGCCAATCAAGCTGTAGTTTGGAGAGGACCAATGGCTTCTAAAGCATTGAACCAAATGCTTCGTGATGCGGACTGGGGCGAACTGGATTTTCTTTTGATTGACCTTCCTCCTGGAACTGGCGACATCCACTTATCTATTATTCAGGAAGTTCCGGTTACAGGAGCTGTGATTGTAAGTACGCCTCAACACGTTGCATTAGCCGATGTGAGAAAAGGAATTGCAATGTTCAATATGGAAAGCATCAACATTCCTGTTTTGGGATTGATAGAAAATATGGCGTACTTCACACCAGAAGAATTGCCCGATAATAAGTACTATATCTTTGGAAAACAAGGCGCTCAGTTTATGGCAGAAGATCTTGGAATTCCGGTTTTGGGAGAGATTCCTTTGATTCAAAGTATCCGAGAAGCAGGAGATGTAGGAAGACCAGCGGCGCTGCAGGAAAATTCCAAAATATCTGACATTTATACAAAAACTGCCCAAAATATGGTTGAAAGTCTAGTAGAAAGAAATAAAAATCTTCCAGCAACAGAAGCTGTAAAAATTACGACTATGGCAGGCTGCTCGCCAAAGAAATAATAAATTTATGAACAATACAAATGATATCCAGGAAGAATTGGTTACTAAAGTAATGGAGGCATTGGACAGCATCCGTCCGTTTCTTAATAAAGATGGGGGCGATATAGAGCTGGTAAATGTAGAAGACAAAACTGTCTATGTCCGTTTGTTAGGACACTGCTCCAGCTGTGGCATCAGTAGCTCTACAATGAAGTTGGGCGTGGAAAGCACTATTAAGCAATACGCTCCGGAAATAGAGACTGTGGTAAATATCTAATAAAAAACCAGAGAAAAATTATTCTCTGGTTTTTTTATTCAACAATCTCTGCGTCTATCACATTTGGATTTTTTTTCTGGCTTTCCCATAGCAGAAATTTATCCACTTCTTTTAGCAACAGAGGAATAGCAAATGCCAATATTGCAAGATCATCCAATGCACCTATTCCTAAAACAAAATCCGGAATAAGATCTATTGGTGAGATAACATATAATAATGCTAGCGCAGGTAATAAAATGTCTGTTACTTTCATTTTATACTCACCTTTACGCCAGGATTTTATCATTCTGACAGCCGCTGGAATTTTTTGTAAAAATCCTTTGTGCTTTATGGCTTCCTGAGCCAGCTTAAACTTAGAATGTTTCATTTTTGTGTTTGAATATTTTTTCATTTGTTAAGACTGCAAATTTTGCAAAATCTGTTCCATTGTGTTTGTTGTATAATTAATTAACTTTCATTAAGATCAGGTTAATTTCTCTGTTAGTTTCGCAAATTGCTTTTCCGCATTTTTTCCTTCATACAATATCTCATAAATGGTATTGACTATCGGAAGCTTCAATTTTTTGTCTTTGCAGATAGAGTAGATTCCGTTGGTAGCGTAATAACCTTCCGCAACCATACTCATGGACTGGATTGCAGACTTCACGGTATAACCTTTGCCAATTAGATTTCCCAAGTTTCTGTTTCTGGAAAAAAGGGAGTACGCCGTAACTATCAGGTCACCTAAATAGGCACTGTCATTCACGTCTCTCGGCTCGGGATAAATGGCTTGCAGAAATGCCTCCATTTCACGAATTGCATTCGAAACATAAACCGCAATAAAATTGTCTCCATAGCCTAGTCCGCTAGCAATACCAGCTCCGATAGCATAGATGTTTTTAAGAATTGCAGAATATTCGTTTCCGAGAATATCCCGGCTTGTATTCACTTTTATATAACAGGAAGACAAAATCTCCTGGAGAACTTTAGCATCTTCATCTTCTGCAACAGCGACCGTAAGATAAGACAAACGTTCCATTGCAACTTCTTCTGCATGGCAAGGACCGGCAATAACAGCCTGATTTTTAAAACCTATTTTAAAATTGTCCCTCAGATAGTGAGCAACAATATCATTATGTTTGGGAACAATTCCCTTTATAGCGGAACAAAACAATTTTCCTTCCAAATCACATGTCAGCTTCTCCATAGATTCTGCAAGATAAATAGAAGGCACCGCAAGAATAATGACATCACAATTGGAAACCAATTCATTGATATCGGTTGTGATATTAAGTTTTTTTAAGTTGAAAGCCACTGTAGTGAGATAGGTAGGATTATGGCCTCTTTGCTCTATAGCTCCCTTCACGAATTCATTTCTCACACACCACTGGACGGTTTTACAGTTTTCCAGTAACATTTTCACAATGGCCGTTGCAAAACTTCCGCTTCCTAAAACTCCAACTCTCGCATTTTTAGTCGCTTTAGTCAATTTCTTTTTCATTTCTGGTTTGGCTTTTTTTAGCATTTACAAATCTAAGCTTATTTATGAATTTGGCTAAATCAAATTATGCTTTAATTATAAATTAAGAATAATTAACTTTTATTTGCAGAAAATATGTCGTTGATCCTGATTATCATTAATCAAGATAAAAATTACTAATTTTGCATTCCATTTTAAAAATGTATTAATGGTTCAGTTCTTCAAATCTAAAAAGAAAAAAAATATTGTACTGATACTTTTGCTGATAGCGTGTTTTATTCAGTCTTTGATCATTGCGAGATTATACACAGGCAAAGATGATAAACTTTATGAAGTAAATCTGGTAAAAATAAATAACGAAAAGGACAGTATTGACCATCTGCAATTGAAAACCGACCTGGCTCTTGTAGATCAAAGCATCCGAAGCATCGACAGTTTTCTGAAATCAAAAAATGTGTCGGATCTTCGGATTGACAGACTGGCGCAGGATAGCCTGCAAAATGAAGTATATCTTGCAAAAGTAAGCAACCGATACAGCCAGTATCTGGCAGATCTTGAACAGAAATTACAGCAGGTTCCGCTGGGAATTCCCACCGATGGTTATATCTCATCAAATTTTGGTATCCGTAAAAATCCTATTCCTCCTAAATCTCCGGAAATAATTTCCGCCCAAAACAATACACTTGAAGAAAAGGATAGTCTCGGAAACGTTATAAAAAGACAAGCGATCATCAAAGAAGATAAAAATGCATCCAGCAATGCTCCGGCAGAAAAAGACCAGATGCAATTCCACAAAGGTTTAGACATTGCTGTGGCTTATGGAAGTCCTGTTAAATGCGCCGCTTCTGGAAAAGTTATTTTTGCAGGTGTCAAAGGCGGATATGGCAACTGTGTCATTGTGGAACACGGCAACGGACTGGCAACTCTGTACGGACATCTTTCCGAAATCCTTGTAGAAACGAATGACAGAGTAAAAGTAGGTCAGATTATTGCCAAATCCGGAAATACAGGTCGCTCCACCGGGCCGCACCTGCATTACGAAGTTCATAAAAATAATCAGCCGGTTAATCCAAGATTGTTTGTGAATTTTTAGTATCATCTATAATTCTCAATCAACCGCAAGGGTTCTGAAAAACTTAAAAATGCTAATAAAAAAAACGCTCCATATTTGGAACGTTTTTCATTTATTCTGAGGAAATTACTTCTTCAATTCTTCAAGAAACTCATCGTGAGAGATTTTAGTTTCTGTCTTTTTAGATTTTTCAAGGATTACGTCTTTCAACTTAGCCATTGCAACTTCAGAAGAAATTTGTCTCACTTGGTTTTCATCTTTAAGCATTTCAGCAGCATATTTCTGAACCTCATCATCTCCTAAATGGTGGATTCCGTAGATTGCTAACTGGTTTCTTACCAACTGCTCAGCTTGCCCCAGAACTTCTGCATAATCCAATTGAATATTATTATCATTCATCAGCTTCCCTTCCAGGATCTGACCTTTGATAATGCTTTTTTCGTTCTCAAGGATTTCTTTTGCCTGCTCTTCAGATGTGATATTCTGGTTAGAGAACATCAACCATTTTATAAGGAAAGCCTCAGGTAGTTTTACTTCTTGTTTTTCATTAACCTGCTCAAGAATTTTGTTTACGAAATGAACATCAGCATTTTGTTGGAAATACTCATCCAATTCAGTTTTCACTCTGGCTCTCAATTCTTCCTCAGATTTGATCTCATCTTTTCCGTAAACTTTATCAAATAGCTCTTGGTTAAGCTCTGCAAGGTTTAATCCGTAGATATCTTTTACAGTTACTTCCACCTCATTATGATGAAGATGTTCTGCTTCCTCTTTGCTGAAACCTAATTGTTTAGCCAATTCTTCTTTTGCCTGAAGATCTTCTTTAGAAACTTTTACAGACTCGTCTTTTTTAAGTTTCTTTACAAGATCATAAGCTTCTTTTTGTTCTTTGGAAACCGTTACGTTTTTTGGCTGATGGTGATGCTCACCTTCTGCGTCAGCTTCCACCACTTGAGAAACTTCTAATGCCACATAAGAATCCTTTCCGATCTTCTCTTCAGGAACTCTTTCTGCGAAACGCTTCTGCATGTTTTCTACGCTTGTAGAGATCTCTTTTTCAGATGCTTCTACTTTATAATGTGGCGCTTCATATTGCGTCAAGTCCACGGTAAATTCCGGCTCATATCCCACTTCAAATGCTACAGAAAGTGAATCTGCATTATGATTGAAATCGTTTACAGGCTGTGGAACCGGCTGCCCCACTAATCTTAATTTATTTTCAGCAACGTAGTTATTCAAAGCTTCCGAAATCTGTTTATTGATTTCTTCATAAGCGATACCTGCTTCATATTGTTTTCTAACCATACTCAATGGTACTTTTCCTTTTCTGAATCCAGGAACCTGTGCATTTTTTGCATAGTTGATCAATTGTTTTTCTACTTTTTCTTTATAATCAGATTTTTCCAATGTTACTGTAAGCAATGCGCTCACTTCGTCATGGTTGGTTGCTGTAACGTTCATTAATTGAATTTTTTAGGTTGCAAAAATAGGCAATTTTTGAAGAATTGCAAAATTAAATCCCAAACAGATTCTTATAAAAAATCATAAATTATCAGAAATACGAAAAAATAACAAAGGCATCTTCATAACATAAAGATGCCTTTGTTGATTATTGAAAAAACTGTTTTTAGTTGGATAGTCCGAAAGTTCCTTCAGCATCGGTTTCTCCACCGGAAACACTTCCCCACGATGTTCCGTTTTGCGCTTCACTGGCAGATGCCGGTTCGTGGATCAAGGTTAATTTTAGCAGTGGTGAAGATGATCCTACCACCTTTACCACATCCCATTTTGTTTTGAGTCCTACTTTTCCAAGTTCCCCTGTAGAAGTCACATCATCCAACCTGGTAAGATTAACTGTAGATTTCGGAAAATCAAAGATCAGAAAATGTTCATCTTTCGCATCCCGGATTTCCTGGGTCACATTATCACTTCCATTCCAGAACGTAACAGTCACTTCATAGGATTTACCATCAGTTAAAGGAATAACGGGTGCTCCAGATCCAATAATGTAGCTATATTCTTTAGTTGTCTCTGCGGCAATATCCTTCACACTCAGCGTGATTTTGGTAAGCTCTTCTTGTGGAAGATCATCTGCTGCCACATCCTCATCTCTCTGGCAAGAAATGACATTAAAGATTACAAATAATGCAGCTAAAACAGTTGCTAATTTTTTGAAATTGAATTTACTTTTCATTGTTTTAAATTTTTGATTTTTATAACTTAATAATTGTTTTTAAAATTTGTACCTGAAGTTCAGAATGAAATTTCTTGCCAAATCGTTGACAAAAAACCTCATTCTGTTCAGATAATCTCTGTAAGAAATATCGAAGACGTTATTTACTGTCAGTCCAGCAGAAAAATTCTTAGCCAGATTGATCCCTGTCTGAATATTCCATAGAGAATATTGTCTTGGAGGTGTGCTGATGTCCACAGTCTTATTGACTTCTTCCCCATCTATATAGTCCGTATATTCTAGATTATGACCCGGAAAACGGTTCTGATATAAAAAGGTCTGATTTTCAATATTGAAATAGAATCCGTGCCATTTCTGATTTTTAAACTGTAAAGTATTCGAAAAATTAACCGGCATCATCAGAATCAGCGGTTCATTGTTCGTTTCGTCCTGTCCGTAGACGTAAGCGCCTCTTCCTTTATAAGAAAGATTATCCGTAATGTTAAGATTAATATCAACATCCAATCCGTACATTTTGGCATCAATCTGCTGGTAGATCCAAACAGGAAAAGTCCCAGCCTGTGTCAGTTGCAAAACGCCGTTCGGAATCTGGTTAATGAAATTCTTTGTGATAAAGTAATATGGATTAGCAGAAATCTCCAAGCCTTTCAGAACTTCAAATTTGGTGTCTGCAACCAAGTTGAACTGGTGTCCTTCTTCATTTTTGATATTCATATTGCCTTTCTCTATAATAGCGGCAGAATGGTGCAGTCCGTCTGAAAAAAGCTCAGCAATATTCGGTGTTCTTCCTACTTTTGCATAGTTGAATTTCAGATTAAAACTGGCTGACGGATGATATTCCAAACCAGCGTTGTAAGACCAGTTCTCAAAAGTCAGCTTAGGTCTTGTCAAGACTCTATTGGCATCTTTTTTCACATAGAACTGCGGAAAAGTTGCCGCATAATAATCTTCCCAATCGCTTTTGTTGTACCATTTTGTAACATCATAATAATTGTAATCATAACGGACTCCCGCTTCGGCATTCAGCTGTGGTGAGATTTTATATTTGAACACCGAATAAATGCCTGCTGAATATTTGTCATAATTGGGGATCAGTCTTCTTGCCTGCGTCGCCGGATCGGAATAATTATTCTGAAAGGCTGCATCAATTCCTGTTTCCAAAGACCATTTTTCTCTTTCCAGAAGATTATTGATATTGAACTGATGCGTCATCAGAGCCAAATCAAGGGACGGAATCTCACTAAGGGTTCCCCTACGGAGGTCAAACTCCTGACGGTGATTGTACTGAAAACTGTATGTAGTCGATATTTTTCCGATGTTTTCGAATCTGTGAAATGCAGCAATTTTTGCCAGATGATGTTCTACCAGCTGCCTCGGGTTATCTATATCATAACTGAACTTTCCTGAGTAGAAAGGGATTGGCGTGTTCATCGCTGCTTCATAATCCCGCGGTGTAGAAACGTGCGAATCGCGCAGGATCCCAAGATTTTGATTCGTCAGATAATAATCGAATGATATTCCGCTTTTGAAGGAATTCTTCTGCACCGTAAAATTGAAAGAAGAAAAATCCGAGCCTGTATTTTTCAGATTATAATGTGGAGCACTTTGATCACCCAGCTTGTGAAGATTACCTCCGGATTTTACTGCCCAACCGTTTTTCCAGACCTTTACCAGATTGACATCCAAACCAAGACCTCGTCCGTTGGATATTCCAGAAAGTCCGATATTTCCTTTCAGTGTATCTTTTTTAGGGAAAATCTCCGGCTCCAGAACCACAACGCCGCCAATAGCATCACTTCCGTACCTAAGAGCCGATGCACCTTTGATGACATCAATATGTTGGAAATTATTGACATCAATATTGGGTGCATGTTCCACGCCCCACTCCTGCTCTGCCATCCTGACACCATTATTAACGATGGAAATGCGG
>RRZT012213196.1_pt1 | contig 20032 bp, 18 predicted proteins | sample 2165551 | NCBI WGS metagenome assembly RRZT01 (sample SAMN10456910, study PRJNA506462) | wastewater metagenome | biome: wastewater; feature: sludge; material: wastewater sludge; isolation source: wastewater sludge with Escherichia coli K12::gfp cells carrying plasmid... | place: USA: Moscow, Idaho... | reverse complement strand
GATTTGACAGATCAAGATAGTTGTCTCCCTTGGTGAGAGTGACTTTCGACACACCGAACTCAGTGGTGTCATCCCAGAAGTTGTTTTCCTTTCTGAAGATTGACATTGATCCTTTCTCAAGTCCCATGATCTCCTCAAGATACGCCTGCTCACTTGCAGTAAGAACCTGCTCATAATTCCCGTTTGCTGTCGTAGGGACAACAAACATCTTCTTTGCGTCAGGTGACATCTTGCCAAACAGGATATGCTTTGGATCAGACACTATCGAATGTTTTGGAATTGATCTCACAATGATCCTCTCATTTCTGAGGCAGTTGATGAGTGTACTGTCATTCATGCTTCTGTACTTGCCAGGAGCATCATTCGTGCTCTGGCTCATTTTCTGACTGACAATGGGTTTCTCGACAAGAGTCTCTTTCTCATGTTCAGCATCAATACTCCAGCCTTCTTCCTGGACATCCAACGTTTCTTCTTTTGTTTTGCTTTTCATTATCTGTATTTTTTTTTATTAAACAAAAAGGGATGGATATAAAATATCCACCCCTCAAAATTAGCTGTTTTTTTTTAACCTTGCAATACAGCAGGAATCAAAGACATGGTTCTCGTAGGATCAAGCACACAGATGCCAAGTTTGGCCATCTTGTGGATCTCAGCAGAATCCTCATCCTGTCCCATGCTCACATTGAATGTGGCATCAGTGAAAGGATTTGCCATGCCCCATTTGTAACCACGCAGCTCTGGCTGGTTCTTGATGGCGCACTTGAAGATGTTTGGCTGATCCATGGTACCAATATCCATGATGTCATATCTGTAAGAGAAAGCTGGACCACCATCCGGATGCATGATCTTGTTTCTGTACAGGTCATCATAGAATGGATCCACCTCAACCTTGATTCTCACATTGTTAGGTGCCTTGTATTCTACAAACTGGAAGCCTGCGCTCAAACCATTTGAGTGAAGCTCTGTCTGCGTTTTCTCAACAACGTGGGTTGAGTTGTTATCAATATAAAACTGAGTCCAACCAGACACAGTCTGCAATACAGCCTTGTTGAACTGTGCTGCACCACGCTCACCTGTTTTAACGATGAATGTTCTTTCACCGAAATCCAGTTTGGCTGCAGAGATTTCATACAAAGCATCCTCAAGCAGCTTCAGGCTGAACTTATTGTAGTACATCGTATTTGAAACCTCCATCTGTTCAAACAGACCTGCACCAGTCTTGATGGCAATACCAGACTTACCGATGTTCAGATATTCACCATTCTTGTTACGGTTGCTTCTGCCAAATGCGTAAGCATAATTCTTGTAGTCCTTGAACTGCTTTTCAACAACATAGTCAACATAAGTTGTCCAAGTGTCCACACTCATCTTCTGTTGCATGCCATTGTCATCAACCTTGACAAATGGAACAACAAGGCCGATCTTTTTCTTGATCATTGATGAACCTGGTTCCTTGTGGCTGATTCTGACTGTTGACCACTCATTTCTCATTGAGACTGGAGAAGTGAATCTCACATCACCAACCTTTCTTGATAGCTCAGCCTCAACGAAAGCAGACTCAACACTGAACTTCTCACCAACCAGCAATCTCTCAGCAGGCACACCATCAAGGTTGCCACCTGCAAGCTCTACCTTGTAGACTGCGTTTGATCCTTCCATCTTGGCATTGCCAAGGATTCTGAACTGATAAATCTCGTTAAGATTACCAACAATGTACTCACCATCGGCAAACCAGTCCTCACCAAATACAAGATAGAATGGTGCAACATTTGCGCCAATGTTGTCACTTGTTGCAGTGACAACAACACCATCCTCATCTCTTGCCTCAATCAAAGGAATGTTTCTGCGAGAAGAACCCACTACATCCCAGTAGAACTCATCATCCGTCTCAAACTGCTTGGTTGGATATTTAGACAGGAAAGACTCAAGAGTCTTGCCAGTTCTAAATGCCATCAATTCCACCATCATCTCCGAAGCTTTCTGAGGGGCACTATGAAAAATGCTTCCCAGGAAGTTGGAGGTTTTTGTTCCCTTCCAATTAGTTGCGTTGAAAGATTGGAACTTTCCTAAACTACCTGCCATATTATATTCTATTATTTAATTACACATCCAAATCCCATCCCTTGCCTATCACAGCCTCAGGATCATCACTTACTCCACCTACCAGTCTCAAGGATCCATCCTGGAATCCTCTTGTGTTCTGAAGCTTGTGCTCAAGCTCTCTCATGCTTTTGTTCATCTCTTTCTTGACCTGACCTTTTAGCAGACCTCCAAAATCCTTGAACCCGTTTGTAAGAGTGTAGACCAATCCCAGATTCTTCAGGAAAGCGAGTCTGTCATCCTTCTCATATTTCTGCATCTCAGTGAGCACAGCGCCAGTCTCCTCATCCTTGTATACCGGTTTCATGATTGTGTCATAAACCTTTTTTCTGGTTGGCTTGTCAACCTCGAAACTTCCAAAGAAATCCTTGTCACTGAGGATTGAGTCCTTCAGCTGGATTGCCTGCTTCTTTCTCTCCTCTGCATAGGCAGCCTGCTGTTTCTGTGATGCCTCTATCATTCCATGATACTGTGCGTTGAAGAAATCAAGATTCCCTCTCAGCGCATCCTTGGCATCATCAATGTCAGAACCTGAGGAGAAAGACTTTTGCACTTCCTTGGTGGCCTTCTCTTTGGAGAAACCTCTGTTGATGTAGTCTGAATAGATCAGCTGCTTTCTCAGATTCTCCCCTTCCTGCCCTTCATTGGTTATCGCATCATCAGTGATTGATGACAGAGTCTGTATTGTCCTTTCATATTTCTGAATCTCAGGAACCTCGACTCCTGCTGTCATTGCAGCATAGACTCTTTTTGTGGTATCATCAACCCTGCTGTTCACTTCCTTGTTGATGACGTTATACAGGAAATCATCAGAACTCTTGACATTCTTTATGTCATCCTCTGATACTCCGGTGAGAATACCAGAATCCATCAGGGCTTTAGATAGACTCTGAAATACACTGCCATCCTTAGCATCATCCTTCTCATCTGTCTCATCCTCCTCATCATCTGTATCATCATCAGTTTCATCCTCATCTGAAGTATCCTTATCTGGATCCTCATTTTCGAGTGGCTCTTCCTGAACAGAGCTGTCGGGGACAATTTTAGTGTCATTGTCCGTAATGGCTGAATCAACCTCAGGTTGTTCCTTCGTCTTAACGCCATTCTCATTAGGCTTATCCTCAACAGTCTTTTCCTCAGTGCCATTTCTTAATTCATCTGGTAACTTTCCGAATAGGACATCCATCCCCTCATCATCGAGAATGTTGTCCTGGCTTAATCCTTCATCCATGCTTGTATAATTTTTTGTGCGCAAATATATATTACATTGACATCAAACTCAAGATGTCAATAGATTTAATTTATTCCTTATAATTTTTCTTATTTGACATAACAAAAAAGCTGCATATTTTGTTATGCAGCTTCTTTGACAGAAAAGGAAAGGTCATTTTATTGTGATGCTTATGGTTTCTCCACGACCTTTGGCAGCTTTCATCATTTGAACAAGCTTCTCCTCATAAGGTGTACTGTTGATGACCTTCCCTTTTATTTTGTTCTCTCCTACTAAAATACACCCCAGGGTATCAGAAGGCTCATTGCCACGATGAATACGAACCCCAGCAAAATCAGGAACTCCAACAAGGATAGGAAGAACCCGTTTAAAGTGAGCTGACATCGTAAGGTCAACAGTATAATGACCAAAAGGAATACAAGTCCTACCGTACACTTTAGTTTCACCATTGTCAAATCTCCCGTTCTTGTTTAAATCTCTGTTTGTATCTTCCAGTGTATCACAGAAATAGGCATCGTTGACATACATCTTGCCTATTGTATAATCTGATCTGTATGCGAATCTGATAAGAGTGATCTCCATTATTTTGTTTCCTCCTTTATTGCCTTGTCGAGTTCCTCCTGTGACACACCTGTCTTTTTGTTTATCTCGCTTGCAAGCAGTCTCTGGATAATAGGGATGGCTCTTACATTCTCAAACGAGATTGCAAGGTTTCCTATGATAGACCAGGCCTCGACTCCTGACAGAGCAGCGCAGCATAAGAGAGATATGTACTTTGACTGGATGTTAAGCAGATATTCCAGGATACAGTCAAGACCAAACATGACAAGCACTATGGTGACATAGACAAATATCTTTATGGGAGTATCCCTGAGTTTTGAACTCTCGATTCCCTTGCCCTGTTTTACAGATGCCACAATACCAAAAATAAAATCCACTATGGAAAGCAGAAGCATGATCAGTATGGCATATCCAACATTGCCAAGGACTCCGACTATAAACACTATACAGGCTGACACCCACGCATGTGAGTTGTTCTTGTATATGCAGCCTATAGGATCAACAAGTTTTGTAAACATCTTTTTAATACTATTTTGTTTCATACTACATTCATTTAACAATCTCCACAAATTTATTCGTATCCGAGTAAATGTATGGGTTGCTTTCCTGAATATTTACATCAACCACATCTCTCTTCTTTTGAAAGATCCGGAATAACCAGATTTTTTTGGGAGTGTCAACAAATTCCTTTGTTACACTTACTGTCACATATTTCTCTGATGTGAGTCTTGGAGATACAACAAGAGTGTCATTGCAGTCATCACACTTTGATCCACGATAGTCAATCTCTATCTGATACCACTTCTTGTTTATCACAGTGTCAATATCAATGGGGGTTGCCCCCTTTGGTATTGTCTGCTTCAGCATGATGGTATCACGGATGATAACCCTTGACTTTATGTATCCCATTCCCTTCAGTTTGGAATCCTTCACTTTCAGTGTGCGTCTTACTGAATCCATCGCACTCATGATGCTGTCATTGATGTATGTCAGCTGAGAAACCTTCAGCTGATATATCTTTGCTGACTTGGCATTTTTTGAGTTCTCATTGGACAGGGCAATCCAGTTGTTTTCATACCCTGCAAGCTTGTCTCCATTATCCTTGCACTGCTTCAGACCAAACAGCATGAGTGCCGTAAGAAGCATGATAAGACCACAGATGATAGCCGTTTTCAATATTTGTATTTTCATATGATTGTATTAAGATACTTTTACAAAAACCGAACCATTATAAACAAATACCATTGCACCACTTGTCACAGAAGTGGTCACACTGTTTGCCGTGTATGAGAATGTTCCCATTATTACTACACTCTCACCTGGACTGTATACAGTTCCATTGGATGTCTCAACACCAGCAAGCGTTGTTCCATTTGTAATCTTCACTGCCTCATAGTGAGCTGACAGATATACCTTGTTGGAATTTGCTGTCAGATCATAAGTTGACAGATACTTTGGAACTCTTGTCAATCCACCAGCAAGTTTCAGACCTCCGTCAGTTCTTATTGTTGCTATTGTCTTTTTTGTAGATGATGAACCAAATCCAAATGCAAATGCTACATCAGCTGCAATCTCAGCATTATATTTTCCTAATGCAAACTGACCATAATTACCACCAGATGTTAATCCACTACCAAATGCCCATGATGCTTCTGTTGGTGATGAACCCCAGTAGTTTGCTGTATTCTGAAATCCTATTGCAACTGAATTAACTGCATTTACAGTATTCTTATATCCGATTGCTGTACCATAATTTGATGCTGTTGCTATTTTATTATAGAATCCAAACAGCAATGAATACTCTCCTCCATTTGTATTATTATCACCAAACAGATAAGATTTCATTGCGCTGTTTGTATTCTGATAACCAAAGTTGAATGAGTACTGAGAGTTATTGGTATTCCCAAATCCAAAGTTGAATGAGTATTGTGCATACATCTTGTTCTCAGAACCGAAGTTGAATGAGAAAGATGCTGTACCTGATCCATCAAGGTTATTTGTACCAATGGCACATCCGCTCTCTGAATACACTTTGTTGTTCTGTCCACTTGCTATTCCCTTTGCACCCTGTACATTATTGCCGTTTCCAAGAGCTATTCCATACTGAGAGGTGACAGTGTTGGATGTTCCCATTGTCAATGAATACAATCCAGCTGCAGATGATCCACCAGTGTAATCACCAATCATTATACCTCCATTTGTAACATGATGACCTACAACCTCAAACTCTGAAGCTGTGACAGCATTGTATCTTGTATTGTTGTAGTAGTTATACAAAGTTACAGATCCAGTTGTACCACCACTCTGTGGTTCCATTGACATTATTGTATATCCATCTACTGCTGCAATACCTGATGCTGATATTGCATCTCTCTTTAAGTATTTCATTAAGAATGGAGTGGTATATGTCAGTGAACCATTAATAGATGTAACTGTTATTGATGTCTGTGAATCTGGACAAACCAAATAATAATCTTCATTAACAAGAGTTGTCTTATCTATACTTGAAACCTTTGAGAAACCAACTTGACCTTTATAATGATCAGTTGTTGTTGATGTTGGAAGTGTTATTGTTTCTACTGAACCATCATTTTTAGTCAATGTCAATATGTTACTTGATATTGTTATTGATGTATATGACTTTGTTTCTCCAATTGGCAAATGAGCATGCTTAAATACACCATCTGAGTCTTTGTAATATATAGCCAAATGAGGTAACAAACAACTTCCACCAAATGAATCAGTACTACCATACTCTGGAGTTGTTGATGTTGAATCTATTTTCTTTATAATATATATTCCTCTATCAACTGGATTAGATAAATTTGTTTGTTCTGTTACAGTTATTTCACTTACAATAGAACACTTTTTCTTTAATACAGCAGATATACCATCTGATGTAACTGGATTTAAACTACCATCAGTTGGAGTAGTATCAAACTGATACATCTTGAACTGTACCTGCTCATTATAATTCTTTATTTCGTAACCAGGAATCTTAGTAAATGTATAGGTACCAACTGGCTTAGCTGTAGTCCATAATTGTAATGATAATGCAGCTGTATTGGATGATGAAGTATACCAGTTAGAGTTAGTATTAGAATTAACATAATCTTTCTCAACTCCATACCATATATAATCTGAATTAAGATATGTAATGACATTATTACTAACAACACCTGCCAATCTTCCATGTAATGACTGATTCAATACAGTTATATTTGTACAAGGATTCTGATATGTAGTTTTATATCCACCTTTACAATCTGGAGTTAATGTATCAACTGTAGCTCTAATGTATACATTTATTATATCGTATGTTCCATTTTTATCTAGCTCGGTTGCATCATATTTAGTAACCTGATCTACAGTATATGCAAATAAAGTTTTATCATCATAACCTGATATAGTATTCATCACTGCATGATCAACTCCTGCACTTTCAGCATGATAGCTAAAGAACATTTGATATATTCCTAGCTTATTCTCATTTACAGTTGACCAATTTGATGCACCTACTATAAATGTAGCACCGTATGCAGCTGCACTTCCTTCCTCCTTAAATGCTATTGTAAGTACCTTGGAGTAATAGTATACTGGTAACGTAGTTCCAGTTAACAGCGTTATTTCACCATTATCATTATTTACTGTATAGGAATTATTAAATACCTTATAGTTTATACGATTACTATCTATCTGAATTCCACTACCTGCAGCTAATGTTATTGCATCTATTGCAGTATATACAGCTCCTGAATTAATGTCATTGGTACTGTCCTTTGTTGGAACCGTATCCCACGTCAGCTTGTCTTGCTTGCTACTTTGAAGTGTCTGTATTTTCAGATTCAAATCGGACTCAATCAAATTTAATGTCACTCTGGTGCCATCCATAGGAACCAGGTATGTCACATCAAGCACAGTAAATGGAGTGGCATAAGATTTGATATAATCATCAAGACCTATTGACAGCATGTTTGCATAATCCCAACCTTGATATGATGTGCCATATGGAACCTGGTCAAGAGAGAATTGAAAATGATCAACATATCCTCCTTTTGTAGAAAGGAAACATACACACAGATAAATATACTTAGCTGTCGAAGGAACAACTCTGGTATCAGATATATCTATGATATCACCATTCGCATCAGCAAATCTGAAACATATTCTATCCATATGCGCATCATCTGTAAGCCCAGTAGATGTAGCACTTTTAATTCCATAGTAAAAACAGTGCGAGTTCTGAAGATCATCTCCTCGTCTGAACATGAGATGAACAGTTCCTCCCTGAAGTTCAGTAGCCGAGCTATTACCTTCCTGAATACTGACACCAATCAATGCCCTGAATGTAGAGTAGTTATATGGCATTTTAAGCACAGCCACATATTTATCTTTCAAGTCAGTTGGTATGGAACTTATAAATTCAGGCAGATTGAATGGAACAATCAATGTGTCTCTTGATATTCTTGTCCTTCCATCCTCGTCATACTCTATATCTATTGACGAGTCCACATTGTACACATCAGGTTTTTTCACATCTATCAGCCATACATCAGCGGATGTCGCAGGTGGTGTGAGTGTGACTATTGATCCTGCAGGTATCACATTCTTGGTATCTGAATTGGAATACGTCAACAATGTGACACTGTCATTCCCGGCTGTGTTTGTTGGGTCTTTTGGGCCAACAAGCGTAAACCCGTTCATGTTTGACGTAGGACTGAATCTGTATATCTTCGAGGCATCATAGTAAGATGTGGATGTAGTCTGGTTGCCATAAGAGTCAGTCTCAGTAACCGTATGAGCCTGCATCTTGAATGTGGACAGATTCCCTTTACTGGCAGTGTTGTCCCATTTGACAATGAAGTCGGTGTATTGAACAAGATCAGCCGCCTTGTATTTGGCAGTATCATCAGTTGATGATATTGTCAATATGCATGATGTCTTTGAATCAAGAGTCGTATCCTCGAATGAACTCTTGATGACAAGACCTTTCTTCAGTGCAACATACTTTGAGTAGTCACCTGCAGCAATGGCAGTCTGTATGTCTGACAATTTCAGATCCCTCCCATCAGTATTATCATTGTCATACCAGATAAAATTCTTTACATCAGGTCTGTCGGATCCTGTAGTTGTAACTCCTTTGTTGTACGTTGATCCAAACTTGTTGAGATCAATGTTGAACTGGAACAGGTTTCTTGGATTGGCTTTGTTGACAGTGCACAATGTGACATATTCCTTTCCATTGATATTCTCAACCAGTGTATAGAACAGATCTGTCATCAGTGATACAACCTTCTCACTCTCATCAGTAGACATCATCAACAGATCATTGTATTCCGTATATCCACTGTGTCCCATGAATGTGAAATCCACAGCTCCATATGTACCGTCATTTGTAGGCACTGACACAACTCTCTGCAGGTCATAAGAATAACGGCTGGTAGTGATGTCATAATAATGTGAGGTAGAATACTTGTCAACCTTCTTGTCATCAAGCTCCTGCTCTTTCACCTGCAGGTTTGTCACCGCAGTTGACAGGGAACTGACATTCTGATTGGTCTCAGCAAGACTGTTCTGCAATGCTGTTATCAGTTTTCTCAGCTCGTCAATATCGTCAGACGACATTGACAATTCCGCCCAGTTGCTCACATTGTTCCACTCTGCATCAGTCAGCGTGCCTCCTGTGAACTTGAATTTGAACAGTCTCCATTTGTTGAGATTGTTATCAAGGAAAGATATTGTTGTGCCATAATCCTGCAATCCAAAATATGTCGCATCCCCATAAGTGTTGGTGCCCTGGGTGAATATGCTCAGAGCATCAGACAATGTAGGATATGTCACTATCTCGGAATACTTGGTGGTGCCTGCTTTCTTGAGTGACAGGTTATAGTCAGCCTGCCTTCTCAATATGCAATCCAGCCTTTCATTGAACTCATTATATATGGCCTTGATGGAGGTAACAGGATAGATGTCCTGTTGCAACTGCTCATCAGTCATATTATTGAGATTCTGCCCGGTCAATTTCTTTATTAATCCCATTTTCTATTTTTATTTTTTATTTGTCGGTTTATTCTTCAGCATGGCTTTCAGTTTCTCCTGCTCCATGACAAGCTTGTTCTGATCCATCTGAACCTTGTTCATTTCCCTTTCCCTGTCAAACTGCATCTTCTGGTCAAACTGTCTCATCCTTTCCTGAAGCTGGTTTCTCGCAGACTGGTCAACAGGCTCCTCAATGCCATCTCCTCCCATGGACTGCAATGTCTCAGCCTGCAATGAATCCGTGTTCATTCTCAGCTTTGCGTTTACTGTATCCATGTTCGCTCTTACTATGCCTTCCGCATTTATCTTTGCAGCCTTTATTCTTGAATCGCTTTCCATCTGAGCTATCTTCTCCTTTGTCTGGAGTTCCGCCATCTTCTGCTGCTGCTGCATCTGAGCCTGCTGCTGCATCTGCTGCATCTGCATCTGCTGCATCTGGTTCTTTTGTGCTGACATCTGCTTCTCGTTGTTCTCCACCATCTTCATCTTCTCTGCAAGAGATGCTGACGAATACAGCTTCATTATTGCGCTGAACGAAAGCTGCTGTCCCTGCAATGCAGCCTGGGCAAGCTCCTCTATCTTCTGGTTGAGCTGCTGTGCCATGTTTGAATTGTCAAGAACAATGCCATAGTCACACTCGGCAAACTGGTCTCCGTCTATGTCCACAAGCTGGAGTGAGTTGTCAGAAAGGAGATAGTTGAACTTCTTGCTTCTTCCTCTCATTGCAAACTTGGCTGTCTCAAGGAAGCACTCTGTGGCTCTTCTCTTGACATCGTCATGCACTGAGAATATCCACTCTGTTATATGGTTGGACTGGAGATTCGATCTCTCAACTCCACCCACAGTCTCTGATGCGGATATCTGTCCTTCCCTCTGTTTTGATATTCCGACAACCTCGGACATCTCTCCCTTGAGATATTCAAGTAAGTTTATATACTGCTGTATGTTGTTTCCGAAGTCAGCGTCTATGACTCCACTGGATGCGTTGTTCATCGCACCTGCAAGCTTGCCTGTGGCTGTGCCTATGCTGCCTTCCTTGAATGAGTCCTCAAAGGCTATTCCATTCGCCTTTGCGAAGTACATCCATTTCTCGAACTCCCATCCTTTTGGAATCTTGGCCATGTCAACCCTCACAAGCTTGCCCCAGTTCCTGGCCATCATCTTGTTGAGTCTGTCATGTATCACGTCATACAGATAGTTGTACTGCTTCATGATATCAACCAGCGAATAAGGTCTTGCCTCATTCAGATTGTATATTGATCCAACAAACCCGAAATGGCATCTCGATGGATCATTGAGTCTGTTGTACTGGATAGGTCTTGGTCTCATGTCAACATATATGTCCTCTCCAATCCTTGTGCCTTCCCATGCCTCGTTTATCCAGAATGTTGTCTCCTCCTCTCCCTTCGACTCATCTATCTTGTATGACTCATCGTAGAAATTGAACTCCTCCTCTCCTGTCTCCTTGTCATAGGACTTCACTTCCTTGATTCTTTTTCTGCTTTTCCAGTACATTCTCACAACCCTCACATTTCCATTCAGGTCATAAGGCATCAGTGAGTATGTGGATGATCCTCCGCCAAACGAGTTCAGTGGATCAAAGTAGAATCCCTGGTTTGACAGATCCTCATCCACCATGTTCTGATTGATGAACTCCAGTCTTGGATCATCATGCGCCATTGAGTCTGTGTCTCCCTGGCCTACAAACGTCGGAATCTTCTCTATGTACTTCATGTCAGCCTGTGACAGCGATCTGTAATATCTGTCAATGATCTTGCCAGGACTCCAGTAATCCTCAAGGATGACGATGTCGGCATCCTCAACCCTGTTTGAATATCCGCTCTTCAGTATCCGTATGTTCAAAGGATTCACCCTCTCTATGACAGGCTCTCCGCCAACTATGTCACAATGGTATATCTCCTCAGCAACAGTAAGCGCATCCATGAATCCGGTGTTGAACAGAAGCTTGAAATTGTATTCCTTGCTGTAATGGTTGAGCAGGCAGTTTGCCCTTATCTCCCTCATGTCCTGCCACTGGTAGGTGAAGTACTCATTCAGCCTGTCAAGCTGCTCATTCACCTGCTGGCTCTGCTGCTGGCTCTGTGAAGCCTGAGTCTGCTGCTGCTGGCTCTGCTGCAGTCCCTGCATTGCCTGAGTCTGCTGATCCTGCGGCTGCTGTGGCATCTGAGGTTGCTGTGGCTGTTGTGGCTGCTGTTGTGGTATTGCGCCAAACGGCTGTCCACCTGCAACAATCTTCTTGAGTCTCTCAAGAATCTCGTTCCTCTTGTTTTCCTCAATCTCAGATATGGCTGTCGGATTGGTGATGCAGACTCTGAAGTCAAACACCCTCGCAAGCTCCTCTCCACGAAGTACCTGCAGTTTGGAAAGCATGATGGGATAATGGGCTATGCGCCCTGGTATATAGTTAGTCTTGGTCTCCTCAGGATTGAGAAGAAGCTCAAGATCCTGCATATGCAGCTTTCCGTCAAGCAGGTCATAGTTGATCTTCTTGTGGATGACACTCTTCCTCACCGGCGAGTAGTTGAAGAAGGTCTTGGTGGTTGCCCAGTCAAGATGCCTCTTTCTCCACTCCTTCGTCTTTTTTGAGGAAGGTATCTGTTCTGATGGCAGTGAATCTAAATCTGACATATTATAATCAATTTAATTGCAAAAATAAATTAATACTATTTTAAAACAAAAGCTTAAAGCCGCTTATATCAAGGTTCCCAAATCCTTTGATTTGAGACCATTGAATCTGTCATCAAAGTTGTGCTTGAAGAAGTCATCGTTGCCTATGTAGTCCTTCTCTGTGACATTGTGTGACTTGACATCACCACCATAGACTATGATCCTGTCCTGCCTGAAAAGCATAAGCATGCCCATTGATGATATACGGTCAAAGTTGCCAAGGTTGTTCCATGATATGGCTTCCTGAAGCAGTGCCCTGCTTCTCACCTTTGTAAGGTTTGGAACAGTCACCTCCACATCCTGGCCATCAACTTTCTTTACAACGGTGACAGGCTTTATGAACCAGTCCCTGAGAAGTGCCCTGCCATAGTTGTTGATAGGCAGAGTGGCGTTTGTTCCCTTGGCCTTGTTGCCATAATAGCTCTCCTTTATCATCTGCTTGTCCTTCAAAAACTCGAGTGTGTCAGTAAGCAGGTACAGCCTGTTGTGGCTCTGGAAATATGCGAACAGACCTTTCTTGTTGTTCTCATAGTTCATGATGCCATTGTAGAATATGCACATCTTCATGGCTATCTCGAAGAAGTCGTCGGCAAACATGGGCCTTCCTGTGTACTCGGCGGCAAGCTCATCCTTCCAAAGGTCAAGAACAAAGATCGATCCCAGTGACATCGTGTTTGATGAGTCATCGTCATATGGATCACATGACAGTATGTATCTTCCTGCATAAGGCTTCCCTGTCTGCTTGTCAGTCTCCGGCATCTCCCATATCTCTATGGCTCCTGCTATCTTGTTGTCCTTGTGAGGGAATGACCTTATTGGAGTGTCACACGTTGGGGTGAACTCAACAGCATTGTCCTTGCCATACACCAGCGCACCAACATACACGTCACTGAAAGCCCTTGAGTCATTGTCAATGTCATCAACCCTCTGTGACAGATCCACAGATGGGAACATGTTGCTCTTCACATCAAGCATCGCCTCAGATGGGGTGACAGGCCTTTCTGCTATTGCCTTGATGATTGTCCTTGGATCCTCCGAGTTGTACTTGACCTTGTATCTCGCACTGAAGATACGGAGCAGCGATATTGTCACATCACTTACACCATCCTTGTTGTAGCACCCTTCCCTGTTCAGGTATGAAGGAAAGAAGAAACAGAATCTCAGCTTTCCCTGGTTGGCCTTGTCATACACATTCTTGAATGAGTAGATGTAATATCCGTCAGGATGGTACATGATCTCCTTCGCACCTGCGAAGTCATTGTCATTGTCACCGGCTGTACCCTGCATGTAGATTATGCCGAACACCTCATCATCCTGTCTAACTGACGGCAGTATGACATTGTACATGTCCTTCAGTCTCGCAAACGATCCACATTCCTCTATCCCTATGAATGACGCTCTCTTTCCTCTTATCTTTGACTCGTCATCCTTTGACAATACTCCTATGACCTCGTTCTTCAGTCCCTTTGCTATGTTCAGCTCGGCATCCTTGTAACCTATCTTCCACATCAGATTCTGCATGGAGTCAATCAATCTTCTTCTCGGAAACTGTGTATGCTCCGCAAGGAAATCTATGATGTTGACAAACTTGGACAGCAGTCCATCCTTGTTGGTAAGGTATTCTGATTTTCCAGCTGTCACAACAGTTGTGATATCCTTGTATGAGTACTCATCCTCACCAAAAATAAAGTTGTGTGCAAGAACAGCAGCCATGAAATATGACTTTGATTTTCCTCTGGATGCAAGCTCAGCACCATTCAGATCTCCACGAAACTCATTATACATACCGCCATACCTTGCCTGGTATATGTAATGGGATTTGAGATACACTCCTTCCCACACTCTCGGAAAATCGGTAACTCTTCTTGTTCTTCCATTTTCTTTCTTTACCAGCTTGATGGGACAGTAGTTGAGATAGAAATACATTTGTCCAGTTATCCATTCTCCGTCACTCTCCCTCACCATGCCATTCCAGCATCTGTCCCTCTCCTGCCTTATGAACTTTCCAAATTCTGAATTTGGATTTCCGTTTGGCTTCAGCGATGTATAGCATCCATGCTTCTGGAAATAGATGGCGGCAGGCCTGAAGTAATCCATGTTCTCCAGTATGTGAGGATGTATGACATCCACTATTATCTTTCCGTCTGCATCCCTGTCAAGATCGCAGGCTCTCTTTCTGTTTGGACTGATGAGTGTCCTGATGAACTCTATGTTGTTCACGGCATCCCAGAACTGATCCTGCACTTCCTGAGGATAGTCCTTCAGCATCTCATCTGTCACATTTGTCTGATATTCGTTTACTTCCATTATTGCAGATCATCTTCAAATACTGTTTTCTCTCCACTTCCCCTCATCCTTCCTGCCTGTGCCATGTCACTGTTCATTATCCTCTCTGTCTCCAGAAGTGACTTGATCAGGTCAGGAACCTGCTTGATGGATGCGATGACATCCTTCTGTGTGTATATGGGCCTGCCTGAGCTGTCTGTTGCTGTCATGTCAAAGTCCCTCAGTGACTGGCGCAGCTTGTCAACGGCAACCCTGGTATCCTCAAGGACAAGGGCAGATGTGCTCTTGAATCCCTCATAGAAACTCATGGCGTCAGTGACTGTCCTGTCAGCTTTCCAGTTGTCCATTCCCTCAGCCTCGATGATGGCCTTGCTCCTGTCATCCTTGTCTGATATCTCCATGTAGTCGCTTCTCGGATCACACATGAAGTATATGTAGCCAAGCTCAAGCAGGGCTGTCTGCTTTGTCTTTGTCTTGTCCCTCTCCCAGATAACCCTGAACGGCTTTAGCATCATCGCCTCCTCTGAGATCGTGACCTTGTATCCTTCGTATCTAAACAGTTTCATAACAAAAAACCCTGCATTAGAGCAGGGTGATTCTTCTCTTCAGGAAGATTGGTCATATGATTATTTTCTTTTCTGTCCCGTTGCTGACAGGTGTTATCTCCTCGTAGTCCTCGATGACATACCTGATGTCAGCGTTGTCTATCAGCAGATAGTCCATGCCGTCAATCTCGATAGTGGGAATGTTGTACTCAACCACGGGATTGTCTCCTATGATGCCGTCTTTCAGGCTTCCCTCCTTGTGTTTCATTTTCGCATATCTGATCGGATTGATGCACACCACATCACCCACCTTGATATTGCGAACACTGTCACCGACAGCAATAATCCTCTGATAAGGCTTGATGCCGATCTCAATATCCCCTTTGCCATACTCATCCTTTGTTGTGACCAGTGCAGTGAACATCGGTCTGATCTTTTTTATTCTTATATATCCCATTGTTTTTTTTATTAAAATAGCCATAGTCGGCAACAAACTTCCCAAGATACTTTATGCACACCACTGGACTCTGTGACTCGAAGTCCTCCCTGCTCATGCCAGGCTCAAACCTGTATGACATCAGCTTTCTCCTCACAGCTTTCCAGTATGCTGTATATATCAGAAGAACCTGCTTTCTTGTCAGTCCCTCCTGGTATGCTATCCTGTCAATCTCCCTGCTGCTGATCATTGATCTTCTCTATGTCAAACAGAAGAAGCATCTTGAACTGGCTGTCATCAGGATCTATCCTTGGGATAAATCTCTTGTTGATCTTGCCGTCAATGATGAACCCCTCCCTTTTAAGTTTCGAGAATATCACCTGGAAATGCGCATCACTGAGCTTGCACTTCTCCTTTATCAGCACCCTTGTCTGTGTTGACAGAACCTCATTGTCCAGAACATCGGGATCAGAGATGACCTTGCTCAGCTCGTATCTTCTCTTAACCAGTTCAGATATGACGTCTATCTCCCTTTCAGTGAGTGAGTGAAACGGCTTGAGAAACTCAAACCAGTACCTGAAGAAGTTGCCGCCAAAGGATGTCTTTATCCTTATGACATTATTTATTCTTGTCTCCATTATTCTCCTCCTTCTTCACGTCAAGCACACTCTTGATCTCAGATGCACACTTGCCCACGAAGTCAGAATCAAAGAATTTGGAATTGGTCAGAACCATGAACAGATAGTCGAGTCTCTTAAACAGATTCTCGAAGTTCATCTTCTGGTTCTGGTTGTACAACTGCTTTGCCTGCTCGCTTAACTGGAAAACATAGTTCTCCAGCTGCTCTCTGCTAAGATCCTTAACCTTTGATCCAACAAGCGCATTGCCCTGCGGATCCTTCTGCTCTTTCTCTTTCTCGCTCATCTTTGTATATATTTATGTTTGTATCTCTTCTCGTACATCCTCTGCCATGTGTCTATGTCAGTGGTGCCCACACTTGTGCACCCACACTCGTCACAGTAGTCTGTGCCATCCTCACTGTCTCCATACTTGCGCACATTGAGTGACAGGCACTCCTTGCAGTAGAATACAGGATCAGCGTCAAACTGCTCATGCACCAGCCTGCTTATCCCCTCATTTATGTCCTTCTGTCTGCCCATTGATCTCCTTTTGATAAACCAGGTAAAAATAATTCATCTCCTCCATTATCTGGATGATGTCATCCTTGCCTATCCTGTTGGCGTTGGCAAACTTGACAAGCTCTGACATGTTCCTGAATGACTGGTAGTCTATCACCCTCACCTTCATAACATCGCACCCCCCTGGTTGCACTTTCTGAAAAGGTATGTGTACTTGTCTATGCTTGATATGAACTGCTCGCAGTCACTCTTTATCCCTGCCATCTCAGGACAGTCACATATCTGGCCATAGAAATTCAGTGTCACCTGCTTGACCTCACTGATGAACTCCTGAGGTGTGCATGTCCTGCTCTCAACCTGCTTGATTGCGCATGGCCCCATGTCTCCGCATACACCCATGCTTGTCTCCGCAAGCAGATCCTTGTACCCGGATATCACATCATTGAACTCATCCAGTCTCACATGGATTGAATCACCAGTGCAGGCTGGAGCAGCCCAGTGAAGGTTCTTGCACTTTGAGTTCCACCCGTCAAGCACGGATATGAACCTGTCAAAGAAAGCCCTGTCGTTGGTGTTGACAGGACTGCCACCCACCTTAATCTCCGATCCCTTGATCTCAATGCTCGGCATATCAGATCCAATCAGCGTGTCTCCTAATATCATCGTTTACTTTGTTTTTGCAAATATACAAATTTATTCTTTGCATATTCACATACATCAAAAAAAATGCGCCCACCTTCACAGGCAAGCGCATACACCTTTAACATATTCCCCGAAATCGAATTAGACCTTACCCTCGCTTGGAGGGCTGATATTAAACAGCTGCCCCAATACCATCGGGAGGCTGAGTCAATCCATGTTTCCATGAACCTTATCAAAGATGGAGGAGGAGAATCGAACTCCCACTTTCAGCGCAGTCTTTTGCAAACCTCCGCAAAGCGTGCCCATGCACTTCCTCCAATTCCGGCATTTACCTCTGTATTCTCGGCCAACAGACCTTAGTTACATACCATCTTTTTGCAACCGTTCACAGTGGCCTCCCTGGATCCAAGGAAAACCCTGCTATGTATATCCGTGCAGTACATTACCCCTGCCTCATGCCAGAACGTGATGGTGTCTCCTGATACTGCTCAGGTGATCTTTTTGCTTTGATCTATTAACTTCCATTTTAACGATCTGTACCATACCATATAGGAATGGAGAGATCGGATGAATGTGATCCATGAAGGAGTCGAACCTTCGTTGGGAGATTAGAAATCTCCTGTTCTGTCCACTGAACTAATGAACCGTCAGCGCCTACCAAAAATGGCTAATAAAAGATAGGCACCCAACTTAACATTATATATTATAACATAACCAAGAGTCTCTTCCCCTGCATCACAAAGATAGCAATTATCATCACAATATCCAAATATTCTACCACTCCAGTGAGGAAAAAAAAATGTCACAGGCTTCACAGCTTATGACATCGTATCAAATAAAACATTTATTAATATAGAGTAACGTATCTACTATTCATCCATCGGAATATACAACCTGATCCTCTTCTCAAGGATGTTGGCATATGACTCCATATAAACCAACTGCCTCCACATGAGATCATTCTCGTCATCATCTGACTCATGGGAATCTCCACTCCCATTATCTCCCTTGCTCAGATAAAGCTTCAACTTCAATATCCGCTCATCCAAATCCGACTTCTCCTCAACAAGCCTCACTTGCCATGGTTTCATATATCTCATTCTTTAATTATTAAACATAGAAATGCCCAGAGAACTGAATCCCTTGAAAAAAAACTTTCAGAAGTAAAATTCGATAACCACGGTTCCTCGCTCCTATGGCAGCTTTTCCTTTGCACTCTTTGAATCTTCTTGGCAGCTGCAAGCTATCTCTAATACTCCCTTTCACAGGTATCGGAGAAAACAAACTTCCATATATCTGAAAGCCCAAATCCGACTTCTGACCCCAAGTAATCTTTTTCAAAATCCTTTTGAGGTGATGTGGATGAAGAGATCCACCCTGTACCTGCAAATATACAAAATATATCAGCCATCCACAAGACCGTAAATATTTTTTTTATTTTTTTATGGCAACAAACTAAAGACGATTCCATTCTAAAAAAAATAAAATATTTTTTATGGCAACAAACCAAAGATATACTCGAAGCCCTACACCTCCTATGAACAGAGATTGGCGTATCCCCGTCACCTTTAGCGAGAAAAAGAGAATTTTCGAAATCGCAAAAAGGTACTGGGAATATGTAAAACTGAGCTGTTGCATACAGCTTGTCCAATTCTATTCCAGTGAGGTGTTGGGCAATATTCATTGCTCATCCAATCAACTGTGAGCACACCTTATTATATAGGTGTCTCTCCAGTTCTCACTGGATAGTCATCGCAATCTCACGCTATCCTTAAACCAACACTTTAAGTATTATGCGCTATTGCGCTGATGACCAAGCAGTTACAACACTGTCTTTGACTGAAACTCTCATCAACTACTGGGAGCAGGCAATCTGTGTTGTAGGCACTTGGCTGGCAGGGGCACAGTTAACCCCGTTTTGCAATATCGGTTCTCCCTTGCAGGGAGAGAGGGAATAGCCAATACCTTGTCTTATCCAGAGACGCTGACAAATAGTAATCCTTGTCTGGTGAAATGTGTGTACCAGTCTTAATGTCTCCATGTTGGTTACCTTCTCGTGGTGGGGATGACTGAAATAACTGAAACCAACAAATTTTCACCATTGTCAGCAGAGATTCTGACGATGTTCTATCTCGGAGAAACATGCGGATCACAGATCTGTGTGAGGGAATATCCGATGACTGGCAGTCAAATGACTGTATTCACCAGCTACAATCAGATCCATTGCTGGGTGGATCAAAACAAGATGAAAAACATCATTTCATTCGCAATCTCTATGATCTCCGTTTTAGTGTTTGCTCTGGCATTTTTCATCCCCACTACTGGGGAAAATAAGGCAGCCGTTGCCATTCTGGCAATGGCTGAT
>RRZT010592243.1_pt1 | contig 20033 bp, 19 predicted proteins | sample 2165551 | NCBI WGS metagenome assembly RRZT01 (sample SAMN10456910, study PRJNA506462) | wastewater metagenome | biome: wastewater; feature: sludge; material: wastewater sludge; isolation source: wastewater sludge with Escherichia coli K12::gfp cells carrying plasmid... | place: USA: Moscow, Idaho... | reverse complement strand
GCAGCAGAAACTGCCAACCCTCCCGGAGCTGGGTCAGGTAGCCGACCGGCACGGCCTCGGGGTCGCCAGCCTGCGGTCCGGCGACGGCGGCGGGAACGCAGAGCGCGACGACGCCCGCGCTGAGCGCAAAGCATGCCGCGGTGACCGCGACGGTCAGCGGCGGCCCGGCGAGGGTGATCAGCACCGCCGCCAGGGCTGGTCCGATCAGACCGCCCGATCGTTCGACCGCGCTGACCAGGCCGGTGACCCGGGTCAGCGGTACGTCGGCATGCCGCGCGACGAGCGGAGCCATCGTGTGCTTGGCGGCATCGCCGGGTCCACGCAGCGCCCCGGCGAGGGCGACGATGACCAGCAACGTCCCCAGCGGCAGCGCGCCCAGCTGATGCAGCAGCGGGAACAGAGCGAACAGACCGGCGCTGATCAGATCGGCGACGATGCTGACCCGTCGCTGTCCGAGCCGATCGACCAGGGGCCCGCCGACGGCCTTGGTGAGCACGTACGGAGTCAGCTCGGCAGCCACGACGAGACCGGTCTGGGCAGCAGACCCGCTGGTGGTCAGCACGAACCAGGGGATCGCGATGCCTGCGACCCGCAGGCCGATGGTGGCTATGCCGAGAGTGCCGACCACACCGGCAACCGGCAGAACGGCGTGAGCTCGGCGGCAGGATGTGAGGTTCATGATTCCTCCGGCCTGATCGGCACGACCTGGAAACGGGCCTCCACCGGCCACGTGCCGGGCCGGGGTCCGCGGTCAGGATCGCGTTGGGGATAGGAGTGCAGCAGGTCGAGCAGCTCGCGACTCAGCCGGGCGGCCTCCTCCGGCGTCAGTTCCAACAAGACGTCCGACATCTCGAACGCGGTCTGCCACGCTGCCGGCCATCCGGTCTTGTCGGCTTGAGCCTGAGCCAGTGAACGGGTGACTGCGGAGATGATGCCCAGCTCGTACGCGTCCCCGGCCTCGGCCGCGGTCGGGTCCATGCTCCGCGCATCGAAGGTGGTCGACCGGTGCACCGCCTGCCACCAGCGATCCCGCTCATTGCCGCGCTCGGTGTCCTCGGCGATGAAGCCATAGCGCTCGAGCTGCCTCAGGTGGTAGGAGAGCGCGCCGCTGGTGAGCCCGAGCCGGCGGGCGAGCGTGGTGGCGGTGGCCGGACCGTGAGTGCGCAGCAGACCCAGCACCTGCACCCGCAGCGGGTGGGCCAGGGCCTTGACGTTGTCGCCAGTGACGGTGATCGACGGTTCCATGCCTGCAGTCTAGAACAGCAAAGGAATCTTTGCAAAGATCTATTTGCGATTGGTGTGGGGAATCTGGTAGGTGCACAGAAGGCTGCCCTTTCGGGCAGTGGCAGTCGGGCGCCCGCGGGTGACACTTGACTGTGGGCATTCTCGACGGAGGGCACCACGACCCCGGCGCTCGGCAGCCGGGGGACTCCGCGTCGCGGGCGCCGACCCGTCGGTCTGTCGACAGCCCGCAGCACACCCGGCATCGCCCGCGCGACGTCGACGCGGCGTCACTCACTCTCAGCGAGATCGTCGACCTGCAGCGGCTGGCCGGCAACGCGGCTGTCGGTGGTGTGGTTGCATCGTCTAGACCAGCTCAGCCGGCAGGAGTCCTGCCGAACGGGCCAGCGCCCCAGCCGACCATCCAACGCGCCTCGGCAGCGAAGGGTGAGGCGCCCAGACCTGGGTGCGACCGGGTGACACCGGAGCGGATGTAACCAAGCTGCAGCAGCGCCTCAACGCCATCGGCTCTCCTGGTACGCCGGTCGCCGAGTCTGGGGTCTACGACGCCACGTTGCGCTCGGTCGTCAATCAGTTCCAGCGTGACCATGGTCTGGATCCGGACGGGATCGTCGGCCCGCTGACGTACGAGGCAATGGATCGGGAGGACAGTTCGGGGACGGACGAGGCGGTGGCGGTCGGGACTGACTTCACCGGAACCGCGGGTACGCCGACCAAGGCCGACATCGATGCCATCGAGGCCGAGCTCAACCCGACCAGCAGCGGTGGCGGAGGACCGGCCCGGGACTGGGATGGTCGCTCCGACGCCGCGAAACGAACCGAGCTGGACACCGAGGTCACTGCGGCAATGCAGGCACACCTCAATGGCGTGACGCCGCGGATGAAGGAGATGGAGACCGCGAAGGGCGCCGGGAACATCCTCAGCACGACCGATCAGGAGGGTGCCGGCCGACGAGCCAAGGCGGACGTCGACGCAGTCTTCGGCGGGCTGGCAAGCGCCGCCGCGCTCACGGCGCCGCAGGAATCGGCCCGGTCCAGCTTCGCCTTCACCGGCGGGGTCAATCTGCTGGACGCCAGCGACACCTCCGTACGGACTCCCGACCCGGCGGATCTGACCGGCTGGATCTTCGAGACCGACGCCGACTCCCGCCAGGCGCAGACCGACCATGGCTTCAACGAGCGGCGAACCACCCAGGGCGAGCCGGCATTCGCCGCCGGGATCAAGGCCAGGTTCATCGCGCAGGGAGACAACCGGGCCGATCTGGAGCGCTACGACCAGTTTGGGTTCTTCTTCGCCGTGGAGGGTCCGCGAGTGCTGTCCCAGACCGCGATCGTCGATCAGCCGGGCTTCTCCGCCACCCCGAGCAGTCCCGGCGCGATGTCGGACGCCGAACGGCAGATGCGCTGGCAGACCTGGGAGGTGTTGGTGCACGAATACATCCATACTCTCGAGCACCCGAACTTCGGCGCCGCTTCCAAGGGCAATCGGATCATGAAGGAGGGGTTCTGCGAGCTGTTCACCAAGGACATCTTGTTGCACGGTGGCCAGATCGCGGCCGCCCAGACCGACGCCGATCCCGCCCGCCGGATCGAGGTGGAGGGCAAGGACGAACCGGGGTTCGCCGGCAAATTCGTCCCTGACTACGACTCCGGTGAGTACGCGGACTATGTTGCGCACGCCGAGGCCATCGAGGGCCAGGTCGGCTCCGATGCCGTCCGGGCGGCGTTCTTCCTCGGCCATGTCGAGCACATCGGGCTCAAACCCAACGGCGACATGATCGATCCGTCGGCGCCGGATGCGAAGAAGTTCCTCGCCCCGGAGAAGGTGAAGATTCCGACCACCGTACGCTCGGTGGGTGCGGTCAGCATCCTCACCGGCGCCCCGGAGACCGACATCGTGACCGCCAATCCGGGGCTGCCCGCAACGGGCGCGCTGCCGGCATCGGCGCACACGACGGGTCTGATCGTGCCCGGTACGACGCAGCACCGCACCTTGGAGGTCAGCGATCGGGCCGGCAACACCGTCGTCGAGACCAAGGCCGACATCGCCGTCCAGCACGGCGTCAGTGAGCATTCCATCCAGCGGGCGAACCCGGACCTCAACCACCGCGAGCCTCGGCCCGGTGAGTGGGTCTTGATCCCGGTGCACTGATGGCTATGACATCGCGGCCAGGACACTGCGGCCCAGGACACTGCTGACCAGAACGGAAGGATCCCGATGAACGAGCTGCGTGCCTTTGCCGACGGCCGGTGGTCGGAGTTCACCGGTCTCGACCGGTGCTCGCTCGCCGAAGCGGATGACCAATTGGGTGAGCGGCAGGACGGCCGGCTGCACGGCGGGATGTTCGGTGGCGAGCCGACCCAGTTCGGGATCTATCCCGGCAGCGCGGCGACCCCGGGCGGCCTGACGGTCTGGGTGCTCGGCGAGGTGGTCGTGGGGTTGGAGGCCCACCAGCCGACCCCGTCGCCGACCGCGCTCTCCGCACTCGGCGAGCCGGGCACGGTGATCGGCTCGGAGCTCGGACCGGACTGGTCACAAGAGCTGTGGCCCGAGCGCGGCCTGGTGCTCCATCGGCGTGCGGAGAGATTCGCCGTCGTCTTCGGGTTGAAGCCGTTCACCGTCGAAGGGTGGGAGTCCGATCCGCTGCGCTGGTGGCGGATAGAACGGCGGCCGACTCGGCGCTGAGAGCCCGAGTGCTGCGGCCCGAGGGCTCAGACACGGGTGGCCGAAGCCCCGAGTCAGGTCAACTTTGCTTGCCCGGTCAGAGCAGTACGGTCAGACCGGGAGGACCTGCCGTGCGAGGCGAGCGAGCCGAGACGGAGCTGGGCGCCAGACCCGTGCGTCAGCTGGGTCCCAGGCGTAGCTGGGGATGCCGGATACGGGGTCGAGGAGTCGCCCGAGCCGTGGGAGGCGCAGCACGTGGGCCGACCAGTCGTACAGCTGGGCAAGTCTCGGTACGATCATGCCGACGTCCAGCAGGTGCCCCAGCCCGTGCTCGGCTGCGGTATGCCGACCCACATCGTCGTCCAAGGGATAGCGGTCCGGCAGGACGCGTAACAGGGACAGAAAGATGCAGGTCATGCCCAGTCGTGGGTCGCCGAGCAGGCGACCGCATGGTGCGAGCCAGCTCAGGGCGAGCTTGGGTGCGGAGACCAGAGCATGGGCGTACATGACTCGGACCAGGATGAGGTTGAGGAAGAACCGCTCCACCCGGCCTTCGCGCCGGGCGAGCTCCTCGTTGCAGAGGTATGCGGCGGCGATCGTCATGTTGTGAGCTCGGTAAAACGACCGGCTGCTTGGCGCCCGGATGAAGTCGAGAGTCGCAACCACGCTCGCGGTGCGCGGCTCACCGGGATGTCCGAAGGCGATTGCGGATGCTTCGCAGGTGTCTCGGAGCAGCGAGTCGTTCACCGTGCGCCACCGCAGGCTGCCGGGCGCGGAATGGGAATCGGGATTCAGCAGGCCACGTCGCAGCTGCCAGCCCATGAAAGCCGCCGCCGCTCGGCGGTAGGGGAGGTAGCCCTGGTCCACCGCGGCAGGCACTCGATACAGGTCACGCAGAAACGCCAGGCGGCCTGCAGGGTCGTTGCTGACTCGCGACACCATCTCGTCTGCGTAGGCGCCGGCCGCGACCTCGACCACCCAGTCATCCTCGCAGCACGGGCGTCGCGGCGGAAAGCTGGCCCCGACCAAGGTGGGCGCTGTCTGGCCCTCGACCACAACCCAGCCCGGGGTTGCACGGCACTAGTGCGGGCACTAGGCCACAGAGCAGACTGTCGAGTAAACAGGGAGACTGGACCGGTCAGCCCCGATCGCAGCCTGAGGCGGCGTCCGGTCCAGCACAACTCGAGGAGGCTCATGCCCGCGACATTCCGCGACGGTGCCTTCGACAAATTCGACAACCGGGTGACCTTCGACGACGGTGGGCTGCACCTCCCGGACCGGGCCCACCACAGCAGTCTGCGCGATCAGGTCACCGAGGCGCTCCGCGCGGCGCTGATCGCTGGCCAGATGAAGCCTGGTGTGCTCTACTCGGCACCGGCCATCGCCGAGATGCTCGGCGTCTCCGCCACTCCGGTCCGTGAAGCGATGCTCGACCTCGTCAAAGAGGACCTGGTCGTCCCGATCCGGAACAAGGGCTTCCGGGTGACCGAGCTGTCCGATCGGGAGCTGGATGAGCTCACCGAAGCCCGACTGCTGCTCGAGGTGCCCACCATGGGGGCCGTCGCCGCGGCGTACGAGTCGTCGATGGAGCCCGAGCTGACCCGGCTGCGGGCGCTGGCCCGTGATCTGGAAGCCGCTGCCGCGACGGACGAGATCACCCGCTATCTCCAACTCGACACCGAGTTTCACACCGGCTTTCTGGCCCTGCACGGCAACAACGAGATCGTGCGCGTGGTGCGCCAGCTTCGTTCCCGCAGCCGGCTCTTCGGGCTCGAAGCCCTGGCCCGCTCCGGCAAGCTGGTGGAGTCCACCCGGGAGCACATGCAGATGATCGACCTCGCTGTGGCTCGGGACCGGAGCGGACTGGAAGAACTGACCCGCGTTCATCTCTCCCACACGCGCACCATCTGGGCCACCGACCAGGCCCGCAGGTCAACTACCGTCGCGAGTTGAGCACGGCCCTCTCAGGAGGGCGCAGTTGAATCAGCGGAGCACGAATGAATCAGCGGAGCACGAAGCCCTCGCCGAGCGGATCGGCCGGGTCGAGCTCGAAGGTGTGCCGGCCCGTGCGGTAGGCCATGCCGCTGACTTCGGGCACGACCGCCTGGCGGTCGCCAACCGAGAGCTCGGCGACGATCCGAGCCCGGAAGACGGTGCCCACGATCGACTCGTGAACCAGGTCCTGACCGGGGACGAGCCGGCCGGCCGACGCCAGGTTGGCAACCCGGGAGGCCGTTCCGGACCCGCAGGGAGATCTGTCGACCTCGCCGTCGGCAAAGACCGTCACGTTGCGTTGCCGCAGCTCGCCGTCCTCGGTGCAGCCGAGATCGTCGAACACGATGGTGCCGTAGATGCCGCTGAGACGCTCATCCTCCGGATGCACGGCGTACTCGCTGCCGTTGAGTCGATGCTTCACCTCGCGCCCGATCGCAATGAGCTCGGTGTAGTTCTCCGGTGTCACGCTGAGACCGACGCTCGAGGCTTCGAGGTGGGCATAGATCGCGCCGCCGTACACGACATCGACGACGACGTCACCGCGCGACGTCGGCACGCGCACATCGCGGTGCAGCACATAGCTCGGCACGTTGATGAAGTCGACACCGACCACCTGAGAACCATCGGTACGCACTCGAGCGGTGACCCGGCCGGAGGGAACGTCGATCCGGACATCGGTGACTCCGGATGGATCCGGTCTCACCAGCCCGGTGTGGATCGCCCACGCGCCGAGTGCGATCGTGCCGTGACCACACGCAGTCGAGAAGCCGTCCTTGTGCCAGAACAAGACTCCGAATTGGGCGTCCTCGTCGTCCGGCGGCACCAGGAAGCCGCCGTACATGTCGGCGTGGCCGCGGGGTTCGAAGCACAGCAGCCAGCGCAGCGATTGGACGGCGTCGTCACCGATCGCGGCGACTCGGCGTTCGGCCACCGTGGCGCCGGGGATCGTTGTCTCCGGCTGCACGATGCGGAACGGCTCACCCGCCGTGTGATAGTCGACCGTCTCGACCGTGGTCATCTCCATCCTCCTATCGAGGTCACTGCGCTGGGCTGTTGCTTGGGGCCACTGTGTCACTCCTCTGTGTTGATCCCATCCGGAGCATCAGAGGTAGTCTCATCAGAGAAATTGTACTGTACAATTGCACAGGCAGGAGCAGTAAGTCCACGTACGAGGAGAGTCATCAATGGAGGTCATTACCGTCGGACCCGAGCAGGTCCGGTCTCTGGTCAGCATGCAGGATGCCATTCAGGCTGTCCGGGAGGGTTTCCTCGCGCTCGGTCGTGGTGAGTTCGAGATGCCGACCCGAACTGCCCTGCGGGACGGCCAATTCCTGGTGATGTCGGCCCACCATCGGCCCACCGAGTCGGCCATGATCAAGACCCTCAGTCTCAACTTCGCCGGTCGGACGCCCGCGATCGTGGGCACCGTGGTCTGGAGTGACCTCAACCGGACCGACCATCTGGTCGCCGACGCCTCCGCGGTCACGGCTCTGCGCACCGGCGCGATCACCGGTGCCGCTACCGACCTGCTGGCTCGTGCCGATGCCAGCACCTGCACCATCATCGGGGCCGGTGGTCAGTCGGCCGATCAGGTGCGCGCCGTCCATGCGGTCCGACCCCTCTGTTCTTTGCGTGTGGTGGATCGCGACCTGCAGCGAGCTGAACAGCTTGCTGCCCTCGCGAGCAGCGAGTTGGGCATCACCGATGTCAGGGTCAGCGACGATGCCGACGAGAGCGTCCGTGATGCCGACATCGTCTGCTGCGCGACCACGGCCACCGCTCCGTTGTTCTGCCTGGAGTCCTTGGCCCCGGAGGTCCACGTCAATGCCATCGGGGCCTTCCGTCCCACCATGCGCGAGCTGCCCGATGAGTTGCTTGCCGACGCCACGGTCGTGATCGACGAGTTGGAGGCCATCCTCGAGGAGTCGGGCGAGGTCCTGCACGCCATCGGCAGCGGCGCGATCACCGAGAGCGACCTGATCGAGCTGTCTGACGCCCTTGGCGGCGGGGTGCCGGCGCGAACCGGACGTACGGTGTTCAAGTCTGTCGGCGTAGCCCTGCAAGACTGGGCCATTGCCCACCTGCTCGCCCAGAAATGTCTTGCTTGATTGAGTCGTGCGCCGTCGATTCGCGCCCATTGAGTGGCTCTATGTAGGCATTGTCAGAATAAATGCCGTCAGCTATGTCGGTTTTCAGAAAATCGGCGTATGATGATTTATGTCTGCGGTCGTGCTCCCTGCTGAGGCTGGGTCGATGCTCAGCTACTCGCGCAGAGGTGCTTTGCCTGAGACGTCAACCAACCCCTATCAAGGAGAATGCAAGAAATGACAGTCGTCGTCGCCGTACCGGACAGCGCCGAAGGAACCCTCGCGCTCCAGGCCGCGGTCGCCGAGGCAAAGTTGTTCGACACCGACGTGGTTGCGGTCAACTTCGGTCGGGGACATCTCGACATCAGCGCTTACGAGGGCGTCACCGTCCTGACCCTGTCACCTACCAGTGACCAGGTCGACGGTGTGCTGGCGGTGATCTCGGAGTACAACGCCAGCCGGCTGGTGATCGGCCTCAAGCGCCGTACGCCGGTGGGCAAGGCCCTGCTCGGCAGCATCAGCCAGCAACTGCTGCTGCAGAGCCCCATTCCCGTCCTGTCCGTCAAGGTGGACGAGGACGAAGAGGACTGATCATCCACCGCTGCCCGCATCGTCGACGGCGATGCGGGTCAGCGGTGTCGGATTGAGCGTGCTGTTGTCCACGGCGAAGTTCGCCTTGTTGGGCAGATAGCGATTGTCGGCGATGTCGAGGACCGTGCCGTGCTGGTCGAGGGTGGTGCGGCGCACGCGCAACAGCGGACTACCCGGTTTGACCTCGAGCCAGCGTGCCTCGATCTCGCCGGCACCGACAGCATCGATCACGTTATGTGCCCGGGTGGGGAAGATCCCCTGGTTCCGCAGTGTCTGATAGATGCTCTCGGCCTCCAGGTCGACGCGGAGCAGGTGCCGCCCGGCGTCGATCACGTACACGCTGCGCTCGAACATGACCGGTTCGCCATCGACCAGGCGCAGCCTGACCACGGCGACAACAGGACTTTCCACGGCGATGTCGAGGTCGCGGGCCAGGCGCTCGTCGGCCAGCCGCTGGGTCAGTTCGATGACCTTTGCACCCGGCGTACGGCCCAATTCCTCGACCCACTCCGTGAACGAGATGAAGGTGTCGAACGACTGAGAACGGACTGCGCGTTGGACTCGCGGGGGCGCGCCACGCCCACCGACGACGAGTCCCTCGGTGCGGAGCTTGGCGAGCGCTTGTCGCACCGGTCCGCGCGAGGTGCCGAACTCGGCGACCAGGGCCTTCTCGCTCGGCAGCTGCTTGCCTTCCTCCCAGTCTCCTGAGCGGATCCGTTCGGCGAGAACATCGTAAAGTTGGCTATACAACGGCTGGCTGGCGGCCACGGCGCCACCCTACCGGTGCGGAGGGGGCGCCGTGGCCCAGTATGTCCAACTCAGGATGTCCAACTCATCCATTCAGGACGCGGATAGCCTCCTCGTGGAGTTCTCGGGTGGCAGCCGCGACACAGGTCAACTGAGTCGCGATGGTGACCGGGCCACCGAAGCCGTCGGTGACCACGCCACCGGCACCCTCGATGATCGGCACGAACGAGCAGATGTCATACGCGCCCACCGTGCCGCTCTCCACCGCGATGTCGAGTGCGCCCGAGGCCAGTCGGCCAACCCCGTACGCAGCAGCCCCGAAGACCCGCCACGCGGTCCGGCTGTTGAGGACATCGCGGCCGGCGCGCTGTTCCTCGAGCACCACCTCAGGGTTGCTCCAGGAGACCGTTGCGCCGTCGAGCGTGGTGCGCCCACTGGTGTGCACCGGCACGCCGTTCTGCGTGGTGGTGCGTCCATCCACCCCGAGCCAGCGATCCTGCGTCGATGCTGCGTCGATGATCCCGATCACCGGTCGGCTGTGCCGGCAGAGCGCGATCAAGGTGGTGAACACCGGGATCCCCACGACGAAGGACTTCGTGCCGTCGATCGGATCCATGATCCACACGAACTCGGCATCGGGTTTCTCGGGCGGGAACTCCTCACCGATGATGCCGTGCTCGGGATACCGGTCACGGATCATCGAACGAAGCGTCTGCTCGACCCCACGATCGAACTCGGTGACCGGGCTCGCATCGTCCTTGGTCTCGAACCGGCTGTCGTTGAGCCGTTTGGAGAGGACCACGCGGGCCGCGTCGGCCAGTTCTTCGATGAAGCCTACGAACTCATCGCATTGTGGATGCTCGGAGAAGGGGTGTTCGGAGAAGGACATCTGGATCAATCCCGTACCTTTCAAGGACGGTCCGTTTTCAGCTCAGTACCGTCGATGCTCAGGAACCTTCGAGGCTCAGGACACCGACTTCCAGAACTTGAGGAAGTCCGTCCGGCCCTTGGTGTCCTCGTCGGCGTGGATGTCGACGATCGTCAGGTCCTCGAGCTTGGGGAACTCGACGAACTGGCTGACATCGATGTCGGATCGGCTCGGTCGCCGGTAGGACTGGGCGAGCAGCTCCTCCTGGGTCTCCTTGGCGAGGATGGTGTCGATCAGCTGCTTCGCGGCGTCCGGATGAGCCGGATCCTTGATGATGATCACCGAGTCCTCTTCGACGAAGGTACCGTCGGAGGGATAGACGATCTCCACGCCCGCCTGGCCACCGGCCACGTACGGGTAGATGTTCGACTCGTAGCCGATGGACACGGCGTACTCGCCGTTCGCCACCGCCGGATAGACGTTGCCCGAGCTTGCGGACACCTCGAGATTGGCGGCGAGCTTCTTGAAGTCGGCCTCACCCAGCACCTTGTAGGCACCGTAGAGGGCGGTTAGCGCGGTGGTGGACTGCTCCGGGTCGGCGACGATCAGCTTGCCCTTCCACTTCGGGTCGGTGAGCTCTTTCCAGGTCTTCGGTGCGGTCTTGTTGTCGATCTGGTCGGTGTTCGCCATGAACGCCACGACGTGCACGTTGGTCGCGGTCCAGCGGTGCTCCGGGTCGACCAGGTTCCCCGGGATCGCCTTCGCCTCGGGCGACTCGTACGGCTCGACCAGGTCGGCGTACTCCTCGAGGGTGGCGGCCGGGGCACCGTAGAAGACGTCTGCGCTGTTCTTGCCGGCCTCGGCCTTGATCCGCTCGAGCAACGGGCCCGAGCTGCCGGTGACGACCTCCACCTTCAGCTTCGGATCCGCCTTGGCGGCCTGATCGACGACCACGCCGATCGTGGTCTCGTTGTTGGAGCTGTACATGACAGCGGTGTTCTCGCCGCCGCCTGCCTCTCCGCCGCCGCTGCTGCCGCCGCAGCCGGTCAGCGCGAGGGCGGCCACCGCCGCCACGGCGCCGAGCTTGGTGAGTCTGGTGAGTTTCATGAGAGTCCTTTCCGTGCTTCAGGGGTGCTGGGGCTTCCGGGGGTTGACCGGAGATCACTTCTGAGGTGGATGCGAATCAACTGACTGGAGTCAGCTGACGCGGAAGTAGGGGGATGAGAGGGATCAGCCGAAGAGCCTGGTCTTGAAGACCTTCGTTGCGATGACGATCGGCACGATCGCGAGCAGCGTCAGGATCAGTCCGTAGGCTGCGGCCTGACCGTTCAGCCCGGTGTTCATCAACTGGAACACCTTGATCGTGATGGTCTCCTTGCCGGCGGAATAGACCACCAACGAGGCCGACAGTTCGGCGATCATGGTCGTCCAGGTCAGCACAGTGGCGGCTGCGATGCCGGGAACCATCAGCGGCAGCACGACCTTCAGGAACGATCGGAACGGTGGTACGCCGAGGCTGACCGAGGCGTCCTCGGGCGGTTTCGGGATGGCGTGCAAGGTCGCTGAGGAGTTGCGGATCCCGTGTGGCAGACGGCGGACGACGAGCACCAGCACGATGATCGCGGTGGTGCCGGAGAGGGTGATCGGGCCGCTGCCGAAGGCGGTCATCATGCCGATGCCCAGCACGGTGCCGGACAGCGCCATCGGCAGCATGATGATGTAGTCCAGCGCCGGGGTGAGGGGATTCTTCTTCTTCACGATCACGACGCTGATCACGATGCTGACGATGATGCCGATCAGACAGGCCATTGCGCCGAACGCGATCGTGTTCAGGATCGGCTGCGGCTCCCGGGTCAGGACTCGCCGGATGTTGTCCAGGGAGAACTCGCCCCACCGCAACACCGGCCCGCGACTGACCGTGAAGGCCATCACGGTGACCATCACCATCGGCAGCGTCGAGGCGATCAGCAGCACAGCGGCGATCAGCGAGAGCAGCACACCTTGGACGCCACGCAGCTTGATCGGCACCCAGGAGCGGCCCTGCACCATCTCGTAGCTGCGGCGGCCGACCGTCCGTCGCTGGATGAACAGGATGAGGGCGACGATCGCGATCGACACGGTGGCCAGCGTGGATTGCATCATCGGGTTCCCGCCGGTCTCGGCGAGGAACACCTTGTAGGTCAGCGGCGCCAGCAGCGGCACCTTGCCGCCGATGATCGCCGAGGTGGCGAAGTTGCCGATGGTCAGGGTGAACACCAGGATCGACGTCGCCCCGACGGCCGGCAGAATGGTTGGGATCATGACCTTCAGCCGGGCCGCCAGGGGAGAGGAGCCGAGGCTCATCGCCGCCTCCTCCAGCTGCGAGTCGAAGCTCTTCAAGGCAGCGAGGGTGCCCAGATAGACATAGGTGTAATAGAGCAGCGGCAGGATGAGGATCAGCCCTCGCCAGCCGTACAGCGTCGGCAGGGCGATGTCGAACTGGTCGCGCATGAACCGGGTCAGGAAGCCGTTGTTCCCCAGGAACATCAGCCATGCCTGGGTCACGATCACCTCGGGCACCAGCAGCGCGGTGATCGGCAGCACCGCAACGACGGCCTTCAGCCAGAACTTGAAGCGAGAGGTGAAATAGGCGAGGAAGACGCCGATCGCGGTGGCCAGCACAGTGACGATCGCCGCGAGCAGCAAGGTGTTGCCGACAGCTTGTAGATACTCCCCGCCGGTGAAGAACTCGACCCAACCGCCGAGCCCACCGCCGGAGAGCGAGCCGAGCAGCACGCTCAGGATCGGCCAGACGATGAAGATCAGCGACAGCGCCACCGCCACCAGGGTGAGGACCAGCCATGGTGAGATCTCGAGTGGTTCCTTCCGTCGAGCGGGGGTCGGGGTCGGCACCTGGGTGTCGGGCTCGGTCTGGACGCTCATGACGCCATCACCAGGGTCTCGTGTGCCGGGAACAGCACCGAAACCCGGTCGCCCGCGGCGAAACCCTTGCTGCTGGCCGGCTCGGAGGTCTCGATCACCGTTCCGGTCGACAACCGAACCCGATGCTGTTGCCGGTGGCCGAGATACTGCTGGCGGACGACCTCGCCGGCCACGGCGGTGACCGATGGGTCGGCCGCGGCGCCGGCCGCGACCAGCCGCAGGTGCTCCGGGCGGGCGATCGCGTACGCGTCCCCGACGCCGAGCTCGGTCCGACGCACACCGCGCAGCGGCACCTGGCCGAGAGTGACGGTGACGGACTCACCCGGGGTCTGCACTGCGTCGGCCGAAACTGATACAGGCGACACATTGGCGGCGCCGAGGAAGTCCGCGGCATAGCTGGACACCGGTGACTGGTAGATCTCGGTAGGAGTGCCGAGCTGTTCGATCTTGCCGGTGCGGAACAGCGCGATCCGGTCCGACATCGACAGCGCCTCTTCCTGATCGTGGGTCACGAACACGGTCGTGATGCCCACTTCGCGCTGCAGGTCGGAGATCGCCTCGCGGATCTGGAGTCTCAGCTTGGTGTCCAGCGCAGACAGCGGCTCGTCCATGAGGAGCACGCTCGGTCTGATCACGAGCGCCCGGGCCAGTGCGACCCGCTGCCGTTGTCCGCCGGAAAGCGCGCCCGGCAGCCGGTCGGCGAACCCGGCCATGCCGACCCGCTCCAGGGCTTCCGAGACCCGGCCCGCGATCTCGCCCCGTGGCGTCTTGCGTGCCTTCAGCCCGTATGCGACGTTGGTGGCGACGGTCTTGTCCGGGAACAACGCGTAGTCCTAGAACATCATGCCGATGTTGCGTCGGTAGGTCGGGATCTTCGTCACGTCCTGCTCGCCGAACGCGATGTGTCCGCTGGCGGGCGTGATGAATCCGGCGATCGCGCGCAGCAGCGTCGTCTTGCCGCATCCCGAGGGTCCGAGCAGAGTGAAGAACTCGCCGTTCTCGATCATCAGGTCGAGTTCTGAGATCACGGTCGTGTCGCCGTAGGTGATCTTGAGCTTGTCGATGCGGATGGATGTCATGGGTTCCCCTTCACAGCTTCTTTCAGCCTCGTTGCTGGGCTCCGCAGCAGATGGTTGAAACTAGCAAGGCCTGCGAGAACTTGTAAAGACAGGTTTGGCAGATTGTTTGAAACGATTGCGTTTCACAAGAGGTGGCGGGGCAGCGTCGCCAGCTGGGTATCGCGGGTCGAGGGCCCAAGGGCAGGAGAAGACCTTTGTATAGAAGGATGTTTCTCGATCCGGGTAGCGCCACCAGCGAGGATGGCAGTGAGGTGCTCGGACGAGCGGGAGCCTGCGGTAGTCATAATTACTTCGGCGATCCGCGTTCTGCTCCGCCGGTGGATGAGTCAGGGCTCCCGGAGCAACGACGCCTAGCCCAGCAGCACCGCCGTCGTCTGCTCGTCCGGCGTCGGCTCGCTACATCCACTGGTGCGCTGTGGTTGCTTCGGGTGCCGGGAAACAACATCCACGCACCAGTGAGTGAGCACTCATTAGCTCGTGACGCCGAGGGTCGATGCCCACATCGGGACAGACGTGCGGCTCAACCGGCGGAGAGCGGCGTGTCGCGGCTTGTGCAGCCATTGAGCCACGCATCTGTCACGGTTCTCAATCTCGCTGCGTACCCTGACGGCTCCGCCGGTGACTTGTCTACGAACGTGGACTAGTGTGATTGTCATCGTTCGTGGACAAGCCGCAGTTGTACACGAACGTAGACAGTTGCACTTGTCTATGAACGTAGATATTCGAAGGGAGCCCGAGGATGGCGGCGGTCGAGGAGGTGGACCACTGGGTCCAGTTGGGCCGGGTCATCCGCGACGGTCGAGCCCGCTCAGGTCTCACTCAGCACGCACTGGCCGAACGGGCCGGCGTCTCCCGCGCCTGGCTTGCCCGGGTTGAGTCCGGTCACCGCAAGGCGGAGATCGAGTATCTGATGCGGACACTTGCCGCCCTGGATCTCTCCCTGGCGGTGGTGCCGCGTACCCCGCCGGACGTCGACCCTGAGCTGGCCGAAGCACTCCGCCGGGCTGGCCTCGCATGACGGAGCCGTCGACCGGTCCTGCCCTGCTCGTTGTGCTGTACGGAAGAGTGATCGGCCAGCTCGATCGAGGTCCGCGGGGTCCGGTCTTCCACTATGACCCCGAGTATCCGCGTAACGCGCCTCCGCTGTCGGTGAACATGCCGCCGTCGGGAACCGTCTATCCCAGCCGTGTCGTCCTGCCCTTCCTCGAAGGCATGCTCCCCGAGAACGCCGAGGTGCGTCGACGGATGGCTCGTGAGCTGGACGTGCAGCCAGACGCCCTGTCGCTGCTGTCGAAGGCCGGCTGGGACTGCCCGGGTGCTGTCCAGTTCACGCTGCCCGAGCGCCTCGAGGAGATGCTTCGACGCCCAGGCCTCCTCGTCCAGGTCACCGATTCCGACATCGCGGCCCGGCTAGATCGGCTGCGAGACGACGATGCCTCATGGACGAGGCCAGGGGAGCATTGGTCGCTGGCCGGCCAGCAGTCGAAGTTCGCGCTCGCCCGTACGGAGCAGGGCTGGGCCGAGGCGAAAGGGACTGCGCCCACTACACACATCATCAAACCGGGGATCGGGCGGTTGGCCTACCAGGCACTGGTGGAACACGCCACGATGCGGGCGGCCGCGACACTCGGAGTGAACGTCGCGCGGACCACCTACACCGAGTTCGCCGGCCGCCCGGCCATTGTCGTCGAACGGTTCGACCGACTCCGAGGCTCACGGGACCAGGTCCTGCGTCTGCACCAGGAGGACCTGTGCCAGGCCCTCGGGCGGATGCCCGAGCGCAAGTACGAGGAGAACGGCGGGCCGAGCGTCCGAGAGATGGTCAAGACCTTGAGTCTGCATGCGTACGAGAAGTCGCGGAACATCTCCGGACTGCTTGACTTCGTGCTCATCAACTACGCGGCGGAGGCGCCCGACGGGCACGCCAAGAACCTCTCCATCCAGATCCTGCCGTCGGCCAGCGATATCCGGCTCGCTCCGTTGTACGACCTCGCGTCGGCGCTTCCGTACGACCGGGGCGGCTTCGACCGGGATCTGGCGCTCTCCATCGGCGGCCGTCGCCGGATCAACGACATCCACGCCAAGCAGTGGGCTCGGCTGGCGAGAGAGCTGCACATCTCCGAGGACGAGGTGAGGCATCGAGCACGTGAGCTTGTCGCCGGCTTCCCGGACGCCTTCGGCGATGCGCTGGCCGAGGTAGGCACCCCTGCGGCTGACCAGGTATGGAACCGGACCAGCGACAGGGCCCGTCGGCACGCCGAGATGTGCCTGACCCGGCTGAGCGAACCCTCTGCGGACTGATCCCCACAGGTCCGATCGCTATAGGGCCTGATCGCTACAGGGCCTTCACCTCGGCCAGCACCTTCGCCAGGCTGTCCTTGGCGTCACCGAACAGCAGCGAGGTCTGCGGCTCGTACAGCAGCTCGTTCTCGATGCCGGCGAAGCCGGGTCGCATCGACCGCTTCAGGAAGATCACCTGCCGGGCCTGGATGGCGTGCAGGATGGGCATGCCGTAGATCGGTGCGCCAGGGGTGGTCTCGGCGGCCGGGTTGACCACGTCGTTGGCGCCGACCACCAGGGCCACGTCGGCATTGCGGAACTCCGAGTCGATCTCGTCGGCCTCGCGCAGTTGCGCGTACGGCACCTGAGCCTCGGCGAGCAGCACGTTCATATGGCCTGGCATCCGGCCGGCGACCGGGTGGATGGCGTAGTCGACCTGCACGCCGCGCTCGGTCAGCACGTCGACCAGCTGGCGCAGGGTGTGCTGGGCCTGGGCGACGGCCAAGCCGTAGCCGGGGACGATGATCACCCGGTTGGCGTACGCCAGCAGGATCGCCACGTCGGCCGGTCCGGTGGACTTGACCGGTCGCTGGCTGGCCTCGCCGGCCCCCAGCGTGGAACCGCCCTTCAGCGCGCCGAACAAGGTGTTGCCGAGCGAGCGGCCCATGGCGGTGGCCATCAGCTTGGTGAGCAGGGTGCCCGCCGCGCCGACCAGCGTCCCGCCGACCAGCAGCAGCGGGTTCTCCAGCACGTAGCCGCTGGCGGCGACACTGAGGCCGGTGAACGCGTTGAGCAGCGAGATCACGATCGGTACGTCGGCGCCGCCCACCGGCAACACGAGCAGCACGCCGACGCCGGCCCCGATCACCGCCAACGCGATGCCGGCGACCATGGTCGGGAACAGGGCGAGGAAGACGGCGAAGCCGATGGCCGACAGCAGGGCGAGCCCATACAGGATCGGGTAGCCGGCGAACGTGATCGGCCGGGTCGTCATCAGCTCCTGGAGCTTGAGGAAGGTGACGATCGAGCCGGTGAAGGAGACCGAGCCGATGATGATCGTGAGCGCGGTCGCGATCAGATGGAAGGTCGGTGCACCGCCGCGCTCGGAGATCTCGTGCAGTTCGACCAGCGCGACGATTGCCGCCGCCCCGCCGCCGACGCCGTTGAACAGCGCGACGAGCTGCGGCATCTGGGTCATCTGCACGCGGTAGGCACCGATCGTGCCGATCGCGATGCCGACGACGATGGCAATGCCGATCGGCAGCAGGTGATCGAGCTTGCCGGAGATCAGCACGGTGACGGTGGCCAACGTGGCGCCCGCAGCACCGATCAGGTTGCCGCGCCGGGCCGTCTTGGGTGAGGAGAGACCCTTCAGCGCGAGGATGAAGCAGACGGCGGCAGCCAGATAGACGACCTGGGCCCAGACTGGTGGCATCGGTGATCAGCCTTCGATTCCGGGTCGCTGATCGCCGCCGCTGACCGGCCGCTTGCGGATGAACATCTGCAACATCCGGTCGGTGACCACGAACCCGCCGGCCAGGTTGATCGCGGCCAGCACGACGGCGACGAGACTGAGCCCCAGGATCGGCGTGCTGTCGGTGTGCCCGGCGACCAGGATCGCGCCCACCAGGATGATGCCGTGAATGGCGTTGGCCCCCGACATCAGCGGCGTGTGCAGCGTCGAGGACACCTTGGAGATCACCTCGATGCCGACGAACGCCGCCAGCACGAAGATGGTGAGCCAGGTGATGGCCTCGGTCATGATTCGAGCCTCTCGGGAGTGTCCACGGTCTCGGCGGGTGCGATCTCGGTCGGTGCCGCCTGGGCTGCCAGGCTGGGGTGCGTCACCAGCATCCCCGCCACGATCTCGTCGTTGAGGTCAGGATCGAACATCCCATCGCGGGTCATCAGCTGGATCACGTTGACGACGTTCTGCGCATACAGCCGGCTGGCCGGCGCCGGCATCTGACTAGGTACGTTTGCGCCGCCCCAGAGCTGGACACTGCCGTGTCCGGTGGCAGTTGGGACATTGACCACACTGCCCGCGACCACGCCCTCGACGTTGCCACCGGAATCGGCGGCCAGGTCGACGACCACCGAACCAGGACGCATCCCGGCGACCATCTCGGCGGTCACCAGCAGCGGTGCCTGGCGGCCGGGCACGGCGGCGGTGGTGATCAGCGCGTGGGCGGCGGCGATGTGGGGAGCGAGCCGCTCCCGCTGCAGTTGGGCCCGTTCTTCGGTCATCTCGCGGGCATACCCACCGGAACCCTCCAAGGTGGGCAGCTCCAGGTCGATCGCGGTAGCCCCGAGCGAGGCGATCTCCTCGGCGGCGGCTGCTCGCACGTCGTACCCCTTCACCACCGCGCCCAGCCGTCGGCAGGTGGCGATGGCCTGCAGCCCGGCGACCCCGGCACCGAGCACCAGCACCTGGGCCGGCCGGACCGTACCGGCAGCGGTCATGCTCAGCGGGAAGAACTCGCGCAGTCGCCCGGCAGCGACGATCGCGCAGCGATAGCCGGAGACCAGCGCCTGCGAGCTGAGCGCGTCCATCGACTGCGCCCGCGAGATCCGGGGCACCTGCTCCATGGCGAAAGTGGTGATGCCGGCGGACTGCCGCTGGGCCACCTCATCGGCGTGGCGACCTGCGAACAGGAACGACACCGTGGCGGCGCGCGGGGCGCAGAAGCGCAGCGCCTCCGGTTTGACCGGCTGGACACTCAGCACCAAGCCGGCACCGTGCAGCGCGTTGTCGCTCACGGTCGCGCCGGCATCGGCGTACTCCTGATCGTCGAGCAATGCCGCTCGCCCGGCGCCGGGTTCGACGGCCACCTCGTACCCGGCACTGACCAACCGACCGACCAGCTCGGGGACGAGCGCAACTCTGGTCTCTCCCGGCTCGGTCTCCCGAGCGACCGCAATCCGCACGAGAACGAACCTAACTCACCACACCCCCCGAGCCCGGCTGCCGACACCCGGTCAGGCCATCCCCGCGACCCAGGTCGTGCCGGCACCGGGCCGAAGGTCCCGCCGGCATCGCGGATCCTCGTCCGACGGGGGCGTTTTGGTCAGAAAGCCCTGCGTGGACGGGATACCTGACCAAAAGTCTCCCGGGCGCCCGGAAAGTTATCCACCGTCTGTGGATAACCGTGACGCTCTGCTTGGCAGTCGTCATCATCTGCTGTGAGAGTCGTCGGGTGAGCATTCATCCGGGGTACGTAGGCGGTCGTCGACGGGTGACGCACTCCGAGCGGCCGACGCGACGCGACGTACGACGAATCTGTGTCGCGAGTCTGGCCATCATCTTCACGGCTCTCGCCGCCTGCAGCCCACAGCCTGCACCCGGCCCGGTGCCGCCGCCCAAGGTCACCGCACCGCCGCCGACCGATTTCATCCCGCTCGCCGCGGACGCGTTGGGGAGCGGGAAACCACTCGGCACCGGGGCGAACGACTTCTTCACCGGGCTGGCGGTGTCGGGCGACCTGGTGGGCGCGGCCGGGATCGTCTACGGCGACCGGCTGGCGCCGGCCTTCCGCTCCTCCACCGACGGCGGGGCG
>RRZT011095150.1_pt1 | contig 20035 bp, 16 predicted proteins | sample 2165551 | NCBI WGS metagenome assembly RRZT01 (sample SAMN10456910, study PRJNA506462) | wastewater metagenome | biome: wastewater; feature: sludge; material: wastewater sludge; isolation source: wastewater sludge with Escherichia coli K12::gfp cells carrying plasmid... | place: USA: Moscow, Idaho... | reverse complement strand
CCTCGCCTCCTTTCTGGAATAGTCCGATAAACCATTCCGCTGCATGAATCACTAAATCCATGACGTATTCCTCAATTTGATTCCATCAGTGAAGGGACACACCAAACAGCGTAAGGATCATGATGTGTAGTTCAGTACAGGCCGTGATGATGAACGGGGTGTATCACGTAACCTGTATATTTATATTTTCACAATGAACGAACATTTGCATCTTTTGGTTTTCACATTGTGATGCAAGTAGCGTTTTTAGTTTGAAAGACATTCGCAGTGAAATCCGGATGTGTCCCTTTGTCAGCAAACAGAACAGATTTAACTTTCGTTACTTAAATTAAAAGCCCACAAATAGCTTCTTACGAAACTTATTTCGTTTTATCTGACCGGAACAACCGTCAGACAGCGCATAAAAAATTAAGAACGCTGATTGTCTTAGTCACCATTATGAAAATAAAAAATGAAAGTCTAATTTTCATTTTGAAAGATGATTTGTGGACACCGAATCGCTACGATTTGCTCCACGCAAAGCCTCTTGCTAATATCTGGATAAATTCACAGTATCAGAGGCGTCCATGGAACTCTCTGCGATCCCGGTTTCAATGCTTAAAGGTGTCGGCAGCAAGTTAGCGGAAAAGCTGGCCCACCTGCGGCTGCACACCGTGCAGGATCTGCTGTTCCATCTGCCTCTGCGTTATGAAGATCGCACCCGCCTCTACCCGATTGCGGAATTAAGTGCGGATCACGCCTGTACCACCGAAGGCGTGATCCAGAGTTGTGATATTCAGCAAGGCAAACGGCGGATGCTGCTCTGCCGTATCAGTGATGGTAACGGCTCACTCACCTTGCGGTTCTTCCATTTCACCGCCGGACAAAAAAACGCTCTGGCTATCGGCCGGCGTATCCGCTGTTTTGGTGAAATCAAACGCGGCCTGCACGGGTTTGAAATTGTACATCCGGAATATAAGCTGCTGGATGACGATGCCCCGCTGAATACCGATGCCACGCTGACCCCGGTTTACCCGACCACAGAAGGCTTGCGTCAGGCGTCATTACGCAATCTGACCGAACAGGCGCTGCAGTTACTGAAAGAAAACGGCGTGAAAGAATTATTGCCGGAAGGCCTGTATCCGCGGCAGCTCAGCCTGAGTGATGCCTTGCTGTTATTGCATCGTCCGCCACCGGATATCTCGCTGGCACAATTAGAAAATGGTCAACATCCGGCGCAGCAACGGCTGGCACTGGAAGAGCTGATTGCCCACCACCTGACCGTACTGCAGTTGCGTTACAGCGTGCAACAACACCAGGCTCGCCCCCTGGCCACCGACTGGACGCTGTGCGAACAACTGCTGGCGCGTCTGCCGTTCAAGCCGACCGGCGCGCAGCAACGGGTGGTCAGTGAAATCAGCCATGATCTGACCCTGCCCCACCCGATGATGCGGCTGGTACAGGGCGATGTCGGCTCAGGGAAAACCCTGGTTGCGGCATTGGCGGCATTACAGGTGATCGCACACGGCGGCCAGGTGGTGCTGATGGCACCAACGGAGCTGCTGGCCGAACAGCATGCCAATAACTTCAGTAACTGGCTGACACCGCTGGGTATCGAAACCGGCTGGCTGGCCGGAAAAATAAAAGGCAAAGCCCGCGAAAAACAGCTGGAAGCCATCCGCAGCGGACAGGTGAAAATGGTGGTCGGTACCCACGCCGTATTTCAGGATCAGGTGGAATTCCAGCAGTTATTACTGGTGATTGTCGATGAACAGCACCGTTTTGGCGTGCACCAGCGCTTGGCCTTACGGGAAAAAGGCGCGCAGGACGGCGTTTATCCGCATCAGCTGATCATGACCGCCACTCCGATCCCCCGCACTCTGGCGATGACCATCTATGCCGATCTCGATACCTCCATCATCGACGAGTTACCGCCGGGACGAACCCCGATCACCACTGTCGCCTTACCCGATACCCGCCGTGAAACGGTGATTGAACGGGTACGGCAAGCCTGCCTTGAGGGACGTCAGGCTTACTGGGTCTGCACCCTGATAGAAGAATCCGAGGTACTGGAATGTCAGGCGGCAGAAAATACCGCTGAAGAGTTACAGCTGCTGTTGCCGGAACTGCATATCGGGCTGGTGCACGGCCGCATGAAACCGGCTGAAAAACAACGCGTGATGCAGGAGTTTAAAGAAGGGATCCTGCATCTGCTGGTCGCGACCACCGTCATTGAAGTGGGTGTGGATGTACCCAATGCCAGCCTGATGATCATCGAAAACCCGGAACGTCTGGGTTTAGCCCAGCTGCATCAGCTGCGTGGCCGGGTCGGCCGGGGTTCGGTCGCATCACACTGCGTGTTGCTCTATCACGCCCCGCTGTCAAAAACAGCGCAGCAACGATTGGGCGTGTTGCGTGACAGTAACGATGGCTTTGTCATTGCACAGAAAGATCTGGAATTGCGCGGCCCCGGCGAAATGCTCGGTGCCAAACAGACCGGTCTGGCCGATCTGAAAATTGCTGACCTGATCCGCGATCAGGCATTGATCCCGCAAGTACAACAGCTGGCCCAGCGGATTTTTCAGCAATATCCGGCTTGTGTCACACCCCTGATCCGTCGCTGGTTCGGTGAACGCGATGATTATTCTCAAGCCTGATGTCATCCGTTACACTGAAAGACAAATCTGCCTTAGTTGTGTGTTCTGAATGGCTTTTTTCATGCATCGTGCATTCCGCTGGTTTCTCTATACCATTCTGGCGCTGGTCGCGGCGATCTGGCTGACCCTGGGTTTGCTGAAACCGGAACATCTGAAAGGACCGTTTGTCGCCTGGGTTCAACAGCAAACCGGTCTGCCACTGGAAATCGGCAAGCTCAATTATAACCCGCTGTATCCGAATATCGTGCTGGCAGAGAATGTCACGCTGGGCCCTGACATCAAGGTGGGAAAGATCTATCTGGAAATTGCCGGTGGCTCGTGGTGGCAACGTCAGCTGCATATTGCCCATATCGATATTATTAATCCGCAGATCACATGGCGGCCCGGCTTAACCCTGCCGCAACCGTTACGGCAACTGCAGGTTGATGATCTGACTATCGACAAACTGCAATTCAGCTGGCCGAACGGTTCACTGGAAGGTGGCAGTCTGCACCTGACCAACTGGCAACCGATCCGTAATGGCGTGGTAATCCCCCTGGCCGAGGTTAACTTCGACGCCCGCGCTGATCGTCTGCAATATGCCTCATTATCGTTGGGCAAGACCCGGATAGAGGGAACTCTGACCGCAGAAAAACTCAGCGTCAGCGATCTGCAAAGCGATCTTTTCCATGGTGGAATGGCCGCCGAACTGATCTGGGATCTGAAAAATAACCGGATTGATTTTCAGCAACTGGCCCTGGCTAACTGGCAGCTCGATCTGCAGACTTTCCCGGTACTTCCGCTGGCACTGCCGCAGATTTTTGCCGATCAGGTCACCTTGGAAAATGTCAGTGCGATTGATTTGTCAAAACGATTCGCCCTGAACCAGGCGACCGGAACTCTGGAGAAACTGCAGTGGCAGCCCGGACAATTACCGGCATTTGAATATCAGGGCAAACTGGGCGAATACACCAATGGTCTGTTCCAGCTGGCCGAGATGCAGGGCGAAGGACGGCTACGCGCCGAAGACTGGCAGGTACAGCTGGCGGGTGAAGCTTATGCCGGCAAATTCTCCGCCGAACTGGAAGGTACCCGGCAGCCGGCAACATTGACCATCCACGAGTTACAGCTGAGTGATATGCAACCGGAGCTGCACCCCGGCTGGCGCGAATGGCTGACAACACAACCGTTCCAGCAGGTCGATTTACGCCGGCTGGATATCAGTCACCTTTCACTGATCTCGTTTGATGACAGTGTGCCGCTCACCATGAAATGGCTCGACCTGTTTCTGACGGATCTGCGCTGGACACCGCAAGGCATACAAAGCAGCAATCATAAAGCCCGGCTGGAAGGCAGCTGGCTGGAGCTGGTCTGGCAAACGCTGGTCAGCCGTAAAACCGAATTTCAGGCGGAACTGGCAGAAAATAAAATTCAGCTGGAACACTTTAATACGCAACTGGAAGAGTCTGATTTTAATATCAGCGGACAATGGGGACTGGATGCTGACACCCCGCATCAGCTGAAACTGTCGCTGAAAAAATTCGATCTGGAACAACTCAGTGACATGCTCGGCCCGCGTTATCCTTTCGCCGGCAAATCGGATCTGACGCTGGATCTGCAGGCGAAAGGCAAAGATCTGACGACGATCCGGCAAAGCTTGCAAGGTAACGCCACACTGGATGTCCTGGATCTGTTTGTCGATGGCCTGAAACTGGACGCTTATCTGGATGAACAACTCACACCGAAAGCCCCTGCGCCGCAAAGCTTTGAGCAACTGATTGGCAAATTACGCGGTGGTGATACCGCCTTTAATCACGTACATCTGCAATTACAGGCGGATAAAGGTGCACTGGATTTCAGTGGTTCTGCTTTTGAATCCATCACGCATTTGATTGGTGTCAAGCAGGGCTTTGATCTCGGTAAACAGCAATGGCAGTTACAGCTTGGCTTGCTCAATGAGCAAAATAAACCTGAGCTGTTAGGCAGCATGAGCGGCGAACTTACCACCCCGCAATTACGCTTCCGCCTGCCGACGAATAATGTGGCAAGCTGGCCGACCAAGCCGATTAGTTATCCGCCGCAAGGCCGGCAAGGGTCATTACGCGAATGAGCAACCTTCCTTTTGACGAATTTGATGTTGCCGCGGCAACCAGTACCGGTGCACTGATTTATTGGGAGCGGAACGGGGAACAATTACTGGAGATCCGGGCAGACAAACACTTTCGCTGGCTGTTGCTGGATGGCGTGGTGCAATCCGTATTGCAACAGGCCACGCCCGGTGAGTTATGTTTGCCACATCAACGTATATTGCAGGCGTTGATGCCGGCACAGGCCGCGCAGGTGCTGCATCTGGGATTAGGTGGTGGTGATCTCCTGCGCTGGCTGCATCATCGCTATCCCGGCGTACAACAGACTGCGATTGATCTGAACGCACAGGTGATCGATATCTATCAGCGTTTTTTCCAACAGGAAGAACAACCGAGTCTGCATTGTCAGGATGCGTTTGCCTGGCTCGGCAGCGGCCACCAGCAATATGATTTGATCCTGATCGATCTGTTCAGTGACGATGGCAGCCCGGCAGCACTGTTTCAGTCCGCGACCTATGAACACCTGCAGCAACATATCGCGCCGGATGGCAGGGTGATCGTCAATCTGCTGCCACGGACAGAGCAGGAGTGGCAGCAAGTCCAGCATTTGCTGGCGGGCTGTGGCAAGGTACACAGCCTGCGCATTGCCAATTACCGCAATTACCTCATCTGGACAGAGCCTAAACCTGCAGCCAGAAAGTCACCGGCCCGTCATTCACCAGACTGACTTTCATATCGGCCGCAAAGCGCCCGCTGGCAACCGGGATCTCTTTTCCCGCGATTTGAGCAATGAAATGCTCATACAAAGCTTCTGCCACAGCCGGATCGGCATTGCGTTCAGCAAAACTGGCACGCATCCCCTTGCGGGTATCCGCGGCCAGCGTGAACTGTGAGACCACCAGAATGCTGCCGTTAACCTGCTGCACATTCAGATTCATTTTGCCATCCGCGTCACTGAACACCCGGTAGCCTGCCACCCGGTGTGCCAGTTTATCTGCTTTAGCGACATCATCATCACGTTCAACACCCAGCAACACCAGCAAGCCATTATTGATTTCCCCTGTCACTTCGCCATCAACCACCACACGGGCCTCACTGACGCGCTGGATCAAAGCAATCATGCAAAATACCTCAGTTTCATTTTTGCTGTAGCTTAACGGAAATTTTCCGGAACAGAAAAAAAGAGCGGCGAGAGGAGACTTCTCGCCGCTAAAGGTCCGCTTAATTAAGCGTTTCTACAAAGGAACTCAGTGATGGACAGGATGATGGTGTGAATGCCAATCATCGCTGGCAGGAACGGTATCCCGGGCATGTCGGGTCAGATATAACAGCACCGAACTCCCCAGTAAGATCACCATTCCCAGACCCAGAATCGACGTGATGCCAAGGCTGACCAGCAGCGCAGAACTGAAAGACGCAATCAGCATCTGGCTGGCACCGGCCAGTGCAGTGGCCGTACCTGCGGTACGTTTATACGGCTCCAGCAAACTGGAGAGTGCATTCGGAAATGCCACGCCATTGCCAAAGGCAAACAGTGACAATCCCAGCATCATTAACAGCGCCGTATGCGGCAGCAGCAACATGCTTAAACCGGATATCAGTTGCAGCGCCGCTGCGGCCTGCAAGATGCTCTCTTTAGAAAAATAGTGACGGGTTTTACTGGCCAGCACACCACCCAGCACCAGCGAAACAGCGGGCAGCAAAGTCCAGCGGCCATAGGTATCCGCACTCATGCCCACCATGATCTGCATGATGAATGGCATGACAGAGATAGAAAATATGTTCAGCGCATACTGGATGCTCACCACACCGGAGTAGCAGCGAAAGTGATCACTCTTCAGTAATAGCCAGTACTGGTGCACAAAATCAGCCGCATGCGCACGATCTTCTGCCGGTTCAGGGGCATGAGTCTCTTCAAAACGATAAAACAGCAAGACCCACAACAGCCCCAGATAACCGGCCATGGTGAAAAAGATACTGATCCAGCTGAAATGCGTGGTCAGGTAGCCCCCGGCCAGCGGCGTGATAGTCGGCACAAATGCCATCACAATGCCGAAATACGCCATCGCCTGCCGCAGATGCGCACCTTCATAACGATCACGCAGCGACACACGGGCAATAACAGAGGTGCAGCCGGCACCAATACCTTGCAAAACGCGACCGAGAATAATCAGCGTGGCGCTTTCATGAGCAAACAAACACAGTAGAATACCGGAGAAGGTAATCATCAGACCGGCCAGTAACACCGGGCGGCGGCCATACATATCTGATAACGGGCCATAGAACAGCTGCGACGGGCCAAAACCCAGCAAATAAGCAGAGACCAGCCATTGTGTCATTTGTGAAGATACATGCAGATCCTGCTGCATCGCAGGTAACGCGGGCAACAACAAGCTCATCCCGGTCTGACCAACGGCAATCAGCAGGCACGCATAAATCACGGGGATCCATTTCTCGCGGCGGCTTAATGCTTTTTGCTGAATGATCGGCGGTTGTTGAATGGTTAGCGTATCTTTATAGTATGCGCTGCTACTACTGTCACTGCTCATGATTGTTCTCTGGTTCTTAGCGGGAATACATAGCCCGAACCATGAAAGTATATTTTCATGGTGAAAAACTCTGCGAATACTGAGATTGGCGGTGTTTTTTATAATTATCCGTAACAAAGTAGAAAACTGTCTAACGACTAATTTTCATAGCCAGTGATAAGAAAAACTTTTCACCAGATTTGGCGCAAATTATGCAGTACTCGTCTGAAAGCAGGCGGTATAAGCATCGGCGTTTCAAGGGGTTAATGTGAACGTTCGTTTTCTGGAAACATTTTTGTGGGTTGCCCGACTGAATAGCTTCCGTCTGACTGCGGAAAAATTGTTCACTACCCAGGCTTCTATCTCCAACCGGATTGCCGTCCTGGAAGAAGAACTGGACGTGAAACTGTTCGTGCGTGACAGCAAAGGGGTACGCCTGACACCGGATGGTGAAAAGGTGCGGGAATATGCCGAGCAGATAGTAGGCAAAGCTCATGCCCTGCGCATGTCGCTCAGTCAGGCCAATGGCTATGAAGGTAAAGTGCGCATCGGTGCGATCGATTCCGTCGTGCATACCTGGTTTATCGAATTGATCTCCTGGATCACCGAGCATTATCCGCATCTGGAAGTGGAAATCAGCGTTGACGGCGCGCGCGGGCTGGCAAACCAGCTACAGAAAGGCTATCTGGATATCGCGTTTCAGGCCGATCAAATTCGTCTGGAATCCATCCGCAATCTGGAGCTGGCCCGTTACCCGATGCGCTGGATTGTGGCAGCCAATTCCCCCTATAACCGTCAGTTCACGTCACTGCAGGAGCTGGCAAAAGAACGGCTCATCACCTTTGTTGCCAACTCGCGCCCGCATCAGGATATTCTGAGTCTGCTGCATGTGAATGGCATCACCTCGCCCCGGGTCAGCTGTGTAAACTCCTTTGCGGCCATGATCCGGCTGATCGAGGACGGCTTCGGTATCGGTGTGATCCCGCCGGCGCTGGTACGAAAACAACTGGCGAACGGCTCGCTGATCATCCTGAACATAGACAACACTCAGCCGGGTTCGCTGTCAATGCTGACGCAGGCCGCCTCGTGGCGTACCGGTCCGGGCTTGGATCACTGCGAAGCTATTGTTCGGCAAGCCCAGCGTATCGTGCAGCGCTTCTGTAAGATCATCGGGCCGGAACGGGGTATCGCGGCAAACAATTCCGCCCCGACCTGAGAAGCAGATAGTCTGCCGGTCGTAAATGGGGTTACCATAGATCGATATTCATCTCCGGAGCTCACCATGCAGTTTTTCCGTCGTTTACAGGACATTCGCGCCATCAGCTTTGATCTTGATGACACGCTCTACGACAACCGTCCGGTAATAGAAAATGCTGAGCAGTGGATGGTGGAGCATATGCGCGACCAGTATCTCGCCAGTGCCATGTACGACCGGGCATGGTGGCTGCAGTTAAAACATGAACTGCAGAAAGCCGATCCGTCACTGCACGATGATGTCAGCCGCTGTCGTCTGATGATGCTGGAAGTCGGTCTGCAACGGGGCGGTATGCCAATCGAAGAAGCACAGGCTGAAGCCAAACGCTGTTTTGCCGAATTTCTCGAAGTGCGCTCCCGGGTCACCGTACCTGACGCATCTATTGAAGTGCTGAAGCAGCTCAGCCGCCATTTCCCACTGGTGGTGATCACCAACGGGAACGTCCTGCTGGAACGGATCGGACTGGATGGTCACTTTAAGCATGTGCTGAAAGCGGGTAATGGCCGGAAGATGAAACCGGCACCGGATATGTTCCGCATGATGGCCGCCCAGCTTAAATTAAAACCGCAGCAGATCCTGCATGTCGGTGATGACGTCACTACCGATGTATTCGGGGCGATAAGAAACGGCTATCAGGCTGCCTGGGTTAACGCACAGGGACAGGACTGGCGTACATTACACACGCTGCCACACCTGATGCTGCAGGACATCCGCGATCTGTTAAAGCTGCTGCCAGAAGCAAAATAACCGATGAATCAATCTGACTATCTGACCGGCTTGCTGCTGGCAATTCTGGCCGCGACCGGTTTTGCCTGCAAGGCGATTTTCGTCAAGCTCGCCTACCGCTATGGTGTTGATGGCACCACGCTGGTGACCATCCGCCTGTTATTGGTCTTACCATTAATCGCCACCATGCGCCTGCTGCGAAGAACACCGGCCACCGCCTTATCATGGCATGACCGCGGCATGATCATTCTGCTGGGCTTACTCGGTTATTACTTATCCAGTCTGCTGGATTTTCTCGGGCTGGAAACCGTCAGTGCCAGTATCGAACGCCTGATCTTGTGTTTATACCCCACGCTGACCGTGTTGCTTTCAGCCTGGCTGATGAAAACCAGCATCAGCCGTCGCATGTGGTCGGCAATGGCACTGACCTATTGCGGCATGGTGCTGGTGCTGATGCCTGATTTTGCCGGTGCACGGCTGGATCTGCTGGGGATATTCTTTGTGGTCGCCAGCACGGTCACCTATGCGTTTTATCTGACCTGGAGCCCTGCTGTCATCAGGCGGATTGGCGCCATGCGTTTTGCCGAGCTCGGCCTGACCATCTCGGCACTGGCGATGTTTGTACACTATCTGCTGACCCGCCCTGTAGAGACATTGCTCCATCAACCCTTACCCGTCTGGGGTTATGGCATGATCATGGCACTGGTCGCCACCGTGTTACCTATTTATGCACTGGCGGCGGCGATGGCGCGCATCGGCGCGGGGAAAACCGCGCTGATAGGCAGCGTTGGCCCCATCCTCACCATCTTCCTGAGTATCGGTATTCTGGATGAACACCTGAGCCCGGTTCAGTGGGCAGGTGTCTGTGTGGTGTTAACCGGGATCTGGCTAGTCGGACAGCGTAAAACCTGACGGACCACGCAACGACACCATCAATTTCGCAAATCCCCGCGCATATTCACGATGGGTCAGCTGGTCGATTTGCGGCCAGCGTTCCATCGGTATAAAAGCATATTCCCGACTGGTCTGTACCTCACTGCCATGTAACGCGACCCAGCGCGGGTTATAGCGCCGCTGAGCAGTTTTATCCCAGCGCAACGCCTGCACCATCGCGCTTTCCATTTCGGCCGGACGACTGAGTGCATACGCGGAAATGTTGCTGCCAAACTGTTCGCTGAGTTTGGTTACTCCTTGCTGCACCGACGGATCCAGCGACTTGTTGGCATCGCTGCGGGCGCGCAATTGTGCGGTATAGAACCAGAACATCGCATCGTGATAATGCTGTTGCTGATACAGCTGATAAGCCAGCGCAAACAATACCGGTGGCGTCACCTCATTCGGCTTGGCCTGCACAGCAATTACAGTATCCGGCTTTCCCTGCAGCAGCTCATCGACCTGCCGCCGCGTGGTTTCCAGCGGTAATAACCGGTATTCCCCCTGCGGTTGCAACACCGGAGGGGCTGCTTCCTGTGCACATCCGGCCAAAAGACTGACCAGCAATAATCCACCTGCTTTCTGCCACATAATACGTTCCTGTTCTGCCAGCAAAGAGTAATACATGACGCCCGGATCCGGCGCCAATTACCGGGAAATGTGTCCGAAGGCTTTGCCCTGCCGGATCAGGCTTGTTAGACTGCGGACATGCGGCCGCCGGGAGCGGGCGACCCACCAGCCAATTGTAAAGGATATTAAGATGAAACACCTTCACGTACTGCTGCTGTGCGGCGGTGGCGGCAGTGAGCATGAGATTTCTCTGCTGAGTGCTAACTATCTGGAAAGCCAGCTGAAAGAGCTGACCGAAGTCAGCGTGACCCGCGTTGAACTATTCCCGGATCACTGGCAGACCAACGATGGCCGTTCCTGTCATTTAGGTATGGATCGTCAGCTGCATTTCGCCAACGAAGCCAAACCTGTTGATTTCGTGGTGCCTTGTATTCACGGCTTCCCTGGTGAAACCGGTGATATTCAGTCGATGCTGGAATTGATCGGCCTGCCTTATCTGGGCTGTGGCTCCGAAGGCAGCAAACTCTGCTTTAACAAAGTCAGTACCAAGCTGTGGTTATCCGCGCTGGATATTCCGAACACGCCGTTCCTGTTCCTGTCTGATAACAATGAAGCCGCACATGCGCAGGCACACACCGCATTCCGTAACTGGGGCGCCGTATTTGTTAAGGCCGCCAGTCAGGGCTCTTCCGTGGGTTGCTACAAAGTGACCGATGCCGCCAAACTGTCTGAAGCAGTGAATGCCGCCTTTGGTTATTCCGATCAGGTACTGGTTGAAAAAGCCGTTCGCCCACGCGAGCTGGAAGTCGCGGTTTACCGCTACAACGATCAGCTGGTCGCAACCCGTCCGGGTGAAATCGCCACACCAAGCGACAGCTTCTACAGCTATGAAGAAAAATACAGTTCAGGCAGTAATTCAACGACTTATCTGGAAGCGCCGGGTCTGAGCGATGCACAGATCAGCACCATTCGTGAATATGCACTGAAAGCCTTCACTCAGTTGGGGCTGAAAGATCTGTCGCGTATCGATTTCTTCCTGACCGAAGATAACGAGATCCTGCTGAACGAGATCAACACCTTCCCGGGGATGACCCCGATCTCCATGTTCCCGAAACTGCTGGAACATCATGGTGATAACTTCAAACAATTCCTGGAAGGCATTATTCGCAGCACAGTGAAATAATTTCGCCGGATACAGAAAAGCAAAAGGGCCGGTTATGACACCGGCCCTTTTTATTGCGCATTTTTTATTATGCCCGGTCGCGTTCCAGCAGCGGTTTCAGGAAACGGGCAGTATGCGATTCGGCACACTCAGCGACCTGTTCCGGTGTGCCTTCCGTGAGGATCATTCCGCCCCCCGAGCCGCCTTCCGGCCCCAGATCGACAATCCAGTCCGCGGTTTTAATCACATCCAGATTGTGTTCGATGATCACAATGGTATTACCATTATCACGCAGTTTTTCCAGTACATTCAGCAACTGCTGAATATCATGGAAATGCAGACCGGTGGTTGGCTCATCCAGAATATACAAGGTCTGGCCGGTATCGCGTTTCGACAACTCTTTTGCCAGTTTCACACGCTGGGCTTCACCACCGGAGAGTGTTGTCGCCGACTGACCGAGGCGAATATAAGACAGCCCCACTTCCATCAGCGTCTGTAACTTCCGCGCCAGCGCCGGTACCGCATCAAAGAATGCCCGCGCATCCTCGACCGTCATATCCAGCACTTCGTGAATGGTCTTACCTTTATATTTTACTTCCAGTGTTTCACGGTTATAGCGTTTGCCCTTACAGACATCACAGGGTACATACACATCCGGCAGGAAGTGCATCTCCACCTTGATCACGCCGTCACCCTGACAGGCTTCGCAACGCCCACCTTTAACGTTAAACGAGAAACGCCCCGGCGCATAACCCCGCGAACGCGCTTCCTGCGTCGCCGCAAACAACTCACGGATCGGTGTAAACAGCCCGGTATAGGTCGCCGGATTCGAACGCGGCGTCCGACCAATCGGGCTCTGGTCGATATCCACAACCTTGTCCAGATAGTCCATCCCCTGAATATCCAGATACGGTGCTGGCTTCTCAACCGTGGCACCGTTCAAATCGCGGTGCGCAATACGGAACAGGGTATCGTTGATCAACGTCGATTTACCGGAACCGGACACCCCGGTGACACAGGTCATCACGCCGACAGGAATATGCAAATCGACTTTTTTCAGGTTGTTACCACTGGCACCCAGCAGCTTCAGCCATTTGTCACCGGTGGGACGACGCTCTGCCGGGATCGCAATCTTCTTGCGTCCGGAGAGATATTCACCGGTCACTGACTCCGGATTTGCCATGACCTCAGCCGGTGTGCCCTGCGCCACAATCACACCGCCATGCACCCCCGCCCCCGGACCGATATCGACCACGTAGTCCGCATGGCGAATAGCATCTTCGTCATGTTCAACCACGATCACGGTATTACCAAGGTTGCGCAGATGGAACAGAGTACCCAGCAAGCGTTCATTGTCGCGCTGATGCAGACCGATGGACGGTTCATCCAGCACATACATCACCCCGACCAGACCAGCCCCGATCTGGCTCGCCAGACGGATACGCTGCGCCTCGCCACCGGAGAGTGTTTCCGCGGAACGGGACAAGGAAAGATAGTTCAGGCCGACATTCACCAGAAAACCGAGACGTTCAATGATCTCTTTCAGGATTTTTTCGGCAATTTGCGCCCGCTGACCGTCCAGCTGCAGATTCCGGAAGAAGTTCAGGGCTTCCCCGATCGACATTTCGGAAACCTGCGGCAACGTCACGCCCGTTACATACACATGACGCGCTTCCTGACGCAAACGGCTGCCCTGACAGCTCGGACAGGGCTGATTGGCGATATATTTCGCCAGCTCTTCGCGCACACTGTTGGATTCGGTTTCACGGTAGCGACGCTCCATATTATGCAGCACGCCTTCAAACGGGTGATTGCGCACCACCACATCACCGCGATCGTTCATGTAACGGAATTCTATCGCGGTGTGGCCACTGCCGTGCAGCACCACTTTTTTCGCCTGCGGACTCAGCGCATCAAACGGCTCATCCAGATCAAACTTGTAATGTTCCGCGACCGATTTCAGCATCTGGAAGTAATAGAAACTGCGTTTATCCCAGCCCCGGATCGCGCCGCCGGTCAGACTCAGTTCCGGATTGGTCACCACTTTATGCGGATCAAAATATTGCTGCACCCCCAGGCCATCACAGCTCGGACAGGCCCCGGCCGGGTTGTTGAACGAGAACAGCCGCGGTTCCAGTTCACTCAGGGAATAGCCGCATTCCGGACAGGCGAAGTTCGCGGAGAAAATCAGCGGTTGCGCTTTGTCATCGTCCATATCCGCGACATAAACCAGCCCGCCGGATAAATGCAGTGCCGTTTCAAAGGATTCAGCCAGACGCAGTTGCAGATCCGGCCGGACTTTGAAGCGATCGACCACCACTTCGATGGTATGTTTCTTCTGCAGTTCCAGTGTTGGCGGGTCAGAAAGATCGCAGACCTCACCATCAATGCGTGCACGGATATAACCCTGCGCGGCCAGACTTTCCAGCAGCTGCTTATGCTCCCCTTTACGGTTGCGCACCACCGGCGCCAGAATCATCATCTTGCGGTTTTCCGGCTCCGCCAGTACCCGATCCACCATCTGGCTGATCGTTTGTGCTGCCAGCGGCAAATCGTGTTCCGGACAACGCGGTTCACCTACGCGGGCATACAGCAAGCGCAGGTAATCGTAGATTTCGGTGATAGTGCCGACGGTGGAACGCGGGTTATGCGAAGTGGATTTCTGTTCGATGGAGATCGCCGGCGATAAGCCTTCGATATGATCCACATCGGGTTTTTCCATCAGGCTTAAGAACTGACGTGCGTAGGCAGAAAGGGATTCAACATAACGGCGCTGCCCCTCCGCATATAATGTGTCGAAAGCCAGTGATGATTTGCCAGAACCGGAAAGGCCGGTGATTACAATCAACTTGTCACGCGGCAGCGTCAGATTGATATTTTTCAGATTATGGGTACGTGCGCCCCGTATCTCGATCTTGTCCATAGAATGCCAGCTGTGAACCATATCAAAACTTCAGTATGGCATAGCCAGCACTGGATGAATAGCCAGTGTTGCTGCAAATATGTTAATGTCCGACCCGCAAACTATTTACGGCCTGTCATAGCTGTCGATCTGACTTTAGGGACGATTATTGCTAAGATAGGTAGCTATAGAATTCGAATTTTTACGGAGCAGATCATGGCCAGAGGCGTAAATAAAGTCATCATCGTTGGCAATCTGGGTCAGGACCCGGAAGTGCGCTATATGCCAAACGGCAATGCGGTAGCCAATATCACTGTTGCCACCAGCGAAAGCTGGAAAGACCAGCAAGGTCAAATGCAGGAACGCACTGAATGGCATCGGATCGTGCTGTATCGCCGCCTGGCTGAAATCGCTGGTGAATATCTGCGTAAAGGCTCGAAAGTTTATCTGGAAGGTCGTCTGCAAACCCGCGAATGGCAGGATCCGCAAGGCCAGAAACGTTACACCACCGAAATCATCGCCAATGAAATGCAGATGCTGGATGGTCGTGGCGCAGGTGCTCCACAACAAGGTGGCAATATGGGTGCTCCGGCACAGCAACCACAACAAGGTAACTGGGGCCGTCCATCCGCTCCGGCAGCAGCAGCTCCACAGGGCGGCGCAACCCCGGGTTACGCACCGCAGCAAGCCGCACCACAAGGTGGCTATACTCCTGCGCCAGCACCGGCACAGCAGCAGCCAACCTATAACGAACCGCCAATGGATTTCGATGACGATATTCCATTCTGACGAATACCTTAGAGTTAATTTGTAAAGATTAGATATAAATAATATTTTATTTCAGTAACTTATAACAAAGTTTACCGTTTTTCACATTGAAGTTCTGTAAACTTTTTTAGTTATACTTAGGTTATGTCATACCTGTAGAAGGTGCGAACAAGTACTCTATTCCCTGAACCGATGACTTGTTCGCATATTTCTTAGCGCCTTAAACTATTTACTAGCTCCACAGCTTTTTGGGTCAATTCGGTACTGGTTGCCCAATCGCCCGTATTGATGGCATCGGCTGGCAACATCCAGGTGCCACCCACAGTAGCAACACAACCTAAAGCAACATAATCTGCTACGTTTTTCGGGCTCACGCCACCTGTGGGGCAGAATTTCACTTGTGCCAAGGGGGCTGCAATTGCTTTCAGTGCAGCAGCGCCGCCATTCGCTTCCGCTGGGAAGAACTTCAGGTGATCATAACCCAGCTCTAAGGCGGTCATGATTTCCGAGGGTGTCGCCACACCCGGAATCAACGGGGACGGACCTTTTTTCGCATGCTCCATCAGCGTACGGGTATAGCCGGGAGAGATGATAAACTTCGCCCCCGCTTCAACCGCTGCATCATATTGTTCCGGTGTCAGTACCGTTCCAGCGCCAACCTGCGTTTCAGGTAATGCGGCCGCAATGGCACGGATTGCATCGAGTGCAGCCGGGGTCCGCAGGGTAATTTCAAACACGGTGATCCCACCTTCTGCCAGTGCTTTTGCCATCGGCACTGCATCTTCCACACGTTTGATCACCATTACCGGAACCACCGGGGAAGCAGCGAATACCGCTGCTGGTTCAACTTGCCAGCTCATACAGGCTCCTGTCTGTTAGCCCAAATAATTAAAAATCGTTGCGCCTTGCTCCGCACCGGAAACAACCTGACGGAATACGGAAAACAGTTCGCGGCCTGAACCAAAATGCTCACGGGTTAAGTCCACCTGAGCCGGTGCACGCGCCTGAATGCCGGTCAATACATCGATTTTGCCATTGGCAGCATCCACTCGAATGACATCACCGGTAGCAATTTTAGCTAATGGTCCGCCACGTTGTGCTTCCGGTGACATATGGATCACTGCCGGTACTTTCCCTGACGCACCAGAAAGGCGACCATCAGTGACTAAAGCTACCTTTAAGCCGGCTTTCATCAGGTTACCCAGAACAGGCATCAGTTTATGTAACTCCGGCATCCCGTTCGCAGCCGGGCCGTTGAAACGCACGACAATCACCACATCAGAAGTAAATTCACCTGCGTGATAGGCTTTCTCCACATCGTGTTGAGACTCAAACACACGGGCAGGCGCTTCAATAAAGTGATGTTCCGGTGCAACCGCACTGATTTTAATGACGCCACGACCGAGGTTTCCGTCGACGACTTTCAGACCACCCTGCGCACTAAAGAAGGTGCCCGGCAAAGCAATGACTTCCGGATTTTTGGAATCCGTTGCTGGTCGATAGACCACTGCACCACCATTCAGATGCGGCGTCTTGAGGTAATCTTCCATACAACCAAACACAGGGGTGGCATCCATATTCAGCAAACCCCGTTCCGCCAACCCTTTCATGAGAGTCGGCACACCACCTGCGTTTTGGAAATCGTTGATATCTGCCGGTCCATTTGGGTACATTTTTGCCAACAGTGGAACGACCTGCGAAAGCGTATCGATGTCATCCCAAGTCAGGATATAACCAGCCGCTGCGGCAACAGCAACCAGATGCATGGAATGGTTGGTACTGCCACCAGATGCCAGCAACACAACCAGACCATTGACGATAGATTTCTCATCCATCACCTGCCAGAGCGGACGATACAGCGTACCACTGTCTGCTTGTGATGTGATATGCAATACAATTTGTTCAGTAAGTGCGGCTCGTAACTCAACACTTGGCGGCAGGAACGCAGAGCCAGGGAGCATCAGCCCCATCGCTTCAAACACCAGTTGGTTGGTATTCGCGGTACCATAGAACGTACAAGTCCCTGAGGAATGGTAGGCACCACATTCCATTTTTTGCAGCGCGTCCTTGCCAACTTCTCCCGCGGCATATTTCTGACGGACTTTCACTTTCTCATCGTTACTGATACCGGTTGGCATCGGACCGGCCGGGACAAATGCCGTTGGCAGATGACCAAACGACAACGCGCCCATGAGTTGGCCCGGAGCAATCTTATCGCAAATCCCTAACAGTAGCGTGGCATCAAACGTATTGTGACTGAGCGAAACCGCGGTCGCCTGTGCAATGACTTCACGGGAAAACAGCGATACATCCATCCCCTCCTGACCTTGCGTCACACCATCACACATCGCAGGCACACCACCGGCAACCTGGGCACTGTGACCGACGTTGCGAAGAGCGTCCTTAATGAACTGCGGATAGACATCATAAGGCTCATGTGCACTCAGCATGTCGTTATACGCAGTGATGATGCCGACGTTCACCTTGGTGAAATCCAGAATGGTGCTCTTTTGCATTGAAGAACATGCCGCCACGGTATGCGCCAGATTCCCGCAAGAAAGATGGGTGCGGGTTTTCCCGTTTTCTGCCTGCGCTTTCATACGCGCAACATAACGACTGCGGGTTTCATGACTCCGTTCGGCGATCCGGCGGGTCACCTGCTCAATCACATTTTTCATACTGCCCTCTCAAAAATCTTATTCGCCACGTTGATGGATTGCTGTCACACAACGGTCCACCACTTCATCAAAATTGCCATCGATATCAATATGGATCACATCCGGTTCGGAAGCGTCCGGGGATTCCAGTGTTTCAAATTGGTTCTTTAACAGTTCAACCGGCATGAAATGTCCTTTGCGGGCCTGCATCCGAGCCAGCACCAACTCGAAATCACCCGCCAGATGCAGGAACGCGACATGTTCATTGCCTTCTCGGATCAGATCTCGATATTTCTTTTTCAGTGCAGAACAAACGATGATCCCAGTTTCATTCTTCTTCTCAAGACTGAATGCGGCATCACGGATACGTTCTAACCAAGGAGAGCGGTCATCATCGTTTAATGGCTGTTTATTGGACATTTTCAAAATATTATTACGAGGGTGAAGATCATCACCATCGATAAATTTTGCGCCGATAACTTTCGCCAATGCCGCACCAACGGATGATTTACCCGTACTGGATACACCCATCAAGATGATTCCGTTTGCTTTAAAAAAATCATTCATATTTACACCCTTTAAACTAAATGGTTTCACCTAAATAAATTTGATAACCTAACTCGATAGAGTGCCAATTAAAATTTTCATTTGTGATCTTATTTAGAAGAATCTCTGCTGCGGTTTTACCAACTTGAAATCTTGGGGTCACGACACTTGCAATACTAGGGATCATTTTCCTACCGATCTCTAAACCATTAAAACCAGCAATTGAAAACTCATCAGGAACGGAAATTTTATTTTTTTTGCAATAAAGAAGAACGCCGACTGCAATATCATCATTAGTGCATATAGCTCCATCCATGCCAGGATATTTTTCAAATGCTTCCTTGCAAAGATATTCACCAATTTCAATAGATGAAATCGTTTTTGGAGATATAATATAAGGCTTCAGACCATATTCTCTAACACCCAAAGTATATCCTTGAAACCTAAGTTCATCCCTTCTATCATCTTGCGACCCAAAATAAACAACTTGTTTTCTTTTTTTGTTTTCAATCATTGTTTTGGTCATGTCAAAAGATGCTTTTTTATTATCATAACCAACTTCCATATCTAAACACGGACCTTCAGAATCCATAACCTCAACGATTGGTATATTAGATGAACGTAAATACTTGACAGCTTTGATACTATGATTCTTTTCGCATAAAATAATTCCATCTATATTGTAAGACAGTAGATTTATTATCTTCTCCTCTTCTTCCTCAGGTGAATAGTTATAATTCGCTATTAGGGTTTGATATTGTTTTGGTGTGGTAACTGATTCAATCCCGGCTAATAAATCCGAAAACAAATGATTTCTAAATGATGGAATAAGAACACCTATCGTATAACTTTTTGTATTCAACAACATGGATGGTGCTCTATTAGGAATATAGTTTATTTCCTCCATAATTTCAGATATTCGTTTTCTGGTTTCCGGAGCAACCAAATTAGGTGATTTAATATAGCGACTTACCGTCATCTTTGTGACATCTGCCAGATTTGCAATATCTTGTAGAGTTATTCTATGATTTTTCATTACATCACCAAAACAGGAAGTACTACTAAACCTTCCTCTTCAAATAGTTTTTAGTGTAAAAAAGAGTTTAAAGATAAGACACCGATTAAACCCAAGACTGATATCAGTGTTTCCATAACAGTCCAAACACGAATTGTTTCACCAACACTTAAATTGAAATAACCTTTAAATAACCAGAAACCAGGATCATTAACATGCGACGCAATCACACTACCAGCACCTGTGGCAAGAACCATCAGAGCAGGATCTG
>RRZT011315833.1_pt1 | contig 20037 bp, 18 predicted proteins | sample 2165551 | NCBI WGS metagenome assembly RRZT01 (sample SAMN10456910, study PRJNA506462) | wastewater metagenome | biome: wastewater; feature: sludge; material: wastewater sludge; isolation source: wastewater sludge with Escherichia coli K12::gfp cells carrying plasmid... | place: USA: Moscow, Idaho... | reverse complement strand
TTCTGGGGATGGTGCCAAACCCTTCTTCGAGGTACCAATGACGGGGAAAAGAAGACTGCTCCCGGCAGCCATGGCTGCCGGGAGCAGTCTTCTTTTCCCCGTCATTGGTACCTCGAAGAAGGGTTTGGCACCATCCCCAGAACCATCCCTGAGCATCATCTCCCTCTGCTCAGGGCATATTTCTATCCATGGTTTGGAATATGTGCACAAAATATCCCCCCCTCTTTTGACAGTATCTTAGAAATCCGTGAGCACTATTGTAATTTGAAATGTGCTCGTGCTATGGTTGTCTCACCAAAATAACAGAGGAGGTCTCGATCATGAAACGTCCGCGCACAAAGCACTTGGCCCTTAGTTTGATTGCCGCTCTCGTCTTGAGCACCACCGGTGCATTGGCCGCCCTTTCTATGACCCAGAGCACCACCAACCTCTCTCTCAATGGCACTCCCATCACACCCACCGCCTACGCCATCGACGGCAACAACTACTTCAAGCTCCGCGACATGGCCGAGCTGCTGGACTTTGGTGTTACCTACGACAAGGCCAGTAACACCGCCCTCATCACCAGCGACGACCACTACAAGCCCGACCCCACCCAGATGATCAGCGGCAACTGGGCCCCCGCCACCCGGGCGCGCATTCAGAGCGTCATTGATGCAAATGCAAACAAGGGCCGCTATGTGGTCTTCGACTTCGACAATACCTCCGTCATCTTTGACGTGCAAGAGGCCCTCCTCATCTACCAGGTGGAACACCTGATCTTCAAAATCGAGCCGAAGGATATGAAGGCAGTCCTGGAGACCGGAATCCCCGATCTCACCAAAGCCATCGGTAAGAACGCTGACGGCAAGGATGTGACGGTCAACGATGTGGTGGCCGACCTGGTCAGCAGTTATACCTGGCTCTACAACAATTACGAGGGCATGAAGGGCACCAAGAGCCTTTCATACATTCAAGCCTCCAACCAATACCAGGATTTTTCCGCCAAAATCCGCTTTATGTACAACAACCTGGGCGACTATTTTGACCATGCAGTCAGCTATCCCTGGGTCACCTATCTCTTTACCGGCATGACCCCGGCTGAGGTCCAGGAGATGGCGACCGCCTCTCATCAATACTGGGCCGCTTACGGCCGCTATGCCACGGAGACCTGGACCTCCCCCATTGAACTGCCCGGCAAGGCGGGCGTTCTCAGTGCCAGCTTCATCACCGGCCTCACCTTTACCGACGAGCTCATCGATCTCTACCACACCATTGCGGCCAACGGCATCGACATCTACATCATCTCAGCCTCCCCTCTCGACACCATATTGGCCGCCAATAAGGCCATGGGGTACGGCGTCCCGGAGGATCGGGTCTTTGCCATGCGCAATCAGCTCGACGCCAACGGCCGCTATACCAACAAATACGACTACGACTGGGGCGGCACGGGCAAATATGCCCAGACCCAGGGCCCCGGCAAGAGCATTATCATCACCAATTTCATCGCCCCCAAGTACAGCGGTGTGGGCCCCTTGATTGTCTTTGGCGACAGCGCGGGGGATATGAACATGATGACCGACTGGATGGACCGTGGCGACACCCAGCTGGGCGTTCTCTTCAACCGCTACCGCAAGCCCACCAGTGACCCCCTCACCTGGAAGGCCTCCACCCAGGCTGCCGCGGAGATGGGCAAGCCCGACGCCCGCTTCGTCCTCCAGGGTCGAAACGAGAACAGCGGCCAGCTCCGCCCCACCGAGTACAGCATCCTCCTTGGCACCACCAAGGAAGTCCTGGTACGTCCCGCGCCCTAATTTAAACATCATTTATCACGCAGCCGCACCCCATTTGCTTTCAGTATGTCATACTGTCAGCAAATGGGGTGCGGCTTCAGGATTTGATCTTTTCGTCCATGGGCCTGTTGGTTGCCTTGACCAAATATCCGGTACCATTTTTGGAGGGCTCAATGATCGGTGGGACAAGGGGACGGCACGCTTGTCCATCCCTTGTCCCTTGGCTGCGCTGCCTGATGGCGCAGGCGTTTTGCCTTTTACGTTTAAGCTTTTTCGTATACAGTTACAAAAAAGCGAACTTGAATTCAGCAGTTTCATGTATTGATTTCATGTGAGAAACAAGATATGATAACATCATATGGTAGGACCTTGAGTAACAATGCACAGAGTCCCATTCCAGTTTTGCCATATTCGAGGAGAAATGACGATGGAACTCATCCCAATGGTAAAAAGCAGTCTGAGTGATAGCGTGAAATCCTATCTCTATCAATATATCAAAAATATGGATACCAGCAAGGGGACGAAATTGCAGGCCGAATCTGTGATTGCAAAAAACCTCTCTGTCAGCCGTGTGACCGTACGGCGTGCGTTTGATGATTTGGAGCAGGAGGGTGTTGTGTTCCGGATCCACGGGAAAGGAACCTTCGTCAATCCCGAGGCACTTCAAATTAAAGTGAACTTGAACCCCGGCGAAGAGTTTAGCCAGGTGGTGCAAAAAAGCGGCTATCACTGTCGGGTCGAAATCGTGCGGTTTGAGGAAATCCAGGCAGATCAGAAATTGGCGGAGTTCTTGCAGATCTCCCAGGGTGAGCCGGTTTATTTGCTCGAAAAGGTCTATTTTGCAGACAATCACCCCGCCATCATTAGCATTGACCGTTTCCCGAAGTCGCTGTTTCCGCATGAGGACAGCGCTATCGAGGGACAGGATGCCATTTTTAATACCTTACGGCAAAAAGCCGGCAGAATCGTGAAGTGTGACAAGATCGAGATTGAGACCATGAACCGAAGCCAAATGTCTCTCTATAGCTCTTATTCCGATCGAATGGAATGTAGCACCGTGCTCGTGTTTCATGGGATTAACTACGACCAAGACAATCGACCTGTTATTTATGACACAGAGTTTTATGATACCAATTATATTCGTTTTAACATGATGCGGGTCAAACACGTCTTTGAGGATTCATAACATAGCCTAATTTTATGCGCTGAACCTAAGCGCATAAAATCATCAGTTATATAAGGTAGTACCATACTATCTTAATATATGGGGAGGATGATTATATTGAACAACGTGCAAACGGCAAGCCCCTTATTGGAACGGGTTTTTCATCTCAGCGAAAAGAACACCAACACGAAAACAGAAATCTTGGCGGGCACTACAACGTTCCTAACCTGCGTCTACATCGTGGCTGTGAATCCGGCCATTCTGTCTGCCGCCGGTATGGACCCCAGGGCAGTGTTCTGGGCAACAGCCCTCTCTTCGGCAATCGCGTGTATCTGGATTGGACTGTGGGCAAATTTCCCGTTTGCACTTGCCCCTGCCATGGGACTCAATGCTTATTTTGCGTATTATGTTGTCAATACCTTGGGTCTCTCCTGGCAGAATGCCCTGGCCTGTGTTTTTATTTCAGGAACCGTGTTCTGTCTGCTCAGCATTTTTAAAGTACAGCAAAAGATTGTTGATGCCATGCCCGCCTGTATTAAGCACTCCGTGGGCGCGGGAATCGGATTTTTTATCGCCTTTACCGGATTTCAGCAGGCGGGAATTGTCACCTCCTCGCCCGATACCCTGCTGACCCTTGGCAATCTGGCCTCTCCCGGCGCAATCTTGGCCCTCTTTGGCATTGCGCTGACAGCGGTCCTCATCATTAAGCGGGTCAAGGGCGGTATCCTCATTGGCATTCTGACCGTAACGGTATTGGGCATCTTCTTCAAGGACCCAGTCACCGGCTTGGCCTACACACAGCTTCCGTCGTCGCTGATTGCGCTTGACAATCCTGTAACCGCCCTTGCACCCACCTTCTTCAAGCTCTCGTTTAAGGGCATGTTTACCGGTGAGCCGGTGGTCGTTCTAGGCGTCATCTTTGCAATTATCAGCTTCCTGTTTGTCGACCTTTTTGACAGCATTGGAGTGCTGCTTGGTGTGGCCTCAAAAGCCGACCTGGTAGACGAAAACGGCAATGTTCCCGGCGCAGGCAAGGCCTTGTTTGTTTCCGCCGGTGGGGCTGCAATCGGCGCACTGCTCGGAACCAACACCGTCACCATCTACGGTGCGGAAAGCACCACCGGAATTGCCGAAGGTGGCCGTACCGGTCTGACTGCATGTACAACAGGTGTGCTCTTCATCCTCACGCTGCTCCTCTCCCCTGTCTTTCTGATGATTCCGCCCATCGCAACCGCGCCTGCACTTGTCATGGTGGGTATCTTCATGATTGAGCCCCTTTGCCATATGGATCTTGGCGATTTCTCCATTGCTCTGCCCGTATTTTTGACCGTTGCATTTATGCCGTTCAGCTACAATATCGCATACGGCATTCTGTTTGGTATGCTGGGTTATACCCTCGGACAAATTGCAAGCGGAAACACCAAAAAGATTACCCCCACTGTATGGGTTTTGACCTTTGTGTTTATGGCTTATTTGGTTCTGGACATTATTTTATAGGAGGAAATAAAATGAGGACCTTTGAAGAAATTAAGGATACCATTGAAACCGGACTCGGAACACATCCATGCGACCTAAAATTAGAACATGTAAAGCTGGTTAACGTATTTTCCGGCGAAATTTATACAACGAGTATTTACATAAAGGGTAAGAGAATTATCTCCATCGATCCAAACGCGACCTTGGAGGCAAAAAAGACTCTGGACTGCGGTGGGCAATATGCCTTGCCCGGCTTGATCGACTCCCATATGCATTTTGAGTCAACCATGCTCTCCCCCGAAGCCCTTGCCTCCGTGGTGGTTCCCCAGGGCACAACGACACTCTGTGCCGATCTTATGGAAATTGCAAACGTGGCCGGTGAGGCCGGTTTGAAGGCCATGCTCGACTCCATCGACCGCCTTCCCTACCGTATGCTGATTGAAGTCTCCTCCCGTGTACCCACTGCACCGGGGCTGGAGACAACGGGGGCCGTACTGGGCGCAAAAGAAGTTCAGGAGATTATGGATTGGGAAGAGAGCATCAGCCTGGGAGAGCTGGACCCCTCGAAAATCCTGTTTGTCAAGGATGAATACATCCACAAGATTGCAGATACCCTCGCCAGGCGTAAGATTGTCAACGGTCATGCCATTGGGCGCCTGGGGCAGGAGCTCAATGTCTATGCAAGCTCCGGCATTTCCGACGACCATGAGTGTGTCAATATCGACGAGCTGATTTCTCGTCTGCGCGTGGGGATGAAGGTGCTGGTGCGCGAGGGAAGTACGGAGCGCAACCTGGATGAATTGATTGGCGGCGCCATCAAGGAAGGTCTGGGTTATGAAAACCTATTGTTCTGCACCGATGATAAACACGCCAGCGAAATCCGTGAGGAAGGCCATATCAACTATAATGTCACACGCTCCATTGAATTAGGCCTCACACCCATGCAGGCAATCCAAATTGGCTCCATCAATGCTGCAAAGCATTTCCGTTTGGAGGATGAGATTGGCAGCATCACCCCGGGCAGACTGGCTGACATTCTTCTGGTGAAAGATATCAACAAGATCGAACCTACCATGGTGCTGTTCGAGGGCAAAATCGTTGCTGAGAATCATCAGCTGCTTGAGGAGTGCAAGGTTTCCAATTATCCGGAATGGATTAAGGATACCGTACATCTAAAAAACCCCATCACGGCGGAAACCTTTCAAGTACCAGCGAAATCCTCCAATCCTACAACCAAGGTAAACGTAATCGACTTAATTGACCGTCAGATCATCAACACCCGAAAGGTCATGGAATTACCCGTTTCTAACGGAGAAATTCTGATGGACCCCGCCAACGACGTTCTTAAGCTGGCCGTGGTGGAGCGGTATGGAAAGACGGGCGGAACCGGAGTCGGTTTTGTAAAAGGATTCAAAATGACAAGCGGTGCCCTGGCCTATTCCATGTCCCATGACCATCACAACATTGTCGTGGTTGGTGTAAACGAGCGCGATATGGCAGTTGCAGTGAACGCCGTACACGACATGAAGGGTGGCCTTTCCGTGGCCTGTGACGGAGAGGTATTGGGCCGTATGTGCCTGCCCATTGGTGGATTGATGAGTGAGAAAAATGCGGACGAGGTCATGGCTGAGCTGGAAGTGATGAATGACGCGGCAAAAGAGGTTGGCTGTGAAATGTCTGCCCCCTTTATGGCCCTCAGCTTCATCTCTCTCCCCACCGTCCCCGAATTGGGGCTTACCGATATGGGCCTGATCGATGTACTCGCCCATAAATTGATCGACGTTGAGCTAGACGGGTAAGCATCCGCCGTCGGGGCTACAGACAAACTCCGGAGCAACGAAACGACACCATTAAAGAGAACATAAATCCGCGCGGAAACGCTTTCGTTTCCGCGCGGATTTCCTATTTTATTTAAGCGCGGGCGTCTTCCTGCACAGAGCGGAAGTACTGCTTGGGGGTCATGCCGTATTCCTGTTTGAACGCGCGAAAAAAATGGTTGTATTCTCCAAAGCCGCCCAGCCGGTACACCTCGGTGATGGGGCGACCCTGCTCGATATAATGGCAGCACAAATTCAGTTTGGTCTTGACGATGTAGCGATGCAGCGTCTGCCCCGTCTGGCGCTTGAATTCCCGCGCGATATGGTAGCGGCTGGTGTAAAACGCCTGCTCCAGCTGCTCCGACGTAATCTCTTCGGTGATATGGTCGCGGATATACAAGAAAAGCTCGTCCATCATTAGATGCTTGCGGCTACCCTGCGCCCTGTGCTGCTCGGCATGAATGCAGGCGCGCAGCACAAGCACCACGAACATTTTCAGCACGCCCTCCTCAAACGGTACGCTGCCAAAGGCCTCCCGCTCTTCCGGCAATATGAGCATACGGCGGGCCAAGCTTTTGATGAGCATGGATATCTCGCTGTCGGCATGCACTGCGGTACGGCGAAAGGGCACCACGTTAAAGCCGGCATCAAGGTCGGTGGTCTCATCGGAGAGCTCCGCAAGCATTTGAGGTGAAAGCTGTACCCACAGCAGCTCCAGCGGGACCTTCCCCCCCGGGAAATCCAACGCCGTGCCCTGGCCGGGCTTGAACAGAAACAGGTCCTCCGTGCTGCAGACCCAGTGCTCGGCCTCCCAATGGAACCGTGCCGTTCCCCGCAGCACCAGCACCAAACTGTAATACCGTCCCGAATATAGCTGCTTTGTGCAGGCTGTGTCAAACCGCAACGCCTTTACGGTGTAGTCCAGCATACGGCAGCCCCTCCTTTTGTGAAAATAGGGCGAAAATTTTCGAGTTTTTTCTCTTCAAATTATTATAATTGTATATTACATCAATTTAGGATAGTTTTCAATCAATTTTTGGATATGCTTTTTCTCTTCTTCTTTCTATAATGATGTCCTGTGAGGGCCTCTGCGTCAAGCGGGCCGTAGGACGAAAGGAAGAGGGGAAAATTATGAGACCGTTTTCTATGAGGGATAAGCTGGGCTACACCCTGGGCGATCTGGGTTGTTGCTGTACCGAGCAATTCCGCGCGATGTACCTGTCCGTGTTTTATACGTTAATCCTGCAAGTGAACCCGTACCATGTGGGCATTCTGATGTTGGTCACCAAAATCTGGGATGCCATCAACGACCCCATCATCGGCGCCATTGTGGATGCCCGCAAGGCAGAGAAGGGTCGCAAATTCATCCCCTGGATTCGGATCTTCTCGTTCCCGATGGCGGTGCTGTGCGTCCTGGGCTTCGTTAATGTGGGCAATCTGGATTATGGCCTGCGCATTGCCTATATGTTTATTACATACGTGCTGTACGAGGCACTCTATACCAGCGTGAGCGTCCCCTTCGGCGTCCTGTCCAGCGTGATGACGGATGACGTAGGCCACCGCACCGCACTCTCGCGCTACCGCAGCCTGGGTGGCACCATCTTTATGACGGTCATTGTCATGACCGGACCCCTGGTGCTCTATGTGGATAACAAGCCCGTTGCGGGCCGCTTTTTGATGTTGGCCTCCGTGTTCGCACTCATCGGTCTGCTGTGCCTGCAGATCACCTGCGTGTGGTGCAAGGAGCGCGTGGCTGTGCCCGAGCGCCCCAAGGGTGAAAAGTTCAACTACCTGCACATCATCAAGGGCATCTCCAAAAATAAGGCCCTGCTTGGCGTCATGTTCTTCAGCCTGGTGGGCATGATTGGTGCTTCCGTCGTCAATGGCCTGAACACCTATCTGTACAAGGACTATTTCGGCAACATTCGGATTATGGCGATTTCCGGCGGCCTGAGTGTTTTGTACTCCATCATCACCTTTGCCATCACACAGCCCTTGGCCGACAAGCTGGGCAAAAAAGAGTGGTGCTGCTGGGGCGCGGGCTTTGCCGCCTTGGTATTTGCGGTGCTGTTCTTCTTCCCCGTCCACAACCCGGTGCTCTTCATTGTCATCAACGGCATCTGCTATCTGGGTGCTTCCGGCATGCAGGTGCTGGTCTGGGCCATGGTGAACGACTCCATCGACTACCACGAGCTCCAGACAGGCGAGCGCAACGAGGGCATTGTGTACTCCACCTATTCCTTCTTCCGCAAGCTGGCCGGTGCCGTTTCGGGCAGCCTCTCCAGCTTTGTGCTGGGCTTTATCGGCTATAACGTGGCCGAGGGTGCAATCCAGACCACCCAGGTGACCAATGCCCTCTGGAAATCCTATACGGGCATCTATGTGCTGGGCTACGGTGTCGCGGTAGCAATTCTCTTCTTTGTATATCCCCTGTCTAAGAGCAAGACCAATGAAATGCTGGCCCAGCTGAAGCTTCGCCGCGCAGAAAAAATCGCTACTGCGGAAAAGGTCGGAGAGTAAACGGAATGAAAACATTGCAAGTATCTATGCAAAACCGGGCGGGCCACACACTGCGCGGCGTGGTGACCCTGCCCGACACCCACGAGCCCGTACCGTTCGTGCTGAATTTACACGGCTTTTCCGGCTCTGCGTCAGGTCACAAATACCTACACACCCACATGGCCCGTACACTTGCGGCACAGGGTATCGGCTGCGCCCGGTTCGATTTCTACGGCTGCGGCGAGAGCGACGGCGAATTTTCCGACATGACTTTCGACGGCCTGTACTGGGATGCGGCGGACCTGTACGCCTGGGTGTGTAACCAGCCCTATGCGGACGGGAGCCGGGTCTTCCTCTCGGGGCAGAGCATGGGCGGCTATGTGGCCGCCAGCGTTGCGCCCCAGCTACAGCCCTACGGCCTTATCCTGATGTGCCCGGGGGCGGGCATGTGGTATGGCTGCGCCCAGCGGGCCGACATGATCACCCAAAGCGGGAAGGACTATGCCGACCTGGAGGGCCTTGTATACAAAATGGCCTTCAACTACGGCATGGCTGCGCATCCGGATCCCTTTGAGGAGGCCAAGGGGTACAAAGGTCCGGCCGTCGTCGTTCGCGCCGACGATGACCAGTTGGTGGACGACGAGAGCTGCGAGCGCTATGCTGCTCTGTACGGGGACGTCACCTTCGTGCGCACCTCAGGCGGCGGCCACAATTTTGCCACCATTCCTGCCCGGACGGCCTGCGAACAAGCAGTTTCCTCATTCATTCAAACTCATTTATAAGCAATCCCCCCGCAGGTCAACCCTGCGGGGGATATTTGCGGGGAGGCAATTAGAATGGAATTAAAACTCATGCAGCCGATTACCGTCGGCACAATGACCCTGAAAAACCGTATTATGTTCCCGCCGCTCACAACGGGCTACGAGGAGCGGGACGGTAGCATCGGGCCACAGAGCCGCGCGTTCTACACCCGGCTGGCCAAGGGCGGCGCGGGGTATCTCGTCCTGGGCGATGTCGCGCCCATCCGCAGCTTTTCCCCTACGCCCAAGCTGTTTGAAGACAGCCAGATTGAGAGCTTCCGCCTGCTGGCGGACAGCGTACACGCCTACGGCGCAAAGCTGGGCGTGCAGCTGTTCCATCCGGAGTACGACTGCGATGCCATCAACGCACTCTTCGCCCAGGGAAAGATGGACGAGGTGCGCGCACGGCTGCACCACGACATGCAGTTCTTCTCCGACGAGGTGAGTGAGGAGACACTGCTCTCTATCATCGACAAAATATGTGCCTGCGCACAGCGTGCCCAGCGCGCTGGCGTGGACGCGGTGCAGGTACACGGCGACCGCCTGGTGGGCTGTCTGTGCAGCACCCGCATGAACCACCGCACCGACCGGTTCGGCGGCAGCCTGGAAAACCGCACCCGCTTTGCAATTATGCTGGTGCAGGCACTGAAAAAGGCCGTACCGGGCATGACCATTGATTATAAATTTGCCGTTGTCACACCCGAGCGCGGCAAGGGCGGCATAGATCTGGCAGATGCGGCCCAGTTTGCCCGCTGGCTGGAGGAGGCCGGGGTGGACATGCTGCATGTGGCCCAGGCCAACCACACCGGCAATATGGCCGATACCATCCCGCCCATGGGCGTGCAGCCCTACGGCTTTTTTGTGGATATTGCCGGGCTGGTGAAGGAGGCCGTGTCCATCCCCGTCAGCACAGTAGGGCGTATTCTCGACCCGACCATGGCCGAGCGCATTGTGGAGAGCGGGAAGGCTGACATTGTCGCCCTGGGCCGCCCCCTGCTGTGCGACCCGGACTGGCCCAACAAGACCCTGGCGGGCCGCGGGTGCGATATCCGCCGCTGCATTTCGTGCAACAAGGGCTGCACGGACAACATTCAAAACCGCGCATTTTTGGCCTGCGTGCTCAACGCCGAAAACGGCTACGAGCAAACCCGCTCCATCACGCCCGCCGAGACGAAAAAGAATGTGGCCATCATAGGCGGTGGCCCGGCCGGGCTGGAGGCCGCGCGCGTGTCCGCGCTGCGCGGACACAGCGTCACCCTGTTCGAGCGGCAGCCCGAGCTGGGCGGCCAGCTGAACGTGGCCAGTGTCCCGCCCCGCAAAGAGGAGATGCGCCGCGCCGTACAGGACCTTGCACATGCGGTGCGCGAGGCGGGCGCCACACTGCGGCTGGGCATAGAGGCAAGTGCGCAGGCCGTGCTGGACACAAAGCCGGACGCCGTGATCGTGGCGGTGGGTGCCACCAGCTTTGTGCCTCCCATCCCGGGCAAGGACGGCCCCAATGTGGCCGACGCTTGGGCCGTGCTGGCGGGTGAGGCGCAGGTCTATGGCCGTGTTGCCGTTATCGGCGGCGGTATGGTGGGCTGCGAAACCGCCGAATACCTGGCCGAACGGGGCTGCGCGGTCTCCGTGGTGGAGATGCTGGACAAGATTGCCGCGGGGGAGAGCAGCACCGTCCTGCCCACGCTGATGGAACACTATAACGCGCTGAGCGTGGCCCAGTATCCAAGCCACATGGTAAAGGCCATCACACTGGACTCCCTTGTCTGCGAGGACAAAGCGGGCGGTGAGGTGCGCATTCCCTGCGATTACGTCGTAATGGCCGTGGGCGCACGCCCTGCTCCCTTTGACACCACCGCGCTGGAGGCGGCGGGCGTACCCATCCTGCGTGTGGGCGACTGTGCAGAACGGGCGGCGGATCTCTCCAACGCCGTCAAAACCGCTTACGATGCAGCCTGCACGCTGTAGCGCATTCCTAAACCGCCAGGGCGCAGCATACCAACATCCACAAAAAAAGGAGGACTGCCGCATCCTGCGGCAGTCCTCCCCTTAGCCTGTCAAAAGGCCTAGGAAAATTCATTGGGGCTTCTCCAAGTGATTTGTGTTTCCCCCCCGGGGGACGCACCTACGCGGCGGGCGGAAAGAAACTAAAATGAAGTCCGTACCAGGACATGCGCCTGGGGAGGACTCCTTAACCTGTGGCCGCCACAGCCGCTTGCGCCGTGCGCAAGCGAGGGGGGATCAAACCGGGTGTGGCCGAAGGCTGCACCCGGTTTGTATCTGGGGGGGACGAAGTCCCCCCTAGACTTTACCCCTTTTCTGGCCTATGCCCTTCGATATAGTCCTCCAGGTTTTTGCTGCTGGGTATGCGACTCTCATTTTTGTTCACAACCCAGCCCGGCTGCCAGTGAAACTCCGACAGAAGCGGGTCCTCCGTCTCCCTGCGCCAGGCCAGAAGTCTCTCGCGCAGGTCGCGCTCGATGCTCTCATACTCCTGCTGCCCGGCCAGGTTATCTTTCTCGTCTGGGTCATAGAGGAGGTCGTAGAGAAGCCGCAGTGGCTTTTCTCTCCCGGCCAGGCCATGCTCTAAATAGAGCGTTTTTGTGCCTGATTCATTGATGTTGGAAAGATTTTGCCCGGTGTAGCTCTCGTCCAGGTACTCCACATACTTGTACCTCTCGGTGCGGATGCACCGGGCAGGCTCGAAGGAGGTGTGGAAGTTCATCTCCCCAAAAACCTCCTCCCGTAGGGGAAGGTCCTCCTCACCGGTGAGGAGAGGCGTAAAGGCCTGACCACGCACCCCTTCGGGCTTGGGTAGGTCCAGCAAATCGCAGAGGGTGGGCAGAACGTCGATGTGCGACACCAAGGCGTTGCGCTCCGCGCCGATGGAGGGGCTTCCGGGCACTCGCATCATCAGCGCAACGCCCAAACCGTTGTCCGTTAACGTAGACTTGCCAAACGGGAAGGAGACCCCGTGGTCGGTGGTGAATAAAATGACACTGTTTTCGTACTGACCTGACCGCTTCAGCGCATCGATCAGCTGCCCAAAACAGGCATCCACGTTGGCGAGGGACGCGCAGTGCCCCGCAAAGTCCGCCCGGATCTCGGGCAGGTCGGGCAGCCCTTCGGGCGGCCGAAGCCCCTTCCCTGCATCAGGGGCAACTGCCGGATAGGGTCGGTGGGTGCCGTAGAAGCCGAAGGATAGGAAAAAGGGCTCTTCCCCGCTATACTGCTCCACAAAGGTACAGGCGCGCTCGCAGTTCTCCCGGTCCCAGTCCCGCTTGTCGGCCAATGCCTTTAGCGACGTGGGTGTGGTGATGTTTTGACGATAGCCAATGATCTCCGCGCCAACCTCAGGCTGATAGAAATGGGCGGCCTCGTGCTGAATTCCGCACAGGGCGGTGTGGTATCCCGCATCACCCAGCACAGATGCCAGGTGTATCCGATAGTTTGAAAGCCCAAATCCGCGGTTACAAAGGCCCAGCATCCCCGTCTCGTGGGGGTACCGTCCGGTCAGCAGCCCCGCCCTGCTGGGGGAGCAGGTGGGGGCTGCCGCAAAGGCATTGCGGAAAAGGGTGGCGTCCTGGGCAAAGCGTTCCATCTGCGCCGTAGGCACCTTGTAACCGTAGGGACTAAACACTCTGCCGCTGTCGTGGGTATGGATATAGACGAGATTGGGCCGTCTCATGCTTCCAGCTTCAGGGCGCTGCGCATTCCCGCTTCAATTTCCTTCTCGCTCAGGGCATTTCTCAGCCCGACAATGGGAGTTTTGATGCTGGGATCCTGCAAATTCTCTGCCAGGGCGGCCATCGTGAAGATGACATCATACTGATTCATCGTGCTTCTGGAGCCGCCAATGCTGTCGTGGGTCACTTGGGCCTCCAGGCCCAGCTTCTCGCAGACCGCTTTGATTTTCTTCTCGATGAGCAGACTGGAGCCGATCCCAGCGCCGCACGCCGCCAAAATTTTGATCATTTTTACACACCCTTACACTTTAAAATAGTTTTCCTTGTCCTTGCTGAGATAGTACTGAAGCTGGGGTATGGCCAACATGAGCACAGCGCAGATCACGACACCCACCAGCGCGAACTGCTTGAACAGCCCGCCCAGGACGAGCCACACAGTGGAGAAATCGAAGTTGCCGTACCAGCCGCCAAAGCTTGCCAGGCCAAACATGGTGATACCCAGTGCACCGCCCAGCACCTGAATCACACCCGAAATAAAGGGCAGAATCATGGCCGGCTTCACGCCGCCCCGGTTGTTGGCATAGACGGCGATGGTGGCGTTGTCAAAGAAGAGGGGTACAAAACCCGAGATAATGAGAACGGGCGAGCCAAAGAGGACGAGGGCAAGGATGGTGATAAACTGCCCCAGTGTCCCGAACAGGAACCCGAGGGTGACGGTGTTGGAGGAGGCAAAGCCGTAGGTGGCCACACAGTCCACTGCCGGAATGGCGCCCTTAAGGAGGCGGGAGGAGATGCCGTCGAAGCTCTGGGTAATCTCACTCACCAGCATCTTCACACCGGTCTGCAAGATGATGAAGCTGACTGCGAAGGAGATGCTCTTAGAGATGACGTAAATGCCATAGGCCACGCCGGTGACGGCTTTTTCGTCGTATTGCAGCATGGTCTCCTGCCCCAGCACCAGTAAAATAGAGCCGAACATGACAAGCATGATAATGCAGGTACCGATGACGTTGTCGGAGAAGATTTTTAGGCTCTTCGGCAGCTTAATATTCTCTACGCTGTCCTCTTTCTTGCCCAGCTTGGGTGCAATGCGATCGGTCAGCCAGATGGCCAGCATCTGGGCATGTCCCACGGCAAAGACCCGCTCACCCGCCAGACGCTCGGTGGGTTCCACCGTCAGGTTGGAGAAGACCGACCAATAAAGGCCGATGAGAATGCCGACGATAATCGCACCATTGAAGTTGCGAAACGTAGGCATGGCGAAGAATACCATCCAGGTCAAAAACCCGGCCTGCTTCACCATCAGATGCCCGGTGGTGTAGAGGGTGCGCACCTTGGTGAACCGCTGAAACGCCACCAGTGCGATGTTGATGATAAAGCCGATGAGGAGTACCACCATCGTCCAGGAAAGGGATGCGCCAATGGATTCAATTGCCTTGTTGGCGGCGGCAAAGCCGAAGTTAGAATCTATAACCGCGGCCTGGATGTTGAACTTGCCCATAAGCGCATTTAGAATCGGTGTAAAGCCATTGTTCATGCCGGAGGAGCCGACCTGAAGAATCATATAGCCCACCAGTGCCTTCAAAAATCCGCCGAAGGCCTCCAGGAGCCCCTTATTCAGGAGCAGATATCCGACGAACACAAGAATGCCAATGAAAAACTCCGGTTTGCCCAAAATGTTTTGAAAGATCCAGTCAAAGCCCTTGAGAATCAGATCCATATTCGTTTGCCTCCCTTTTCTATCATGATGAAAACTCTCTCTGCAATACTAGTTTCCCACTCTCCTCACTTTTTAACTCAATTGAAACGCACACAAAAACAAAAAAACAATTCATCATCCATTCACATCTTAACTTTAAGGTTCATAAAACACAAGCATAATTTTCATTTGAAGTAAAAATCAACATTTTATACAAACATACGTCGTCATATTTAGAATATCTCACAATTCAAAGATGTGTTCTTGTTTATTTTACGAACGTTTAATCTCTTTCGTTCATAACCAGTAGAATGGCCCCTTGAAGTATGGGGTAAAACATGGTATATTTAGAACATCACATAGTGAAACACCCTAAAAGAGGTCGATCTATATGAAAAGTAGCAAGGGAATCATCCATAAACGACAGCGAACCATCCTCCAGCGACTCAAGGAGGAGCACACGGTTCATGTGGGCGATTTGGTGGAGGAGTTGGAGGTCTCCCCCCTCACCATTCGGCGCGACCTGCAAGCCTTTGAAGAGCAGGGGCTGATTAGCCGTTTCCACGGTGGTGCGACTATCGTCGATGGTGCGCTGGCGGAGCACTCCACAACTGAGGAAACCGCGCACCCGGATGAGGTGCTGAATGTCCTGCCAAAGGAGCCCTCAAAGGAGCGCCTGGCGCGGTACGCCGCGTCCCTGGTGGAACATGGGGATACAATCTTTCTCAACTCCAGCTCGACTACCCTGCTCATGCTGAACTATCTCGGCGGCAAGCGGGTCACCGTTGTCACCAACAACGGTAATGCACTTGCCATGGCGCGGGATGCCGGCGTGGAGCTGGTGCTCACCGGCGGCGAGGTCTATCCATATAAGCAGTCCATGGTAGGAGACATGGCCATCAGCGCGCTAAAAAAGATTGTGGCAAATAAGGCCTTCATCGGGGTCAGCGGGATTAGCGCCCAAAACGGCGTGACCAGCTCGGTCTTGCAGGAGACGGCGATCAATCGTCTCATGATGAAACAGTGTAACGGAAACTGCTTCGTTCTGGCCGACGGCTCCAAGGTGGGGATACAAAACAACTTTTTTAGCGGCCCCATCCAGTTGGTTAAAACCCTCATCACCGACGAGACCGCCAACGTGGTGGAGGTAGAGCGCATCCGTCTCCTGGGCATTCAGGTCATCAAGGTTGGCCCATAGCGGCCGTCCAGCCAATCACCCCCGATTTGCAAAGCAAATCGGGGGTGATTGGCTGGACCTATTTACGTCTACTTTTGGTAAAATGGAACATCGTCTATTTTATTCTGCCCTATCTCATGGCAGGAGCAAACCTCCCACCAGCATAAGATATTCGGGGAGGGCCCCTTCCTTAATCCACAGGATGGGGTACCCCAGGTAGCGCTGGGCCGCCAGCCCCACGTCGCCGCCCAGGGCTTCGATGGAGTAGCGCATCCGCCCTGGGTACTGGCAGGGCAGCCCCTCCTTCCGGGCGCAGGGCTCGCAGAGGGTGCACGATCCGGCAGCCAGTGCCATGCTACCGGGATTCGTCCCCTCCCAGGCCAGCATCCTCTCCAGAACGTGCAGCTTCTCCTCCTCCATGGTCCGAAGGGCGTCCTCTATGAGCTGGCCCCGGTCGTTGGGCACCAGCATCCGCCCATAGAGATGCAGCCGGGAAAAGCGCCGCCATCGTTCCATGGGGTCAAACGCATGGGGTGGGCAGGACCAGGAGCCGCCGTAATTGGGGCAAACCTCACAACAGGCCAGAAATTTAGGGATGTCCACGCAGTCCTCCAGGTACTCGTCCAGCGGTACCACTGCCGTCAGCTCCTTTACGGTATAGCGGAGCTTTGAATTGCGTTTCATGTTCGCAGTCCTCCCTCTTCCAGAGAAGCGTCGGGTGCATCTTTCCCACCCATGGCTCCTGCGTGAACTTGTAATTAAAGTATACTGCATTTACCCCAAAAAACAAGGTAGTCCCACCAAGCCTCGTAGAGAGGCGAAGCGTTACTCTGCCTCGCAGAGTTTCCGCCGCAGGCGGAAAAAAAATAATGAAGTCCGTACCAGGACATGCGCCTGGGGAGGACACCTTAACCTGTGGCCGTGGCGGCCACAGCCGCTTGCGCCGTGCGCAAGCGAGGGGGATATCAAACCGGGTGTGGCCAAAGGCTGCGCCCGGTTTGTATCTAGGGGGGACGCAGTCCCCCCTAGAAAGGCTCTGCCGATATAAGGAAGATGTCACTTCCATCCAGAGGCACCGCATACCGCACCGGCTCCTCGCTCCCCACATAAACCAAAAACTCGTGGTTCGCCCCGTCCTCGCTCAGGCCCTGGTAGTCCACGCTCCATCCGCCTGGCTGAAGGCAGCTGGGTCCCTGCTCCTGGGTATCCTCCTTCAGGGCGGGCCCCTCCGCACCATTGGTGGTGCCGCTGTCCAGCCCCAGCTGGTCGCAGAGCCGCTGGGACGCCTCCTCCGGCGTCAGTGGCTCGGGCAAAGTCATCATGATCTGGGGGGGCGCACTCTCCCCCGGACTGGGCATAGGTTCCTCCGCCGGGGCGACGCTGTCCGCCTCCCCCTCCCGGACAATGCGGTCCATCTCATTCTCCGCACCGCTGCCCCTCTCCACGCTCGGGGCGGCCGACGGAGGCATGGCAGCCGTGCTGACCCGCCCCAGGCCCCCGCGCTGCGTCCCCAGTATCCCCACCGTCACCGCCAGAACGGCGGCCACCGTGCCCCAGGTCTGCCAGTGGCGGCGGGCGGACTTCTTCACCGGAAAGGGAATCGGCTCCTCCCCGGTCGCCCGAATCCGCGCCATCACGGCCTCAGTCAGGCCGGGAGGCGGCGCCTCCTCCAACCCGGGCATAGCATTGTGAATGGCCTCCAGGTCATCAGCCAGGGCCCGGCACTCGCCGCACTGGGCCAGGTGCTCCTCCAGTTGGGCCTCTTCCCCCTCGGTCAGCGCCCCGTCCAAGCGGGCGCTCAGTAGAACCATCATCTCATCACAGGTATTCAAGCCGAGCACCCCCCTCTCTCTAGTGTTTGCTATATAGACGTAGCCTAGCCGGAAAAGTTCCCGCTGGCCAGTAAAAGCTTTCGCAGGGCCAGCCGCGCGCGGGCAATGCGGGACTTCACTGTCCCCTCCTCCAGCGCCAGCATCTCGCCGATCTCGGCATAGCTCAGCCCGCTCAGCTCCCGCAGAACCAGCACCTGCCTGTGCTCCTCCGAAAGGGACTGAATCCCCGCCCGAATGGCCTCCCGCAGCTCGCCCCGCTCGGCCTCACTCTCGGGGGAGGGTCGGTAGTCCGGCAGCTCGGCCTGGCGCGCCCCCTCCTCGTCGTCCAGGGAGATGGTCATGGAGATGTTCTTGCGCCGCTTCTCCCGCCGCAGGAAGTCGATGGCCGTGTTAGAGGCCAAGCGGTACATCCACGTGGCGAAGCTGCTCTCCCCATGGAAGCCGGGAAGCCCCTGCCAGGCATTGAAAAATGCCTCCTGTGTCAGCTCCGCCGCATCCTCGGGGGAGCCCGTCAGACTCAGTGTGAGATGATAAATCTTCCCCTGGTGGGCCTCCATCAGGGCGGCGAAAGCGTCCTGATCCCCCGCCTTTGCCCTGCGTACCAGCTCCTTTTCCTGTTCCATGCGCTCCCCCCTCTCTGCCGCGACCTGCTACTCTAGGTCCCGCTTCACTCCCGCCGTAATGCGGTAAATATCCTCCATGGTGGAAATCCGGCTGATCTGTTCCTTATAATACCCCGCGTGGGACACACCCTTGAGATACCAGGCATACTGCTTGCGGGCCTCCAGGCAGGCGATATGCTCCCCCTTGTGCGCCGCCGCCATCTCAAACTGGCGCACCGCCGTATCGCAGCGCGCCGCCAGCGGTGGCAGCCCGGGGATTTCTTCCCCCGCCAGGGCGGCGGCAGCCTGCTGGAAGAGCCAGGGGTTGCCGAAGCAGCCCCGCCCCACCATGGCCATGTCCGCCCCGGTGTACTTCAAAATGCGTACGGCGGAGGCGGCATCAAACACATCCCCGTTGGCAATCACAGGAATGCGCACCGCCTCCTTCACCGCGCGGATATAGTCCCAGTTGGCCACCCCGGCATACATCTGGGTGCGGGTGCGGCCGTGGACGGCCACCGCCGCCACCCCCGCGTCCTCCATGGCCCTGGCAAACTCCACGCAGTTGATGCTGCCCCTGTCCCAGCCCAGGCGGAACTTCACGGTGACGGGCAGTCCCCCCGCCCCCCGGATGGCGGCCTTGGCCACCCGTACCGCCTTGTCCACATCCCGCATCAGCCCGGAGCCCTCCCCGTTCTGTGCCACCTTGGCCACGGGGCAGCCCATATTCAGATCAAGGATGTCGCACCCCGAGACCTGAGCCGCAATGCCGGCCGCCCGCTCGACGGCCTCCTCGTCGCTGCCGAATAGCTGTGCGGCGGCGGGGTGCTCCCCCTCGCCCAACCGGAGCAGGGGGATGGATTTCTTGTCCTGAAAGCACAGTGCCTTGGCCGACACCATCTCGGTCACGGTATATCCTGCGCCCAGCTCCCGGCAGATGGTGCGGAAGGCCAGGTCGGTCACCCCCGCCATAGGAGCCAGCGCCAGCTGAGACTTAATTTCAATAGTTCCTATTTTCACACAAAGACCTCGATTGACAAATTCTATGACACATTGTATCATAAAGCTATCCCATGGGCAAGGCAATCCCTCCCATGGATAAATACGAATTTGAGCAAGGAGTGTATCACACATGGATAAGTACGTTTGCGACATTTGCGGCTATATCTACGATCCCGCCGACGGCGATCCCGATAACGGCGCTCCCGCCGGTACCAGCTTCGACGCCCTGCCCGCCGATTGGGTTTGCCCCCTCTGCGGCGCCGGAAAAGACCAGTTCTCCAAGGCTTAAGCATAGTCTAGGGGACTTCGTCCCCTCTAGGAGGGACTGCGTCCCCCCTAGATACAAAATAGGTGTGGCCGAAAGGCCACACCTATTTTGATACCCCCCTAGGGGACTTCGTCCCCTCTAGGAGGGACTTTGTCCCCCCTAGATACAAACCGTGCGCGGCCGTTGGCCACACCCGGTTTGATACCCCCCTCGCTCGCGCACAGCGCAAGCGGCTGTGGCCGCCA
>RRZT013062807.1_pt1 | contig 20066 bp, 27 predicted proteins | sample 2165551 | NCBI WGS metagenome assembly RRZT01 (sample SAMN10456910, study PRJNA506462) | wastewater metagenome | biome: wastewater; feature: sludge; material: wastewater sludge; isolation source: wastewater sludge with Escherichia coli K12::gfp cells carrying plasmid... | place: USA: Moscow, Idaho... | reverse complement strand
TGACCGACAGCACCAACGGCGCGGCACCTTGGCCTTCACCCTCCTGCTCAACCCCGAGGTGCTGAAAGCACCGGTCCGCAAGGTCGGTCGGGGCCGACCGCAGCGCTACACCGATACCTTCATTGAAGCGCTCTTGATGATGCGGGTGGCGCTGCGTTTGCCTTACCGGGTGCTGGAAGGCGCGGCACGCGCCATCTTCCAATCCCACGGTCTCGACCCTGAGCAGGTGCCCGACCATACCCTTTTGTGCAAGCGCCAAGCCCAGCTGGCGTCCCGCCTCCCGGCCTTTCGCCCCGGCGAACACACCTGCTTGCTGGTCGATTCCACGGGTCTCAAGGTTGCGGGTCGCCAACCTATTACAAGGGGCTCTCCTCCGTAAAACACGGGGCTTGCGTGCCCACTACTCCGGCAGGCAACGGCGGGCTGGTGTATGGCCGACTGGGTAACGCCAACACAAATGGCGCTACTACCACGGTGAATAACGTTGTCACATTCAACTTGGACGGAACGCTCTGGGTTCGCTAACTTCGTTAACGTTCCGAGCGGGAATTTCCACTCCATTTTGGGAGCGCCACTCTAAAGCAGCCCACCGCTCAAGTGGGCTGCTTTGTTGACAGGCTACAATATTCGAGTATGATACACGAGGACTATCCGGAGACCCACGTGAAAATCGACCGCGCAGCACTAAAGCAAGCTCGGCAGCACTACGCTGACACCTTGAACGATGACAATCGCCAGGTGCGAGACCCCGTAATCACCCCGTTCGCCATGGCAATGCGCTTGAGCGGTTTTACCGTGGTCAGCCACCCAGGCGGATGCGATATCCTTCGGGAGTGCCCCGGCTGCCGGAGTCGATACTCGACCAAATACACCAAGGCCAGCGTGGTCTACTGGGCCTGTCCCCATTGCCAGAAAATCACCGAGGAATGAGCTTGTGAGACCTATCGTGCTGTTCGAAATTGCTGGCCGTCCCGTTGTGCGAGGCGACGTTCTTTTCCACCGGGACCTGCCGCGCACAGGTGGGCGGGTCACCGCGGAGTTCGAGGCGGAGGGCGATACCGTTGTGGTCCGGTCTCCCAATGGCGCCGTGCCGCGAGTTCGCGTGAGTGAGCTCGCCTGGGAACAACATCCCGAAGACGTGCTGCGCGAGCAGTTTCTGGCGCAGTTGCGCGAAAAAATGCCGCTTAACCCACGGAACAGGATTCCGTCTGACCGAGATTTCCAGATGTGGCTGCTTGGCCGTCAGTCTTTATCGTGAGCGGTTCTGAGGCAAAGCCCTCTCCGCAGCTGATGGAGATTGTCGAGCACGGCCGTGCTATCCACGAACAACTCCTGGAGACGAGTCTAGGGACGCCACACACCGAAGGAAGCTGCTGGTATGGCTCCTATCTCCTGTCAAAGATGCTCGAACAGTTCTTTGCGGGAAGCTCTGTGGCTATCAGGGGTGGTGACGGGTGTGGCGATGGTGGTTACCGGGACGCCCAGGGCGACTGGCAGGGCCACTACTGGGTCGAGGTCACAACACCCGACGGTTGCTTTGTTGTGGACGTCACAGCTGACCAGTTTGGAGCTGCTCCTATTGTGGTTCTGCCAATAGAGAAAGCCGCTGCTCAATATTGCCCTGGAGACCAGGCGGTGGTGGACGCTCAGGTTGAAGAAGCGGTCGCCGAACTACGGCAGGCCGGCCTGTCCGGAGCGCTGTGACATGGAAGAGCGGGCTGACAAGTATCAAGTGGTGTTGCTTGACCATGAGGGCAACGAGCTTGGGGCAAGGCCCGCTGCCAATTTGGTAGTGGCCAAGCAGGAGATGGCTTACCTGTTGAGCGATGCCTTTGCCCGAGCCGTAGGCTCGACCCATCAGGCGCTTGGAACGACCAAGGTGGAAGTTCGCGATGCGGAGGGCGAATGCGTGCTGGATATAGAGTTTTCGCACCGAGCGCTTGACGAAAAAATGCCGCGGAACGAGTCCGCGGCGAATTAAAGCAGTCGAAGCTTAAGCGGCAGCAGCTTTGGCTTGACGTTGCTCATGGATGAAATCCACAGCTTTGCCAGCCAGGCTTGCGGCCTTGAAGATAGAAGTTTTGTCAGCTTCCAGAACCTCGAGCCAGTCCTTCACCATTTCAGCGTGATGGGCGATGCTCGGAATGCCATATTCAGCACACAGGAAAGCCGCGCCCATTTCTGCAACCATTTCCTCGAATGCGTGAGCATTGAGGCCGGGCTTCGCAGCTACCTCACGCTTCAGGCGCGAGGTAGCACCGGTCCAGTGAATGAACAGGTGACCCAGGGTGGCCGCATACATCTCCGGCGTCTCGAATGCATCGGACGTCGGAATCTGGATGATGTCACTTGCTTCGTCGTAGCGGATTCGGGAATCCACGCGGACAGCGGCACCGGTCTGCATCAGGTCGTGAACCAGGTCCGCTTCCGCGGCCGCGAGGTCCTGCGCCTTCAGCTCGGGCAGGTCGTCGAACTGGCATTCATTGAACACCACGAACGACGAGAGGTAGGGGATGCGGCGGATGGATTCCTTGCCGGTCGCGTCCTTTTCCTTCTTTTCGATGATGGTGTACTTGATGCAGTGCACGCCCTTCTCGCCCTTGCGGACTTGAGCGCCCAGGGCCTTCCCTTGGTTGAAGGTCATCCAGCGGTCAGTTGCGAAGCCCATTTGGTTGGCGCGCAACCAGAGCAGGATAACGTTCAGGCCATGGTAAGCCTTACCCGTCGTGCGGTTGGTCGGAAAACCAGCGCCCGGCCGAAGCCAAGGCAATTGGCCGTCGCTCAGGGCCGCGATGATGGAGTTGGTAACCTCTTGGTGAAGGTCGTGCTTGGGTTTGGTGGAAGTGGTGGCTTTCGCCATGATAGCTCCGCCCAAAGCCTGCGCAATCGGATGATTGCTGTCCAGGAATGGGGGTCAGTGACCTACTCGGTATAGCGAATGAGCAACGAAGAAAGCGTGGCCACAAGGCAAATACAATTTCGGCGACCGAGGTCGCCGAAGTTGCTTCCTGCCAATACGTCTGTTTAATCCGCGAAAGGAGCGACGGGAGGCGTGAAGGGCGCGGTGTATCGAGCAACCCCCTTTGTAATGCGCAACTCGTCGATAGCGGTGGTGGTTAGCGGGAAAGAGAGGCCATTTCCATCCGTGAAAAAGTTTGTTGCACCTGCAGTGAAATTAGTTGCTGCGGTATAGGACCCTGCCGATGTGCCATTAACATAAACGGTAAGCACAGAGTTCTTACGCACATAGGCGATGTGCGACCACTGATTGAGGGGAACGGTGCCAGTTGTCGTGTAGTCTGTAGCAATCTGGCTACGTCCAACAATAATCTTGCCTGCGCTGTTCAGGCCTGACGCAAATCCACCATTAGTTTGCGGCGCGAAAAGCAGACCATACGGAGAAGGGTAGGCAGTCGGTCGAATCCACATCTCGTAGGTGAAGTCACCTGTGCCCGAAACGTGGGCGGTCGACGGAATCGTGAATCGATTGCCACCGCTTGGCGCTGTGATGCTGTGCCCACTGAACGCGGATGTGGTAGTAAATACGGCGCCAGTGTTGGTAACGGTAGAGCCCTTGACGTCCAGCACGTTATTGTCAAAGTGCATCAAGAGCGAGGTGGACGCTTGGAACGCATCAGTGACCGTTGCGCTAACGGTAGCCGTCAAGTTTCCAGCGCTAGTGGTAAGGGCCAAGGGCTGGGACAGGTTGCCCGAGCTGAGCGGAACGAGAACCACATCAAAAGTGCAGGAAGCGCCTGCAGCCAACGTGGCCGGACAGTTGTTGTTGGCTAAGGTGTAGGGTGCGCCGACGTTAGGGGTGCCCACGGTCAGTGCTTCGGCCCCCGGGTTACCGTTGTTTTTCACGGTCACCGTCTGGCTAAGAAGCGCTGTCGCGTAATCAGGACTCGATGTCCGAGAGAAAGCAGCGCCGAGAGACAGGCTGGTCGTCAGGAGTGAGCCGCCAGTCAGGAACTGAGCAACCGCGGGAATGACCTGCGGAGCTACGGGGGCGGGGGCCGAGGCGGCCACTACGCCGTTAGCGGGTTGACGATAGGTATAAGTGGCCGCCAGCGCTGAGGAAGCGCAGCTAATAAGGCCGAGGACCGCGAGGCCAAGTCGAGTTTTGAGCATGGCCGCCGCGCATCCTCCGACTACAGCGCGTAGCGCTTAGTCGTGAGTTAGCGGCGGCCTTGCTCAATGGTTCGGGTAAAGATTTCGAAACAGGGCTTGGGCTGCGCAGCGCCAAGGCTGATGAGCTGCGGGCCTGCGGCGGCATTACGAGTGCGGTTCATAGGACAATCTCCAGGTAAGTGTGCGCTGGGCACGCTCAATCTAGCGAATGGCTGACCGCGAAAGCTGTACAGAAAAGCCTCACCCAAAAGGGCGAGGCCGAAAACTACAGGAACTGCGTTGGCGGGTTAGGCCTGGGTGATACGGGTCACCTTGAAGAAGCGGACGACCGTGAGCTCACCAGCAGCGTCTTCACAGACGAACTTGCCTTCAACGTCGAAGGAGCCGTTGGAGATGCCTTCTTCGGTCAGGATGCTGGAGAAGTTGCCGTCACCGTCGGTCCAGGAGAAGTAGACGACCTCGTTATCCGGTTCGCCGTTACGCGGGTCCGTATCCCAGTCGGTCAGCATAGCGCCATCATCAACCGAGACAGCGTCGGCGGCAGCGAGGAAAGCGAAGAAAGTGTCAAGGGTCGTGCGCATGAGGTATCGCTCCAGTAAAAGAAAAAGAATGACCTACTCCTTGTATAGGACCTTCCGCATCAGTAATCCTTGATTGGCAGGTCGGTCCTGAGCCCGGCCGCCAAAAATTGACGTCAGCTCCTGCCAATATATTATGAACTGATAGCCATGGCGCCGCTCTGGCGCCCTACTCTCTTGAGGTTTATATGAACAGAACGCTGCTCGTTACCGGTCCTTGTGGCGCCGGAAAATCCATGGTTGCTCAGCAGGCCCTCGACTACCCGGGATGGACTTGCCGCCTGTATGACGGCCTCAATCCGGACACGGACTGGTCCCTCCCGGTACACCCGCTGGCTGTGGAACTGGTTGTCATCGACCACGTGGGTAGCGCCCCCGTAACCGATGTCCAGAGCCTGGTGGCGTGGTGTCAGGCCAACAGCGTTTCTCTCATGCTGGTTGAGCAGTCGCGGGTGACTCTCGAGCAAGTGGTGCCCAGCGTCAAGGAGGCCGATGAACTGCATATGGCTGGTCCTGGGGTCGCCCCGAAGTTCATGAGCGGCACGACGGACGGCTCGTTCTATCTGCCGGTCGCCTAAGCAGGACAGCCTGCGGTAGTCGGTTAACCCCATGAGCGATTCCAAATCACACAAAGAGCTGTGCGCGCTAGCCGTAGAGTGGCTGCTGCGCCCAGCTAGCCGTAAAGGCCCCGGCTGCACGGTGGCTGTCGCAGAGACCGCGAACTGGATTAACGGCGAGATACCTGACGCGATTGGCTGGCGACCCTACCGCCAGGCCCGCTGTGGCTCGGTTGTCGTCGAGGTTAAGGTGAGTCGGGCCGACTTCCTCGCGGATGCCAAGAAGGCCCATCGCCTCGCCGGCGAGACTGGAATGGGGGCCTACCGTTACTTCATGGCGCCCGAAGGGATTATTGCGGTGGCCGACTTGCCCTCCAGGTGGGGCCTGGTTGAGGTTAATGCCAGGGGTCACCTCAAGGTTCGGGCGGGCCACGTGCTGCTAGGCCATCGTGATGAGGATGTCTGGCGTCACGAGTACAACGAATATGCCGAGATTGGCACGCTGGCGATGTGCTTGAATCGAGTTGGCAACCCGCAGCAAGTGCAGGACCGCCTTCGGGAGGCGGGCAATCGGCAGGCTCGCCTGGTCAAGCAAAACGCAGAGCTACTTGAGCGTAACCGGGCCCTGTCGCGGGAGCTCTATCTCGCTCGCAGGGCCGCCGAAGACAGCGCAGCCTAACTGGTTTTGGACGACGATACACCCGGTCCGCCACCGTGGCCTTCACGCCACGGTCAGCGCTTGAGGTCCTGCTGTTGCTCGAGTGCTTGGATTTTCTTCGACAGGCTCTCAGCCTCGCTACGAAGGGCCTTGAGCCGGGCGGCCGCTTCCGCTTCAGCCTTACGCTTCGAGAGCTCAGCCTCTGCTTCCGGGGAGGGCTCCACCACGATGTGGTTGGACACGCAGTTCTTGCCGCAACCGTGGGACGTGCTAGTCACCGTCGCAGTCGGGCAGTGGGCCACCGCCATCGTAAAGCTGTTGAGCTTATCAGCCGCCGCCGTCGAAACGCGATGGACGGAGACCGTGCAACCGTCGACCTCCAAGGGCTCACCTACTTTAGTGACCGCCATCCGAGTTGACTCGTAGCTGGCCCGGGTCTCGGCGGAGGGAGCCGGGTTGTGCATGTCACAAGCGGACAGTAGAACTGAGCAGGCCGCAAAAAGGAAAAGATGGCGCATGGTGTTAATTTTGGCAGGTTTAGTGACTTCAAGATACCAAGCCGCCAATGGCTACGCAACTTTTGGCCGATATTTAGTGACAATCACCCCACCCCTGCGCGGCTCGGCTTTAGGTAGCGCACCACGCCCTGCCCTCCTCCACCCGCTCAGTCCCAGCTTTCCCGAAGAGTCTTCAGCATGGCAATTCGCTTTTCAGTAGCCAACCCGCGCCAAACAGCAGCAGTCGTTCCGGGGTAGCTTATGGTGCCGAACGTTACCCAGGCTTCTCGATATCGGAGCCAATGCCGTTGTGCCTCTCGCACAGCTTTCTTCGTGACAGTCCCCGAGTCGTCAGCCTTCACACTCAGCAAATCCCGGTAAGTTAAGTTCAGCTCCCGGTCCAAGCGGGCGTATTCTTCAGCCGAAAACCGCGGAAGCCTACCCGCTTCGAACTGGCGTAGCTCTTCCAGAAGCTCGTCCTGGCGCAGACGTTCTTCTTCAATGAGGAGCGCTGCGCGAGCGGTGCCTGACTGGTCTATCTCCAGGTTGCTGCGCGCCGTGACAAACCCATCGAACTGCTCTTTGAAGCGCTCGAAGGCCTGACGCTTTGCGGCCGACCAGTTAGCCGTCAGCGAAGCCATCGCTACCACCCTACCCTTGCTCGCAAGCTCAGACTGGATATCTGCACAGATTCCTTGCATGAAACCGCTGGCGATGTCATCGCAGATGTCGATAGGCGCCGCACCCGCTTTCCCCTCCTCCATCTCCCGAAGGTGCCGCAGCCGCCCCCTCAGTTCCATTGGAGAACCTCCGGCGACACAGGCTGCTTTTTTGGCCAAGCTGAAGTCTCTCGTAACGCCCACACCGTTGGCATACAGCATCATCAAGATGCCCGCCTCCTGGGCGGAGTCTTCATTTCCAGGGGACAACGCGCAAAGTCGGGCCTCGAGCGGGTTGGCCGGCCCATCCAGGCCATAGTAGAGCCTTTCGGCATCACAGTCTTGCAGGTTGGCGACCTGCTCCAAGGTAGGCCTGTCTGACGCAGGGTAGGCCAATTTTTGAGCAGCTATACACTCAAGCGGCTCTCTTGGCGCAGGGAATGACTGAGCCAACGCGGGTAGCGCCAGGCTCGAGGCCAGCGCAAAAAAGACAACACGAGGGACTGAGTAGCAAAAGGAGGTCATAGGCAAGCGCTTGGTAAGAGATACGTTCTATAGGGAATGCCGCCCAAGCGGCTACCGCTAACTGAATTGACACGACAATGGTTAAGATGTATAATCATTATAAGTTTGAAACCCAGGCCGATACGGCGAGTTCAGGAGTGACATTAATGCGGACCATCGCACTTGTATTTGGTGACAACGATTTCGGCAACACCTTCAGACCATTGCTCGAGTCCGTGTATCGGGCGTTCGACTGGAATGGTGAGCTGAGCGAAGAGGTTGTCAAAGCCGCAGTTCATGCCGGCATTGAGTTCCACTATCTGGCGTTCCAGCATGCCCGTCACTTTGGCCAACCTGGTTACGGTTCCCTGGAGCAGAAAATCGAATACCTGCGTGGCGTCCGTGTGCTGTTCGACGAAGAAGCAGAGGCTGACATCTGCAATCCGAATGGCCACAACGCAGGCGCCTGGTATCTTGAGCTCGCCACCGGCCAAGTTACCGCCTACTAACAAGCCTGCCAATTATTATTGACACAATTTAATTAACGGCGTATAGTTGAGGTATAGCAAGTGATTCACAGCCAAGGCCTGCACTATTAAGTGCAGGTACGCTCACTAAGAGCCAGGCCTGGTTAATGTCCTTCCGGGGACGCCAGTTACACAACTTAAGCAGCCAACCGTTTGGAGCTGCTCTTTTATTTAAGAGGAAACCATGGATTTTCTGACCACCATCGATTGGGCCGCCATTCTCAAGATTATCGGCATTGACATCATGCTTGGCGTCGACAACGCCATCGTTATCGCGCTGGCCTGCGCTGCGCTGCCGAAGGAAGTCCGCGGCCGTGCTGTGTTCTGGGGCACCGCTGGTGCGGTCGGTCTGCGCGCCATCCTGCTGGTCTTTGCCAGCTTCCTGATGGGCATTCCGTACGTGAAACTGGTTGCCGGCGCCTACCTGCTGTTCCTGGGCTACAAGCTCCTGACGGAAAACGATGGTGAGCATGATGTAGCTCCCGCTGACCGCGTGCTGACCGCCATCAAGACCATTATCGTTGCCGACTTCATGATGAGCCTGGATAACGTGCTGGCTGTGACGGCCGCCGCTGACAGCGCTGGTGCCCACAGCACTATCTACGCCATCGCCGGTATCATCCTGTCCATCCCGGTCATCGTCTTCGGTGCCACTAGCTTGATGGGCCTGATGAAGAAGTTCCCGATTATTGTCTGGCTGGGCGCTGGTCTGCTGGGCTGGGTTGGTGCCGAAATGGTGATTAGCGACCCGCTGCTCAAGAATTACCTGGATGCCGCACATGGCACCCTCGGTGACTACACTCACCTGGCTCACAAGGTCGCTGGCTTCGTCGCGGTCATCTTCGCGGTGTATGCCGAAGGCCACGTCAAGAAGCGTATGAGCCCGGAAGCCGCCTAAGCGCCGACCGCCCTACTCTGTAAGGACCGCATAAAATGCAAACCACCACCCTGACTCCGACCACCTTGGGCGGCCTCGGGGTGGGCATCGGCTCCAGCGCCCTCCCGGTCGCTGCCGTGTCCACCGCCGTGTCCACAGCCCTGGTTATGCCGCAGAACTTCCCGGTCAACCTCGAACCGCAGCAAGTCCAGGCGCTGCAGGCCCGCGTCGACAAGTTTGACTTCGAGGCTATTCCGGCCCAGCTCATCGCTTCCCTTGGCCAAGAGCCTACCGTGGCGCTTAACCGAGTCCTGGACAGCTTCCTGGACCGCGTGAACAAGGCGGATAACCCGCAGATTTTCAAGCTGGTCGATACGCTGGCCGACGAAATCGCCAAGGAACGCATCGGCGAACTGGCCGACCAGATTCTGTCAGCCAAGCCGAGCGTCATGAACCGCATCATGGGCGTCTTCAGCAAGAAGGCCCTTCAGCGCGGCATGGACACGGCTTACGAAGAGCTGGGTCGTGTGGCTCGCAACAAATCGAAGTCCCTGTCGGACGTCGTGGCCGCCATGGAGAAGAAGCTTCAGCTCGAGATGAACAAGCTGAACGAAGAGCTGCGCGTCATGGATACCCTCAAGGGTGAATACCGCAAGGCCTTCGTGAGCTTTGCCGAAGAAGTGGCTTTCCTGAACAACGCGCTGAACAAGGCCCAGGCCCAAATGCCGGCGCTGCTGGCCGCCGCTGACAAGGATGTTATTCGGCAGCAGGAGCTCCAGGACAAGCTGCAGAATCTGGAATCGGTGGCCTTGAGCCGCGAAGCCATGATGACCCGCATGCCGGCCGAGCAGCTCATTATCCGCCAACTTCAGAATGCCGGTGTTTCGACCCTGCAAGAGCTGTCGGTGACGATGGGCGACCGCTTCGCCAGCATTCGCATGACCCTTCTGGGCATCCACGGTGCCAACCTTGTTCGCGGCGTTCAGCGCCTGGGGCAAGCCAATGCCAACCTGGACAGCCAGCTGCAGGAAGCACGCGCCAAGCTGATGGGCGTCGTCGTTACCACCGCAGCCAATGCGCCGGGCGACAACCGTATGCAGCAAGCCAACGAACTGAAACGCGTGGTGGCTGATACCCAAGCGCTGCAGAACATCGTTGAGGCCGCTCGCGACACCAACAAGGCCAAGTTCGACGAGGCCCGTACCACGATGGCGGCTGTCCGTGAGGACATGCTGGCCCTCGGCATCAAGCTTAACCCGGGCGCCACTGTGGCCGCTCAAACCTACTGACCATCCAAGAAAGGAAAGTCCATGTCTGCTCTGCAACTGAACCTGACCAAGCCCGGCGACGCCGCCCCCAAGCTGGCCCTGAATCTCGACAAGGGTGAGCGCTTCAAGGTCCGCCTCACCTGGGACGGCGACACCGACCTCGACCTGCATGCCCTGGTGGCCGTGAATATGGGCGCCGGCGCCAAGGTGAGCGCGCTGGAAGACCTGCTGTCCACCTACAACGTTCAGCGCGTCATCCGCGGTCAAGCCACTGGCATCCTGCCCCTGGCTGCCGACAAGACCTTCTCTGTTCACGGCGGCGCCCTGGTGCACAGCCCGGATGCGACCGACGGTCATCAGGAAGGTGACGATGAATGGGTCTCCATCCAGCCGGACCGCCTGAATCCGCCGGCCGGCGGCGCCATCGAAATCCCGCTGGTCGCCATGATTCACCCGCAAAGCGCCGGTCGCGCTTTCCGTGATGTGAAGAACGCCCGTGTCATCGTCGAAAACGGCAACGGCCAGGAGCTGCTGAACGTTTCCCTGTCCAACCAGTTCGGCGAGTTCGTTGGCGTCCAGATGGGCTCCATCATGGTGGAAGCCACCGGCTCTTCCTTCGCCGCCATCGGCGTGGGCTTCAACAGCAACTTCAACGAAGTGCTGGCGCACTTCTCCTAAGTCAAGGGAACCCTCGGAATGTTCATTAAGGCTACGGTTATCGGAGGCATGCCCGCGACGGCCGCTATCCGCCCGACCAGCCTCGGTGGACTTCCGGGGGCAACCAAGGCGGAGTCCTCCCCGCCCCCTGCGCTTCAGCCCACGGCAATAAAGCCGAGCCCGATTCAGGTTAGCCCTACCAAGCTAGCCCCGACGCGGGCTCCAACGCTGGCTCCTGCCCACACCTCGGAACCCGCTTCTACGGCAAGTTCTGTCAAGCCGACTGGGCTGCCTAAGGGGGAGCCGCTCCCCAAAGTTGTCGAAGTGGCGCCAGTGCATGCGTCGGCGTTGCCGGGTATCCAGCGTAAAGCGGTAGTGGTCTCGCTGGAAGACTTAGGTCGTCGTTTTCCTGGGCTGGACGTTGGCCTGAGGACCCGGGTTCAAGGTTTGCTGGCGGGTGTAAGCCCTGAAAGCATGGATACCAGCGCGTGGCTGAACTTTGGCACGCAGGCTCAGGAAGAAGTGGCCAAGCTGGTCAAGGAGCGGCTGGCCTTGATGGAGTCGGCTGAAACGCGAGCCGTCACGCAGTACCTAGCGCGACTGCAGGCGTTGCTGGCCGAGGTGCTGGATGCTATGGAGGGGGGCTTTTTCAAGAAGTCCCCACAAAAGGTGTGGGACGGGGTCTCGGCGGAGGTTCGCCAGCTCGAAGGGTTGCTCAACCAGGCGGCGGCTAAGCTGATGGGGCTGACCGGTCGAATGGATGGCCTGGCAGAAAAGAATCGCGACATTGGGCGGGCACTATCCGCTTGGCGTGGCGCGGCGGACTACCTGACAGACCTTGTTAATGCTCAGGTCGGGTCTATCCTGGTAGCGCGCATGGCAGCGCTGAGCATGTCCCAGGCGCTGACGCTCGAGCAAATCCAGACGCTTGAGCTCGACAAGAATACGGTGCAGGAGCTTGCGATACTCGTCCAAGACGGGGTTCTGCTGAAGCTGCCTGCGGTTTATAGCCAACTCGCGGACTTGTCCGCAAAACCTAGTGACACCCAGCGCTTTATGGCTGTGGAGAAGCTATCTGAAATCGTTCATCACCTTCAAAGGAAAAGCTGAAAATGGCTCTCGAACTGAATCTCGAAAAATCTGCAAAGACGCTGGCCTTGTGCCTGGAAAAAGCCGGCATTGTTACCCCGCCCCAACTGGAAGTCGGCTTCGCCATGGACGTCTCGGGCTCTTTCGAAGACGAGCATACGAGCGGCGTCACCAACGACCTGCTGACCCGCATGGTGCCGTGGGGCCTGACCTTCGACCCGGACAAGAAGCTGGACTGCTTTACGTTCTCCAATGGTGAAGACCACGCTGTGGATGTGGGCCCGGTGGACGCCACCAACTACACTGATTTCGTGAAAGCGAAGATTTGCGAAAAAGTCGGCGGCCGAGTCATTGGCAAGGTCAAGGGCTTCAACGGCGGCACGGACTACTCCTACGTGCTGGAGAAAATGCTGGGCCACTTCGGTTGGGCCGGTGCCGTGAAGAAGGCGGGGTTCTTTGGCAAGCTGATGGGCAAGAAGGATGAAGTCGTGGCCGGCGCCAAGAAGCGAAGCCTGGTTATCATCGCCACTGACGGTGACAACTCGGACAAGCAACGCACGCTGGACGTGCTGCGCGCCTCTGAAACTCGCGGCGACAAGGTTTACTTCCTGTTCCTGGGCATCAGCAACCAGGGCTCGCGCTTCCCGTTCCTGGAGCGCATCGGCGACCAGTTCAGCAACACGGGCTTCGTCAGCATTCCGAACCTGCGCAAGTTTGTCCAGATGAGCGATGAAGAGATTAACCAGCAGCTCATCGGCGACGAACTGCTGGCCTGGTTCGCCGGTAAGTAAGCACCCGGTAGCCTCGGCTCGCCTGTGGGCCGAGGCTTTACTAGCCAGATAACGCTTTAATCAGGTAGGCCTGGCATTTAATGCTTGACCTTATTAGCTTGTTGATGTATAGTTAACACATAGCCGAACTTATTGCACAGCAGTAGTGCCGATTGGGGTGGTGGATGCGCAGCTGATGCGCTAGATGTGGAAACGGTAGAGCCTGAACGAGTTCCCTGTGCCCGCAACGCACATAGCAGCCGAGGTAACAAGCATCGCCGTAGGCCGGAAATCAGTCCCGGTCATCACCCCAATCGGTATTCTTCTTTTTTAATGATTGACAGTTGCATGTATATAAAGGAGCGGTAAGTGGGCCAAGCAAAGAACCGAGGGTCTCAAACGCAGCGTGTAGCGGAGGCCGCGGCCCGGCTGGCGGCGCTAACGCCTACGTTTCTTAAGTGCAACTACTGCAGTGAAGAAATCCACGATGTGGTTGCCCTCTCAACCCGCGGCATGGCTGGAATTGACGCGACGTTTGGTGCCCACTGTCCAAGCTGTGGCCGAGACACCTATGCCTTGAAGGGGACAGCCGCAGCGGTGGCGCGCTTCGGCCGGGCTATTGCAGCGCATGGGATGAGCCAAGGCCTTGGCGCTCCCCTTTTGAGCGTGCAAGAAGGGTGAGCGGGGCTCGCCTCGTCGAAGATTTTATCCCTGCGGGTTAATGGATGATTCGTTAGATTAAACAAGAGGTAACACAGGTTAAACGCCCCCGTCGCCAAGTGGTTGAAGGCAGCGGTCTCTAAAACCGACATTGCGAAAGCTAGTAGGTCTTTACCGAAAGGTAAGCTGAAAGTGAGTAGCGCTCAGGGGTTCTTATTGTAGGTGTCCTCAGTTGCACATTAGGGACCGCAGGATGTAGCACAGAATTCAAGGGGTCTTAGCATATCGGTTAATGCAGCGGCTTCTAAATCCGCCAAGACGAGTTCTTATGTAAGGGTTGCTCAGTTGCACATTGCCGAGCAATCAGTTATACTGGTTTCACCCTGCAGCACAGATTTCATCCTCTCTTCGCCTAGTGGTCGATGGCATCGGTCTCTAAAACCGACGAGCGCAAGCTCCACCGTGGATTCGATTTCCACAGAGAGGACCAACACTGAAGGCAGTTGCCGCTTGCAAGCGGCAACTGCCTTCTTCGCTTCATGCCTACCGTTTTAATTATGCAACTGTCGCGCATAAGGTTACTATACTTAGCATGAAGCATTTCACTCTCTTGAAGCCTCCGAAGTCGTGGAGGCAGTGCCAGACTCGCTTACCCGCTCTCAGCTGGTGTCCGTTATTGAAAGTTACGTGGAGTGGCTCGTAGAGGGAGAGTCGGCGGGAACGGTTGGTACGCGTTCTGGGCTAACGGCGCTTATATCCCCGCCCTTGGCCCTCTCGGGCCACCCCTGAGGGGGAAGGGCGGGGTTTTACGCGCGTGAGGATAAAGGTTAGGCCTTGTCCGGAATGACCAGCGCTAACCGGTTACGGTCGGCGATTCTGGACCGCGAAACCCCTCACCGGAGGGCTACGGCCTGGCGCGCGACGGCTACGCATTGTTGAACCGGGCGCCCCACCTCCGAGTGCTGCCCCGCTCCCGGGCGCTTCTGCCCAGGGCGCATCGGCTTCGGTAAGGCCACCGGTACCCATCGCCCACCGCAAAAGTCCCAGACCATATCGCCAGCCATCACGGCGCCTTCCGACGCCAGCGACCAGCCAGCCGGCAACACTGCACGCGCGGCCGCCCGTACTTGGGCAAGCTGAGCCGACATGCCGACTTACTTCGGTTTCTTTTGCAGGGAGAACAGCCGGCTGCCGTTGTTGCCGTGGCGCTCGGTCAGTCCGCGGAGTTCATCCTTGGCGCGCGCTTCAGCCTTCCACTCGCAGCCGATGTCCTTCTCGACACGGTCACCGCCCACCCACATGGTTTCAACCACTCGATACAACTGCTGCGCCATGACTGCCGTCCTCATCTCGGTTTGTATTGTTTAATTATACGGCAACAAGCGAGATAAGGCAATAATCGACTGCATCGGGTTAGCTTTCGGGGGCGACTTTCGAGCTCGGCTCGTGAAGGACTCGCAACGGGTCGCCTGGCCAACAAAAGTCGTCAGGCACTCCTAGATTGCGAAACCCATCGTAGTCGTAGCCTGCACGAATCATCTCCCCACAGCGAGGACACCGCGCCCGATGCATCGCCTTGGTGAGGGTGAGATGCCCGCAGGTAAGCAGTACCAGCCGGCCATGCCGTAGCATCAGCTCCGCGGCGAGGCCCGTTTTCCAGGCCATGGCCGCGGTTTGGTCCTCCGCCAGGTCTTCAAATGGGTTGGGCTCATCGCCGAGGAGCTTCGCCAGCATCGGATTAACGACGGGGGCGGGGTGGCCGTTGGTCATGCCAGGAAGTCTGCAGCAATCCGCTCGACCTCATGAACAGTCATCACGCGCGCACTCGGCGCCCCCGCGGTGAGCACCTGAAGGTCTGCTTCCTCCGGCGTCGCTACCAGGGTGCCCCGAGCCGCCACATGCAGGGCCAGCAGGTCACCCATTGACGGGCGCAGCGGCTGGGCCAGCCCACTACCCAGTTGGGCCATCATATCCAACGAGGTCTCCACCGCGTTGAAGCCATCGCAGCGCGCCGGCAGCACCAGGTCACCCCAGATAAACTCACGACGAGCCACATCGAGATAGCCCACCAGCACACGGCGACCCTTGGCAGTCAGGTCCACCTTTTGCTGAACGGTGCGGGCATCGTAAATCGCCCCCGATTGGCCATCTTCCCGGTTCATCCAGCCCAAGTAGGCCTCCGGCAGGTCGCCAAAGTTCTGGATGGTGTAGGCGTAGGCCACCAGTGCGACATAGGCAGCCTCTTCCGGCAGCTCGTCGAACTTGATGTCAATGAACTCACAAGCGCCCTTCGGCGCCGACGTGATATCCCCACTATGCACCAGGCCCGACTCGCGCAGATTGGTAAAGCTGCAATGCGACACGTAGCCGAAGTCCTTGTTCAGCACCGCACACGACAGGTCCAGGTCGGTACGGCCCACCGAGTAGGCGTTCCCGCGCTTATCGACCCCCGTTTCGTTCCACCACAGGAAAGCACGCATGATGTTTGCGTCGCCCAGCGGAACACGAGAGCCCCGCGCCACCGTCTTCAAGGTCTTCTGCGCAGAACGCTGACCAAACGGAATGGTGTAGCCGTTAAGCTTCGGGTCGACATACACCTTGCCAAGGGCCGGCAGCTTCGCGAACCGTGCCGTCAGCACCTCCGCCACCAGCTCTTCGACCCAGGTCGCCACCGCTTGTGCAACACGCGGCGCTTTGGCCGGCGGCACCCACATTCCACCGAGCTTGTGCGTGAAGGCGCGAACCGCATTGCCCTCGGTTCGGCTCACCTTGAAGCGATGACGAAGCTGCACCAGCACCGGCGTCGATACCTTGTCCGCAACCGACTGGAAAGCGGTTTTAATCAGCTCCCAGTCCGCCGGCTTCGCCTTGCGAAACACCTCATGAAGCTTTCGCGCGAAAACACCCGGCCGCTCACGCAGTTGCTCGACCATCGGCGCAACCCGCCCCTTCGACAAGAGCTTCTCGACCTGGCCGGCCCAGCTCTTCGGGTAGGCCTTGTCACGCAGGGACTTGAACAGGCCCGCAATCTGCGAGTAGCGTGCCGCGTACTCACCCGGATGGAGTTGCTCACCCAAGCGAAGCCACATCTCACGACGCAGGAACATCTCGGCCAGGGCATGCTCCGGCTTCACGTTGTTCAGCATCGCCAGCAGCAGACGACGATGCGCGCGAGAAAAGCGGTAGAAGCGCGGCGCCAGCGTCAATGACGGGTCAGCAGTCATCAGTCGGTTCGCCCCCACGACCACCGACAGCCGGAGCAGGTCAGTTGCCGTGCCAAACAAGCGAGCCAGCTGAGCTTCGTCAAAGAGGCCCTCGGCCTCGCGAATCGCCCAGCCGCCCACCAGCGCACGAATCTCCTTCTGGGGAATCTTCGCTTCCTTCAGTAGGCTAACCAGCGCCGAACAGTCTTTCCCCTGCTGCATCTCGAGCAGATTGGTCAGTAGCTCTTTTTGAGCAGACGACAGCGAGACATTGCTCTCGAGCAGCTTCGCCAGTAGTGCGACGTCGGTGCCTTCAGCCGCCAGGCCCAAGACCTTCGGCTTACCAACTTTCGAGAGAACCTTGCGCGGCGCTTCGACGTACGCCGGCAGGATGCGCAGGCCCAGCCAGTCACCCATGTAGTGCAAGTAGGCGTTGGTCAGGAGCTCCACATCCGAGGCTTCCAGCACTTGCTCCGGGAAGTTCGGATACATCGGCCGGAACACCTGGTAGGCACCCAGGGCCTGACGAAGAATTGTCTTCAGGTTCGCGTGGGCGTGTGCGAGCTCAGCCGAAGACAGCCAGGATAGCGCCACGAGCAGCTCTTTGCTGAACACATAGCCGAGCGTCTCGAAGGTCAGCTGGCTATGCAGGGCCGACGCCAGATTCGGGCCGGCGACACCCGCAGCCCGATGGTCGGCAGAACACGGCACCATGACGACCCCTTGAGTCACAAGGGCGGTGTGAACAGTATGCGCGGCGGAACGATGGGAAAGCAGAGCGGTGTGCATGATGAGGTCCTCAATGGCTAAATCCACGCAGGCGCCCTCAGACGCGAAACAGGACCCCGGAGGGTCCTGTGCGCATAAGGAGCAGGAAAGCGGCACCCCTAGTTCTCCATGAATTTAGAATAGAAGGAAGCGGTGCCATAGCCTGCAAAACGGTTGGCCGCAGATGTTCTGCGCCACTGACGTAATCATCTCACGCGGGATGTGTCTTGTCAACTGTTATTTGTCAGGGCGCCAAGCTCAAAAATTGACAGAACGCCAATTTAGCGTATAATTGAACATAGTAACGCGATAGTCCGAACCTTAAGGTGGCCTTATGTCCGAACCGATAACCAAAGTGAAAACTGCTCAAGAACGAGAAGCTGCGTTCCGTGCTGCCCTCCAGGAATTGCTTGAGCAGCATGGGGCTGAAATCGAGGTGACCGACGACGGCAGACCTTATGGCATGCAATCCGGCGTTTGCCTTGTGGCCCTCATGGGGCAATACGACAAGGATGGCGAGACCCTCGCGGAATACACCGAATTTCAGCTTTGACTAACCAAAGCCCAATGGGCGAGGATTGAAAACATGAGCATCGAACCCCAGAATGAGACCAACCTCACTGACGCCGAAGCCAAGGCGCTGCTGGCCTCCCTTCTCGCGAACGGCTTGGGCATCTCTGGCCACCGCCGGAATAACGGGGCGGACTTTTACCGCTGCTCAGCCTGTTACGCCACGAAGGACACCATGGGCTTCGCTGACGGCAACGGTGAGCTCAACGATGTCGACCACGCCGATGACTGCGGCCTGGTAAAGCTGCATCAATGGGCCACCAAGGAAGGCTGAGCCTGACCTAGGCACCCATAGCAAAAGCCCTGCTGGATTCCAGTGGGGCTCTTTTTTAGTCCCTACTCAGTGGGGTCACCTTCCGAAGCGTTGGGCTGTATGCGCGAAAGCCCCAGGTTTCGACCGGGGCTTTCTTTTTGTCAGAACCGCTCGGGGAAGGCGGCCCTCATTTTTTGGCTGGGTTGAACTTTCTGGACGCGCTCATCGAGCAGCTGGCCCTGCCGAGTAGGGGACTTCCCCTTCGCACGGTGCGTAGTCGGTCCATCAAACCACATCATCCCGCCGCCGAGTGAGGCGTCAGAGCTCCAGCTGATTTCAAAGTCGTCCAGCAGGATTTCACGAGGTTGAGTCCAGCCGTAAGCCAGAATGGTATCACCGAGCTTAACGCCGTACTTGGCATCCAGCCAGGCCAGGCACGCTTCCTTGTAGGCTGCGCTATCCTTGCCCTTAGCGTCATACGCCTTTTCCAGATGAGCGTTGAAGGGGGCTTCCTTTTCTTGCGCACGTTTCGCAGAGAGGCGAACGTCTTCGAAGAACATCTGAAAACGAAGCGTACCCCGAGCGGCCTCATAATCTGCACCCGCCTGCACGCAGCGCTGGAGGAGCAGTTCAACTTCAGATTTAACCAGGGCATCAAGTTCTTCAGAAGTAAGCGACATATCCTATCTCCGGTTTGCTGATTTACAGGGCTGCACGTAAGTTGGGGTTGTCACGCGGCCGCACGAGGCGAGTTGGCGTGGAAAGCATGCAACGGAAGCCACTCATCGAGGACGGTCACTGCGTAGGCCCCGCGCCCCGGCTTGGACTCCTGCCGAACATGCTCGCACACCCCGCACGACCGCGTTTCGGCGTCCGCAGGAATGGTTCGCCAGTGCGTGTTAATCACCGGCTTTCCCGCCAGCGATACGCTTCGTTCGTCCCACTGGTGAAGGGCCCGTTCACACGCCGAAAGGAACGCATCCGGCGCATGCACGCCTTTTGCCCACAACTTAATCTGGCAGCTATCGTCTGCTGCATAGTCGATTTGCACTTCAATCATGAGGTTTCTCTCATCCGGTCATCGGCTGGTGGGTTACTTGTTTAATTATACGCCAGCTATCGATATTACGCAACGGTGCCGTCGGCGCCCTGGCGATGGCCGTGAAAAAGCCGGAACTGCTTTTCAGCAAGTCCGGCTTTGGTGGAAAGTGTTCGGTTAAGCAGCGGGGGCGGGGGTTGGCCGAATGCGCTTGATGATGTTGGCGGTCTCGAGTTCCAGCGCGCCATGTTTGCGGGCGCTGTACCGCAGGCTGACCTTATCGCCTGGCTGCATGAGCAGAATAGCTTCGCTTTCTTCCGACAGCGTGCCACAACGGTAGCCGTCAAGACAGTCCGCCATCTGTTGACATCCTCCCAATCCCCTAAAGGGGATGGGATTCCCACCCCATTACAGAGTGGCGTTTCCCTCAACAGGACGGCCATGCCCGGCCGCAGCCGCTTTCGCGGCCTTATTCACTGCAAGCTTGGTTTTACGCTCCTGCGCTTTAGCAGCTTTCGCCTCGCGCAGGAGCCTTGCAGCGGTTACCCGTTCCTCCACTCCCACCAACCCCGCCATCGCAATGTTGATGGCCGCGTTCACGTCCCGGTCATGAGACGCCCCGCAGGGGCATTCCCAAGACCTCGTTCCCAGGCCTTCCCGGCCCTTCGGGCCCATCCGGGCGCCACAGGCAGAACAGGTTTGTGTGGTGTAGGCTTCATTGACGACTTCCACCCAACGGCCGGCGCGTTCGCCTTTGTACTGCAGTTGGGTTTTGAGCTCACCCCAGCCCGCATCGAGGAC
>RRZT012467437.1_pt1 | contig 20066 bp, 16 predicted proteins | sample 2165551 | NCBI WGS metagenome assembly RRZT01 (sample SAMN10456910, study PRJNA506462) | wastewater metagenome | biome: wastewater; feature: sludge; material: wastewater sludge; isolation source: wastewater sludge with Escherichia coli K12::gfp cells carrying plasmid... | place: USA: Moscow, Idaho... | reverse complement strand
TGCAGTCGTGTTCGTGGACCCGCGCGCCGACCGCCCGCCAGAACGGGATCTTGTCGTCATGGTCGATCATCGCATAGCGGGTCAGGATGCGCCCGCGCACCGCCACCGGCGTGAACGAGGTCAGGACGGCGCCGACGCCGCCGCGGGCGAATTTCTCCTCCCAGTTCAGGCGGGCATGGCCGCCATGGCCGTCGTAGTCGTCGAAGGTCCCCGAGATGTTCGAGCGCAGGATGCGGTTCTTGATCGTCAGGTTGCGAAAACCGAGCGGCTCAAAGATGACGCGCGCGTTTTCCTCATGCGGAAAGGAGCTGTCGGGATTCATCGCCACCGCCACATCACAGGTTGATCGGGCGCGGGATTGCGCCGAACATGAACCCTGGGTGGTCGAAAGTTGCTTTTATGGCAGAGCCTTACATTACGCGAGAATCAGCGTTTCTTCAAGCCGGCTGCACCGGATGCCCGCGCGATTTGAAAGCAAGGATCGGAGTGGGGCCGGGGCCGGGCCGGCCTATGGTCTTGAGGAATGCTGATGACTGACGAGGACCAAGCCATGAACGCGCATCCCATTCCGACCGAACTTGATCCCCGCTGGCAAAGCGTGCTTGCCAGAGATGCCGCCCAGGATGGCCGCTTTGTCTATGCCGTCCGCAGCACCGGCGTCTATTGTCGCCCGTCCTGCCCCTCGCGCGCGGCCAAGCCCGCGAATGTCGCCTTTTATCCCGGCCCCGATGCTGCCGAGGCGGCCGGCTTTCGCCCTTGCCGGCGCTGCCATCCCCGGCGGCAAACCCCGGCCGAGGCCAATGCCGTGCTGATCGCCGAGGCCTGCCGGCTGATCGAGGCCGCCGAGGCGCCGCCGAAACTGGCCGATCTGGCCCGCCGCGTCGGCCTGAGCGCGCATCATTTCCACCGCCAGTTCAAGGCTGTGACCGGCGTGACTCCGCGCGCTTGGGGGGCGGCGCATCAGGCGCGGCGGCTGCGTGCCGGGCTGAGCGGGGGTGAAAGCAGCGTGACCGAGGCGATCTATGATGCCGGTTTCAGCTCGAACAGCCGTTTCTATGAGCGCGCGGATGCGGTGCTGGGCATGACCGCGTCAGACTATCGCCGGGGCGGCCGCGACGCCGAGATCCGCTTTGCCTTGGCGCAATGCGCGCTGGGGGCGATCCTTGTGGCACAAAGCGCGCGGGGGATCTGCGCGATCGCGCTGGGGGACGATCCCGAGACGCTGCTGCGCGATCTTCAGGACCGTTTTCCGCAGGCGCGGCTGATCGGCGGTGACGCGGCCTTCGAGGCGCTGGTGGCGCGGGTCATCGGTTTTGTCGAGGCGCCGGGGATCGGGCTCGAGCTGCCGCTGGACATTCGCGGCACCGCCTTTCAGGAACGCGTCTGGCAGGCCTTGCGGCAGGTGCCGCCGGGGCAGACCGTGTCCTATGCCGAGATCGCTCGCCGCATCGGCCGGCCGAAATCGGTGCGGGCCGTGGCGCAGGCCTGCGCGGCGAACCAGATCGCGGTGGCCATCCCCTGTCACCGCGTCGTGCGCAGCGATGGCGCGCTTTCGGGTTATCGCTGGGGGATCGCGCGCAAGCGGGCGCTGCTTGAGACCGAGACGAAGGTCTAGCCCAGCTTCTCGAGCGCGCGGCGAAAGGTCAGGTTCAGCCGGATGCGGCCCAGTTCGGGATGGCTTCCTTCTTTCAGGGGCAGAATGCCGTGATGATAGAGCCGCGACGGGCCGCCCCAGACCAGCACATCGCCATGGCAGAGCGCATGGCGCCGGACCGGATCGCCGCGGCTGGCACCGCCGAACTGGAAGCTGGCCGGCAGGCCCAGCGAGACCGAGACGATGGGCTGGGTAAAATCCTGCTCGTCGCGGTCCTGATGAAGCGACAGCCGCGCGCCCGGCTCATAGCGGTTGATCAGACAGACATCGGGGTGAAAGCCGGGATAGCCGGCCTCGGCCGCCGCCAAGACGGCCAGAACCCGGAAACAATCGGGCATGGCAGGCCATGGCCGGCCGGTCATCGGGTCGCACGGGGCATAGCGGTAACCGGCGTGGTCGCTGACCCAGCCCGCCGCGCCGCAATTGGTCATGGCGACCGACATCTGGCGTTCGCCCGGGGTCTGCATCTTGCGAAACGGCGCGTTGGCCGCGACGCCCGCCACGGCCGAGACCAGCGCCCCGGCCTGCGCAAGGGCATGGCCGCGCAACAAAAGTGCGCCCTCGGCCAGCAGTGTGCGGCCGATCTGCGCTGGGTCCTTGCCGTCAAACAGGTCCATGACTTCCCCGGGTGGTGGTGATGCCGCCTGCCGCGCCGCTCTGTCGGCCGGAGCCTGGTCTCACCGGGCCATGACTTGGGCGATCCACGAGGCGATCATCAGGTCAAGATGCGCGCCGCCGCCATTCTTGTATAGCGTGATCTCGTCATCCGACAGGCGCCGGCGGGCATCGGGGCGCACGAGATCGTAGAGGTCGCCCAGCACGCTGGCCTCGCTGATCGCACCCGAGGCCAGCGGCATCAGCAACTCACCGATATGGCCAAGCGTGGTCGCGCGGCTGTCGACGAACAGCGCGGCCTTGGCCATCAGCGCGTCATCCGCCTCGCGCATGTCAGCCTTGAAGGCGCCGATCAGATCGACATGCGTGCCGGGGCGCACCCAGTCGCCCAGAATGACCGGCTGGCGCGCCATGGTCGCCGACGAGATGATGTCGGCCCGTCCGACCGCTTCGCGCAGATCCGGCACCGCGACCAGATCGGCATCGATGCCGGCAAGCCCGCCGATCAGGCCCTGCGCCTGTTCGGGACGGCGGGACCAGACCGAGACGCGCTCGATCCCGGGCAGCACCGCCGTATAGGCTTTGACGAGGCTGGTCGCGACCGTGCCCGCGCCGAGAACCAGCAGATGCCGGCTGTCCGGACGCGCCAGCAGGCTTGCCCCCAGAACCGAGTCGGCGGCGGTCTTGATCTCGGTGACCAGCGGACTGTCGACGATGGCCTGCAGCCCGCCTGTATCCTTGTCAAAGACCAGCATCGCGCCCTGCACGGTCGGCAACCCTCGCGCTGCATTCGCGTCAAAGACGGTAAAGGTCTTTGCGCCGTAGCCCAGTCCCTCGATATAGGCCGAGCGGCTCATCATGGTGCCCTCGGGCGGGCCAAGAAACACGTCGCGGATCTCGGCGCGGGGCAGGGCGTGGCCCTGTCGCAGCGCCTCGACGGCCTCGGCCCAGTTCATGCGTCCGATAGCCGCCTCATAGGACAGGATCCGTGGATTGAAGGCATTTCCGGTCATTTGGGCTTTCCGCTCTGGGTGAGGTGCTTGTGCCATATCGGCCGCGCGCGTGGCAATTGCATCGCTTGCGTTGCCGGTTGTTTGGCGGCGGGGTGGTCCTCTTGTCGGGCATGGTTCATCGGAAGCGCGCCAGATGCGGAGATGCTGGCAGGGAACTGGCGGCGCGGTCGTTTCGAACGCGAATCATTCGTTGCTCGGGTCGTCGTCGCATTCTTCCACGCGCTTGCATGGACCAGGGATGGCGACCTCCTCGCGTTCCGGACATCTCATGGTTGCGGTCCAAATGGACAATTGAGCGCGGGCTGGGCAACGGTGTTTTCCTTATTAATTATGTTGTTCGGTTGGACTTCTGTATTTCCGGCATTATTTTTACATCACGGTGTTGCTCGCGGCGCATCGTTTGGATATAATGGACATATTCCATTTTTCGTTGAATGCTAAAAGCTGCTGTGTTAGCGTTTTTGATACATTCTGTAAGTCGGCATTATTGGATCGCTTTTTCAGTGGGGCGAAAAAATGGCTCAAAGACTGCTCTTCGAAACTGATAACGGAAGTGTTTTCAACATCGCGCTGGATCCCGGGCTTTGCTTTGCAATGTGTCTGGATGTCGCAAAGGTGCAGCTCGAAAATATAAAGCGCGGCAGGCCGGATTTGCCGCCTGCCTTAGATAATCTTTCGCCGGGAAAATGGGCGATTGTTCAATCTGCCTATGAAATAAATAAAAGCAAAAAAAGGGATGCTATGCGGAGAGAGGTGGATATTGTTGAGGCGCAGGGGCTTGCAATCGTATCTCGGGTTGAACCTACTGATTTCGACGATGACTTCGGATGGGTCAGTGACGAGGTTACGGAAAATTCTGGCGTCAATGTCTTTGTAATTGTCGGCCCCGATGGGGGGCATGCGTTGCTGTGGGCTCGTGATGATGACAACGGGCTGTATATCTACCTCGATCCCAACGATGGACTGAGTGCGTTCGATGATCTGCAAGAGGCGCGGGAATTCATCGAAGAAGATTTATCCGGAGGATATCCGGGACTAAATAAGCATTATCGCAGGTATCAGCTTGAATTGGAATAATTTTTTTACATGGATCCGTTGTGGATCCGGCCGGGTCTTTCGCAGCGCTCGAAAGGCGCTGCGAAAGATCGGCATGCAAATCAACTATTGTTGGATAAGAGATATCTTAGGGGAATATAAATGTGGGGGCAGAAACAGCTTGTCAATGATACCAGGTATGATCTGACAATCACGCTCAATATCCGTCTGTCTGCGGATCCAAGGTATAACGCAGGCAAGAAGACGATCAGCATGCGGCCCGGAGAATCCACGCGTGTCATTTATGGCGATGAGCGGAATCCCTTCCTGAATGGAATCGAGATGATCGCGATCCTCAACGGATCAATCATTGCGACGCAGGAATTGGTCATTACTCGCGGCAGCGATTTTGATAATAAATTGAACGTGAATGATACCCTTGCCTTTCTATTTGCCAATGGCGCATTCGTGGTGCGGCCGTCAAATACCTGGACCAGATAAGCCGCCGCAATGGAGTACGGAAAATGGCTGAGAAGCTGTTCATTAACAATATTGGTCGGCCATTGCAGGTGCAGTTGCTGGTGCGTAAAGGCGATGATCTCTTCACGGATGCCGCTCCGGTCAATTTCGAACTGGGAACCGGCGCAGGGCGCGATAAATACGGAAGCGCCGATAACAGCCGGCTGGTCACCTATGGCAATGAGGTAGATATCTATCTTAACGGCATGTCGGTGAATGACGATAACGGACGTCAAGTTCTTTTCAAGGTTCTGCAGCGTGGGGTCGAGCTGGACGATCAGTTGAATACCAACAATACGATCGAATTCATTGATCGTGGCGGGATCGGCTTCAATGCCAGCAACAGCTTGATCCTTGGGCCCGAGCATGGCGTGGCCACCGGCACAAGGGCCGGCTTGCCCAGGGCAGACGGCTCGTGACCGATGGATCCGCTTTCCGGGTTGGCCGATCTGCAGGATATCCTTCGGCCGGGCGGTCGGCGCATCGCCCGCGAATTCGGTGCCGATGACCGATACCTGCTGATGCCCTCGGGTCTGGTTCTTGAGAGCCGGCCCGATGGGCGACCGGATCTGGCGATCGACTTCGTGACCGATCGCACGACGGATGATCCCGCGAACTGCCTCTATGCGATGATCGAGATGGGGTTGTCGCTGTCGGATGACGCGCTGGCTGCACATCGCGATCTGCAGGGGCTCGTGCCGGGCGGGACATTGCTGGCGGCCGCGCTGATGCCCGAGGCATGGTGGCTGCTGGAGCTGCCCTTCATGACCCCGATCGCGCGTCCGATGTCATGGTCGGGTCCGCGCTCGACCCGGCTGATCCAACGGGTTTCCGAAAAGGTCGGAATGGCGCTTTACAGCGGGCTCAAGGCAGGAGGGGCGAGTCTGCGCTGCGCGGTTCAGGCCGATGTGGCCTGCGTCGCGCCGCGGCTGCCCCTGGTCGCGACCGCATCGACCGCAGAGCTGCTGAGGGCGTTGCGCGGGCTGGCGCCCGGACGCGACAGCGTCCCCTATGACCGCATGCATGCCGCCTTCCTCGAGGGCGGCGTGGGCATGGCGGCATTGCGGCTGGACGGGCCGCGAGAACCTGACGACAGGGTGCGGCTTGCCTGCGCGATGGCGCTGCATCTTCGCATGCGCCTCGGGCACGCGGTGCCGACGCCAAGCATTCTTGAGGGGCCGCATATCGCGTTGCCTGATCCCGGCGATCCGTCGCTGCCGGTCGAGCTTTCATTTGACCTTGCCACGCCGCTGCTGGCGCGAGAGCCGGTCTTGCTGACAGGCGATCCCTTTGCCGTGGCGGCGCGGGCGGCGGGCGAGAATATCAACGGCCTGACCAGCTTTTCGCGCGTGCGCAGCTTTGATGCGATGACCAGATTGCACGTGACCGTCGCCTCCAGCCTGCCAAGGGAGATACAAAACGTGTCGGCAATCGACACGACGCTGAGGATCAGGCCGGAACTGACGCCGCATGGCAATGCCTTTGTCAAGACGATCAGCCTGCTGCCCTCCACCAAAGATGGCGGCGTGGTCGAGATGGCTTTCCGCGATCCGTCGCGCAAGATCTATAGCCTCCAGGTGTCGATGCTCATAGGCACTGACACCCAGCTTCATAGCGAGGAACTGGATGAAGATGATGAGTTCCTGCTTGTCGATTCCAGCCTGTTGCCCGCACAGATCGCCACGGTATCCGCGGGCGCCTCGTTGCGGAAGCAGGCGGCTCTTGCCGCGCGGCTGATCGGCAAGGCGGGGCAGACGGTTTCCGTCGCCCAGATCACCGACGCGACCCCCGCGGTCAGTTTCGCGCTAGAGACAGCCGACGGCAATGTGATCGAGATCGAGGCGAGCGATCCAGGGGACGGGACGCGTTCGCGCAGTCTCAGCCTGCCGGCGCGTTCGGTTGCGCTCGATAGTTTCAGCTTTCGAGGCTACGGGGCAAATGCGGTTTCCGTCACAGTCACGTTCAAGGACCGAGGGGACCCGGTCCGTTTTGAGTTCGAGCCGGAAGCTCCCGGTGCCGAGCCGCTGATGCTGACCTTTACGCCTGCCGCGCCGGCCGCCGTGTTTCGATATTCCGCGACCGACATCTTTCGCTACCGGTATCGCTGGCGCCCGGCATCCAAGGGCACATGGTCGGAATATTGCGATCCGGCAACACCACTGGTGCTTGATGCAGGAGGAGAAAATGACCGGGCTTCCTAAAGGCTTTTACGTGGGCGAGGTCTATTGTCTTTGGCGGGGCATGCCGGGCGAGGAAACCGTCATGCTTCTGCCCGGTGCTCCGACGATTGCAGGCGGGGCAAAAGGTGCAAGCATGCTGGACAGCTCGGATGGTGCGACGCTGACGCTGCGCGCGGGCTGGAGCGTCGATCCCGATGCGCTGCCCGCCATTTCTGCGGAAATTGCCCGACACAGCGCTGTTGCGGGCGAGGTTGATCCGCAGGAGGCTGATTTCACCTCGGCGCGGGCAAGTCTGGAATTCATCGGCACGAATGGCGAAACCTATACGGTTGGGCCCAACGAAAGTTCGGGACTGAGCGGCTGCACGGTTGTGTTCTCGGTCACCCTGACCGCGACCGAAAAACAACGCGCGCTGGCTGCCATCAGCGGATCGCCCGGCTTCGTCAAACTCATTTATGAGGCTGAACTCGAGTTGCGCGAGGAATGCGTCGCCCGTCTGCAAGGTGATCTGGCATCGGATCTGGCCGCGTTGTCGCCTGCCCCCACCAAGCCCGAGAAACCTGAAACAAGCGGCGGAATATTCGGATGGGGCAAGAAAAAGCCTCCGCCCCCGCCTCCGCCCGCTCCGCCGACGCGGCAGGCTTGCGCAGATCGCATTGAAACCGGGATCGCCGAGGGGCGGCTGACGCTGACGCTGCGCGCGACGCCAAACGCCAGCACCGCATTGCAGGACAAGCTTGCGGCCAGCGTCAAGGAACTCGCGACCGGGATATTGTTCGATGCCGCCCGCGCGGGCGCTGGCATGACCGCATTGCCGGTCAATTTCAGAAAGTCCGACACCGAACTTCATCGCTACCAGATCCGGCGCAGCGCCGATCTCGGGCCTGATCTGGCCGCCATCGGGGCGGAACGGCTGGTGCACAAGGCACCGGTCCCCATCGCGTCACCTCTCCGATGACGGCGCTGTCAGAGCTGTTCTAAGGCACTGAAATCACAAGGCGACACCGGCATCGCTCATCTGCGCCGAAATGTCGCCACCCTGTTCTAACCCGTCCCCCTTATTCCAAGGAGCCTGATCGAAATGCTCTCTTTGTATTCGCGGATCACCGCTAAAGCGCCCGGGCCATATAAGGACCAGGCAGGAAATACACTGCTGACGGAATACACGCTTTTTTCCGATTCTGACGACAAGGACCTGTATTACCTGCTGCCAAACCAGCCGAACTTCCTGCCCAACCCGACCACCGGCGCCCCGAGCTTTTCGATGCTCTGGTATTTCGGTGACAAGCTGACCGGCGGGATCTGCACCCTGACGGTCGCCTTGCCCATGCCGGACCTGACCGACAGCAAGGTTAAAAAAGCATTCAGCGAGGCGATCGGCCGCAATGCCGACCTGTCGGCGCGCGCGCGGCGAATTCTTGAAATGGCGCAGTCCTCGGACGCGGACCGAAAGGAAATCGCCAAGGAGCTTGGCCTGACCGATGCGCAGGTTCAGCTTTATATCAATGCCTACAACAAGGGGCAGGATTACCAGCAGTTCCTGCCCAGTGATACCAGCCTTAAGATCAAGCCCGTGCCCGTCACCTCGGGCTCGGTCAAGGTCCATGCCTTCGGTGACCCCCAGCTCTACAAGTCATGGGTGAAGGGTGATGCCCCCGCGACCGAGACGCGCGTCTTCGAGGTGACACCGTCCTTTCTGAACAGCAATGCAGCCGTCGTCAGCTATGATCTCAACGAAAAGGGCGCGGCAATGTTCTGGTTCGCGCTTGGCGGGCCGAAGTTCAAGCAGGGTGCCGAGCCAAAGGGCTATGATCTCGCTCTGCAATCCAGCGTCGTCGCGGTCGAATATGTCGTTGGCTTTGACGCTGTTCTGCCCGCTGCTGAGGCCCAGGTGCGGCTGAGCCACGAGACCATGATGTCGCTGGTGCAAGAGCGGCACAAGGACACTTGGGGCCACGACAAGGTGGACAAGGTCAATAAGGAATATTCGCAGAAGGTCAGCGACGCGATCAGCATCACCCTGCCGTCCAGTTCCTACATGCAGGCCGAGGGCAAGAAAAGCGTTCAGGAAAGCTTGCAGGAATGGGCGCAAAAGCAGCTTGAGAGCATGATCCAGTCCCAGATTCCGGAGTTCAAGTTCGAGGACATGGATTCGTCAGCCAGTGAATCAACCTTCTCGGCGCTTCAGGACCAGACCCGCACCTACAAGCTGAGCCAGGCGATCGATTTCAAAGTGCGCCCGAATGGCCAGTTGCCAATGGTCAGCTCCTTGCTGGCAAAGGATGCAGACCTTTCGCCGTTTTTCGCTACGGTGGACCTCAACAGCCGGCCCTATTTCAATCTGGATCTGGTCGTGTCGCCGCCCGCCAAAGCCGTCCTGACGGGGCGGCATGTCGAAAGTCTGAACATCAGCAAGATCGCCTATGGCGGGGTCGCATTGAGCGACTCGACTGGCAAGGAGGTGCGTTCGCTGCAGTTCCTGACCAGCGCCGCAAAGCTTGAGCCGGTGAAGCTGGGCGGAACCTTCGATGCGCGAAAGCAGGACACCGAGGCGCTGGAATACAGCTATATCGTGACCTATTCCGATGGAACCGCGCCCTATAAGGTGACGGGGCTCAAAAGCGACGATGACTATCAGATTCTGTTCTCCGCCAACGATCTTGGGGTTGTTTACGCAACTCTGTCGGGGCGTGACCTGCCCTGGGGCATTGCGGATCAGGCGCGGGTGACGGTCGCCTATGACGATGTCTTCACCCGCCAGTTCATCCTGACCAACGAATCACCCACGGCGGAGCTTGCCGTGCCGATCGGCCGCAAGATTACCAAGCCCTTGAAATACCAGGTAGAGCTTATCCTCAAAGGCAGTGGGGATACCATCCGCTATCCCGTGGATGAGAGCGATTATGAATCCGCGCCCATCGGCAAGGAGGCCGCGCCGACCATCAACCTCAAATCCGGCATCGGCCGGGGCAATCGCGAATACAGCTTTTCGCTTGAGGGCGATGAGGTGAAGCGGGCGCAGATCAGGGCCGTTTACGAACTGCCGATAAGGAAAAACAAGCCCAGCGTCAGTTTCGTGAACACCATCGAACTTAGCGCGCCGGGCAAGACCAGCGTGAAATGGACGGTGCCGCTGCCCGCCACCAGCGGGACGGCAAGCATGTCGGTGGTCAAGGCAAAAACCTATGGCGCGGATGGCAAGGCCCATACCCCGAAAATCGAAAACTTCGATCCCGACGATACCGAGATCAAAGTGAGCCTCGATTCAATCAAGAGCGACTTCTGACGGCAGGCGACGAGCGCAGGAGGCCCAGATGCTCACGGACCAGAAGCCATTCGATATCAAGGGCGTGGACGGGGTGATCGTCTACGCCGATGCGACCAGCCCGCTGATTTTTTACTATGCATCAACCACTCCGCAGATCAGTGGCGCCGGGGCCGAGGCCGCATTCAATCTGATGCGCTTCGATCCCGGCACCGAAGAATCCGCAGGCCACCTTTCGCTGCTCGTTGATCTGGCCTTGCCCGCCGCCAAACTGGCGAGCCTGCAAACGGAACTGAACAAGCGCGCCGGGGAAACGGTGTCGCTTAAACCGATCCCATGGACGTCGGGGGATTTTTCGGTTTCGGCGCCGAACCAGGCGCCGGTTTCCGGCCGGCCCTCGCTTCTGGGCGACAATACCGGGCTTGTCTCGATGCCGCTGGACAGAGCGACATTCCTGCTGCTCAGCGATGCACTTGAAACGGGAAAGCACTCACCGCTGTCGATCGTCTACAAGCTTGGCTATGAATCCTTCAGCCCCTCTTACGGCTGCTCGGTCGAGATCGACGCGCAGAATTTCCGCGACTGGGTCAGCAGGCGCTGTGCGGCCAATCTGGTCTTCATCAATTTCGAAAGCACGGAAACCTATGCGAGCCTGCGCGAATCCAGCGTCATCCGCATCTCGTCGGTGGATTTCGACCCCGATGGTCATGAGGACTTCCAGCGCGGGCTGCTTGCCAGCCTCAGATCGCTGTTCGAGCCGCTGCCAGGCTTCGGCGCGCCCACAAACCCGGATGGGGGCTGGGGGATCGGCTTCAGCTGCAGCAAGATCAGCGGGACCGATTTTGCCGCGCGCCGGGCAAGCCTGAGGTTCGACGAAGCCACGGCAAAGCCGCGCGCGATCTATCTTCAGGGTGCGATCGGCGGGCTGGTCGAGGCTTACCGGGTCCGGGGTGTGATCAGCGTCGCCGCCAGTGGCGACACCACCTTCCGGCAGCATATCGCCGTCAGTTGCTATGCCGACTATGCTCTGGATGCCATCGCCCGCATCAGCGTCACCATCCGCCGCAAGGGCGAGACGTCTTCGGTCGGGAGCCATGATTTTTCCGCCGCCGCCGCCGCGCCCTGGTCAGTCGATCTGTCACGCGATCCTAGCCGCGGCGCCTCGTTTGAACGGCGGTTTAGCGTATTCTTCGACGATGCGCGGCCCCACCTCTCATCCGATTGGGAGGATATCGGCCCCACCGAAGCCTTTGTCAGCATTTTTCCCCGAACGCTTTATTCGATGACACGGCACAAGGTCTTTGCGGGCGCAGATTTCCCCTGGAGCCTGGTGTCCCGCGTCATGGTCGACATCCTGCCGCCCGAGGACAGCGGCACAGCGCCTGTCAGCATGACATTGAGCAAGGACGCGCCGGCCCAGGAGGCCGAGCTGTTCATGGCGCCCCCCGTCGCCGAGGACATATGCAGCTTCAGGGCCGTCATCGTCCCCAATGCGGGCGATGATATCGACCTTGGCGAGCGAATGGCGACCGGGGCGATCCTGATAGAGCCGTTCGAGCGCAGCGACGTGAAATTCGACGCGACAGCTATCGACTGGGCGCGGATCCGCAAGGTCGGTGTCGCCATGAAGCCCGGCGCGGGCGTGCTGCCGTCGCAGAGCGTGGCGATTTATCTCACGCAAAGCAAGCCAAGGGGGCGATATTCCAGCTACCGGCTTCCGACGGCCCCACGGGATCTGTCGCTGGTCCTTCGGTACTTCAAAACCGACGGCAGCTCCGAAAGGCGCTGCGAGCAGACATCCGAACGCATCGTGAAACTGAGTTTTTCATAACGCCATTTCAGGCTGCCAACACGCCGCAGTCTTAACAAGGAGTATGACATGCTTTTGATGAACAAGGAAAAAATTCAGATCGACGGCGTCGACGTCTACCCGGATCACGAGGACAGCCATCAGTTCTGGATGGTGCCGGGCCGCGTCCAGCTTGCAACCCGCGATGGCCGCAAGGCGCTGTCCTATCTGTGGTATATCGACGGCAAGACTGACACGAGCGACAAGACTGGCACGAACGGCAAGGCTGACACGAACGGCACCGGCTTTCTGAACTTCGAGGTCAACACGGCCATTGGCGACGATACCCGAGGCAAGATCCGCGATGCGATTTACGCCGCCCATCCCGGTCTGACGAAAAGCGAGATCCGGCTTTCCGCCGTCAGTTATGACCGCGGTCAGGTGAACTTTTCCGTCCTTGGTCCGATGGCGACCCAAGCCGGTTCCGTGAAGGCCAATCCCACCGTGCTTCTTCAAACGCCCGAGCAGATCGTCTGGAACGCGGGTTCCTCGTCGCTGGTGGGCGACAACGCCGCTGTCTGTTCGGTCAAGTTCACCAAAGAGGGCGGGCTTGCGGCGGCCATGGCCGAGGCGATCGAACAACAGGCGAATATGATCGTCGCAACCTACAGCCTCGAGTTCACCGCGCTTCGTCCGGCGGTGAGATTCAATGTCAAAGGCAAGCTCAGCGAGGTGCGTCAGGGTCTGAAGGCCAGCATTGGCGCCGGCATCCCCCTCGAGGTCTTCATGCTCAATGTCGGGACCTCGGCGAATCTGGAAAAGATCATGCGCGATGTCGGTCTTGAGATCACCGTGGTGGATTTCGCCGGTGATGAGGAAACCGGTCTGGACTGGGCCAAGCAGATCGTCATGGACTACATCCTGAAGAACTTCCTGAAGGTCGATCTGGGGAATGGCGACGTCAAGCCGATCTCCGAGGTCCCCAAGGTTGCCTCGGCGGTGCAGCGTGCCAAGGATGTCTCAAAGCAGGCCGAGGACAAGGCCGTGGCCGAAGGCAAGATCAAGCCCGATACAGATAAGGAACCCGCCAAGCCGGAACCGGGCAAACCCGTCGTCAAGCGCAGGGGGGCGGCCAGCGCCGCGACCGCGGCGGATATAACGACGACTGCTGCACCCGGCGCGGACAAGCCCAAGGACGACAAGCCCGCTGGCGACAAGCCCAAGGATGACAAGGCCAAGGATGACAAGCCCAAGGACGACAAGCCCGCCGGCGACAAACCCAAGGACGACAAACCCACCGACGACAAATCGCCCCCGAAGCCGACGGCACGAGAGGCCGCTGTGCAGGAGGTTGCCAAAAACGCGGTCGCCTCGTCGCTGCAGTTGCCGATCCCTCAGGTCAATATCCAGATCGATTTCAACTACCAAGTGCAGGAGAATTCGATCGATTTCACCTATTCCGAAACCAAGGCGCGGGCCTTTACCGTAGCCCCGCAGGGGCTGGTGCTGGAAGAGCTGGGCGACGGCAAGACATATGTCGTCTCGTTCTCGCGAAACAGCAAACCCTTTGGATTGCCCCACCCGGTCAATGTGACTGCGCCAACGGCAGAAGCCTTCAGCACCTATGGGCTGAGGGCCATTAACCTGACCGCGAGCTATCCCGCCGAGGCGCCCAGCAACAAGCAGCAACATCTCAGCGCCACGATCACCAAGGACAAGTTCGATGGCTCCAATCCGCTGCCATTCACGTTCGACGCCGAGGGCAGCCGGGCCGTCAGGTTCGACAGCGAATTCGTCTTTGATGCATCGTCGTCATGGAGGGCCGCGAAAAACACCTACAAGGTGCAGGGCGTGACCGAGTCCGGCGTGGATGTTCAGCCCGGCTCACATCTCGGCTTTCTTGATGTGAAGGTGCTGATGAGCGAGAATTTCAACTGGAAAGGTGTCGATCAGGTGATCGTGACGATTTCCGGCGCCTATCTGTCCGGGCCCGCGAAACTGGTGTTCCAGAAAAATGACACAGCGGTCCAAACGGCGAGCTTCCGCACCGAGGCCCGCGATCCGGCCGCGACCTATGAGGTCCAGGCGCTGCGCGGCGGTGTCGAGGTCTGGCGCGATGCGCCGGCGCCGGTGGTCGGCAATTCCATAACCGTGTACGATCACTACGCCTCGCATGTGCCGATCACGATACGCAACAAACTGACGGATTCAGATTTTGCTGTCGTTACCGTGCTCTATTCCGATCCCGAGAACGATTACCAATGGGAATCCGCCGGAATCGAACTTGAAAAAAGTAAGGGGGATCTCCTCAAGATTGTGATCCCGACCAAGCGAAACTACAATGATGCTCCGAGCAAGCTGCTCTGCACCGTCCGCGTTGAAACCGAGAATGACACTTACGAAAAAGAGGTCAAAGGCGGCGGGATCTTCCTTGTCACCGGCAAGCCCCCCGCGCGATGAGTGCCGCGGGTCACATCAGCGGCGCGCAAAGCGCGGTGGCGCCGGACGAGCAGTCCAGAGCGTCGCGCGGCTGCGCGCAGGGTCAGGCGCATCGGCTTGCGCTTGACCGCGCCGCCGCCATTGCGGCGGCGTGGAAACCCGAAGTCGCGGCGCGTTTTCAACGGACGCTCGGCGCGCTGACGCGCGGTATCGCCGAGGCCGGCGGGAGCAACACCGTCTGGCATGGCGGCACGTTGAATGGCGACGGCGCGCCGGTCGAGTTCACCTTTTCGACCCTTGACGACGCGCTGCGCTATACGGTCGAGATCGTCGGGCCGGGGATCGTGCCCGCCGCGAGGCTGGATCGCATTGGCCAGCTTCTTGGCGAAATCGGTGCGCCGCAGGCCGGCCTGCGGCTCATCGAGGACTTTGCGGCCTTGCAGGGTCAGGGAACGCTGCGCTGGGGCGGCTGGCTGGGTGTGCGCCACCATCCATGCGGTGATGCCTTCAAACTCTATGCCGAGGTTCCGCCCGATGCGGCGGATCGCGCCGTGCCGCTGCTGCCGGATGGTGTCGAGCCGCGATTGCGTCTTGCCGGTGCCCGGCAAGCGCGCATTGCGGCGGTTGGCCACACGCTGGGCACGGATCGGCGCGAGGTCTATTATGCGCTGTCGCCCGGCGCCATGACGCGGGCCGAACTGGCCGAAATGCTGGCACCGGTCGGCCTGTCCGGGCGTGCGGCTGCACTGATCGACGCGGCGCGGCGGCTGATGATCGGTGGCGGACGGGGCGGGCTGCCCGATATCGAATATGGCCTGAGTCTTTCGACCCGCTCGGGGGGAAAAGAGCCGGTGGCCTCGCTTTTTGCCTTTGCGGGCGAACTGCTCGGGGGTGACGGCATCGTCCGCATGCAGACACTGGCGGCGGCGGAGCGACAGGGCTGGTCACTTGGCTGCTACGCTGCGATGACAGCGCCGGTCGCGCGCCGCATCGACCGTTGCAACCACCACAATGTCATCGCCGTTATCGCGGGCCAGGAGCCTGTGCTCGGGATGCATGTTTCGCTGAGCCCGCCCCTGCCGGTCCCGGAGCGCCAGCCATGACCGCCGCGCTGTCTGCCGCCCATCGCGCCCGCAAATTCCTGCTTGCCAGCCAGCAGCCGCTGGGTTGGTGGTCGGATTTCCGGCTCGCGCCCGGCGCCAGCACCCTGTGGGTCACGGCCTATGTCGGCGCCGCGCTGGCACGGTCGGGCGGGCGGGATGCCGCGATGCGGGCATGGCGCTTTCTGCGGCGATGGGTGGCTGGCGGCTGGGGCTATAGTCAAGCGACGCCGCCCGACGCCGACAGCACCGCGTGGTGTCTTGGGCTGGCCGCGATGCTTGAGTGGCGACAGGATCCGCTTGTCGAGGATGCAAGGCGGTTTCTGACCAGTTGCACCCGCTCTGACGGCGGGCTGGCGACCTATCCCTGTAACGACGATATCCGATGCTTTGTCGGCGCCGGAGCGGCGGATTCCTTCGCCGGCTGGCAAGGTTCCTGTCTCTGTGTCACGGCAGCGGCGGCCCGGCTTGGCGTAGCTGGAACCGGGGCATGTGATTTCATCGCCCGAGCGCAGCGGCCGGATGGCTCCTGGGCCAGCTATTGGTGGGTCGAGGACGAATATGCGACCGTGATGGCCGCCCTTGCCCTCATGAGGCGTGGCACGCCCGCTGACATGCGGGCGGTTTCCTGCGCCGCGAACTGGGCCGCGGCGCGGGTCGGAGGCAATGGAGCGGTGCCTTCGTCGGTTTTGCCCGAGGGCTCCGCCTTTGCCACGGCGCTGGTGTTGGAACTGCTGGCCGCCTGTCCGGCGGACGCGCCAGCGGCCCGTCGCGCAGTCACATGGCTGCATGACCGTCAGGAACCTGACGGCAGATGGCCGCCCTCGGCGGGGCTGCGCGTTCCGGCGCCCGGCGTGACCGCGCCCGATGCGCATTCAGGCTGGAGAATGGGCGGCATGCGCGAAGGCTCCGTGGCGCTGGATATCTGCGGCGCGTTCACCGCCGCAACCGCAATGTCGGCGCTATCCGCATGGGCGGCGCACAGTTCAGCACAGCCCGTCCTGATCGACTTCGTCCCGTGACACAGCGAGGAGACCGAACATGACCATCACGATGACCCCCCGGATCAATGGCGCCCATGTGCCGCGCGATGCCATCGGAACCGCCCTGATCAACAGCGATCCCGGACTATCCGCCGCGGGTCCGCTGACCACTGCTGCCGGGGCTGCGGCCTATCTCCCTCAATACCGCGACGCCACGCAGCGCGAGGGCGACAAGGTCCTGTTCTGCCCGACCCTGACCGAGGACGGCCGGCTGACCCTCTATCTGACTGCGGCAGCGCCTGCCGAGATCGGGGCGCGCGCGGCCGGGGCGGTGATGCATCCGGCGCCGCCGACCGCGACGCTCGTCTATACCGTCGCAGAAACGATCCGACGCCTGCCGCTGAACGCCGAACCGGCGGGCGGCGCGTTGTGGAAACTGACCGCCGATGTGGCGCGCGCCGATCTTGCGGATCTGCGCAAGGTCATGTTCGACACCGTGCCAAGCGCGCAGGTCAGCGTGATGCGCACCGCATCCATGGCCGCGCCTCTGACCCGGACCTTTGTCACCGCCGCGTGGAAGGATCCCACCCTGCACGCGGCGCTGCTGGACAGCTTTAGCGGCATCCCGATGCCCGATGCCGAGACTTTCCTGAGACTGGTCCGGCAGGCATATCCGAACTACGACAGTGAGTTCATGCTCATCGACTGCACCTATACCGATGAAACTCCGGTTCCGCCGCTTGAGGGCTTTATCGAATGGCGGCTGAACTGGAAGGGTGCGACCTATCAATATTACGAGGACAACTACCGGCCGGGCCGCATTCACTATCTGCCCGACCAGTTCCCGCTTGCCGTCGAGCCGACCGGCGCGCCGGCGGTATCGCTGCTGAAGTTCGAAACCCCTGACGGCAATATCGAAAGCACGGTGGCGACCTTTCGTTTCCTTGGCGTGCCGCAGGTCGAGCGGGCACGGCTGGAGGATGCGGGACGCCAGATTGCGGTAAAAACCGGCAAGCAGCCGGAATTCGTTTCCCTGCAACATGCCGCAGGCGTTTCGACCCGGTTCACGCTTGTTCTTCCCAATGCCAGCGGGACCACGGGGGTTCAGAAGCCACAGCCCGATTCCATCATTGATCTGGAAAAGGGGGTGCGCGACGAAGTCGTTCTGTCCTTGCCCGCCTTTCAGGCGCTCTGGGCCGCCATTTTCAGCGAGCGGCAGGAACAGACACTGTTCGTGGGCTGGGTAGATGTCATGCTGTCGGGCGACAGATATTCGGCTCGGGTCGAGTTTCTGGGGCGCCTCAAGGCCGGGACCATGCAGGAGTATTTCGACCGGATCATCGATTCCGGTGCCGATCTGAGCTATGCGACCGAGGTTTCGGTCAAGGTCCCGCGCGCGATCTTTTCCGAAGCCCGCAATCCGCAGGTGCTGGCGATCAACGTCAATTTCGGCCCCGAGGCAGTTGCGTCGATCGACGCGCCGGACAGCCCGAATGCCGCGCCGATGTTGACGAAAACGCTGAAGGTGCGGCGTGCGGTGGCCGATATCGTGCTGGGCCGCGCGGCCACGGGCAGATTTGACTATACGCTGAAGGTCGTGACGCTTGAGGGCGAACGCTGTGCCCGTCGCAGCATGCGCGACACGACGCTTTACATCACCGAAAAGGACCTCGCCGACTGTCAGGACCCATGCGAATGAATGATGCGTCCAAAGCCCTTCACCGGCGAACGGGTTCGGATGGACCCCTCATGCATGGTTGCGCCGCGGTCACGGCGCGGGTTGCCCGCGAAAGCCATGTCGCGGCACGCATCGAGGCGGCGTTGGCCGCCGCTCTTGGCAGGGCGCGGACAGGAAATGGGCCGCGCCAGCTCGCGGCGGCGCTTGACTATGCGGTCATGCCGGGCGGAGCGCGCATTCGGCCAAGGCTCTGTCTCGCCGTGGCGCAGGCTTGCGGTGACGCGCGTCCCGGACTCGCGGATGCGGCTGCGGCCGCGATCGAGCTGATCCATTGCGCCAGTCTGGTGCATGACGATCTGCCTTGTTTCGATGATGCGGACCAGCGACGGGGGAAAGCCGCGCTGCATCGCGTCTACGGGCAGGCGATCGCGGTTCTTGCCGGAGACGCACTGATCGCCATGGCTTTCGATGTTTTGGGGCGAAGTGCGTCCGAGGATCCCGTCATCGCGGGCGGCATGACCGTCAATCTGGCCTGGGCCACGGGCATGCCTGCCGGCCTGTGCGCCGGGCAGGGATGGGAAAGCGAAAGCGTCATCGACCTTGACGCCTATCACCGCGCCAAGACAGCCTCGTTGTTCAGCGCGGCGACCCGCATGGGCGCGCTGGCGGCGGGCGCCGATCCTGATCCATGGGACATGGTTGGCGCAGAAATCGGCGCGGCCTTCCAGATTGCGGATGACCTGCGCGACCATTTTTGTGATCCTGCGGAAATGGGAAAGCCAGCAGGTCAGGACAAGCTGCGCGGCAGGCCGAATGTCGTCGCACGCGAAGGCGCCGCGGGCGCGATCCGATGTTTTTCGGCGCTTATCGAGGCCGCGATCGCCGCGATCCCCCCTTGCCCCGGCCAGGGCCAACTGAGCGCGCTTGTTCGTGAGCAGGCCAGTCTTCTGACGCCTTTCTCCAAGGGCGGCCCGACGAGCCATGCGACTGGAGAGATGTGACGAGGACTGGCTTTGGCTGTCGGACTGGTCGGACTGGTCGGCCAGCTTGTCAGTGCGGGCTGCGCGACAAGCTGCGGGGCGATCAGCGGCAGCAGTGCGGCCTTGAACGCCTCCTGGCATTTGCGATGGCGCTGGTTATGACGGTCTCGCGTGATCCATGCGGGCGAACACGGGTTACGGCCCCGTCACCGACGAGGAATTACCGGGCGAGGCGGTTGCCCCGACCCGTGACAAGCTGGTGATCGCCAGCAAGTTCGGCTTCGACATCCATGCTGACGGCTCGTGTGGGGCCGGCACCAGCAGCCGCCCTGAACATATCCACGCGCTGGCCGAGGTGGCGCTGAAGCGCCTGCGCACCGACCGGACCGACCTGTTCTATCAGCATCGCGCCGATCCGGGTGTAGGGCGGGGGGCTTGCCCTGTTCCCGTCCGCGCGAACTGCGAAGGAGCAAGGAGCAGGGCAATCAATCTTGCAGTTTCATGATGCGGGAGCCGGCCTGAGAAAAAGACGGCCGTGCCTCCGACGCTCATCGGGCAGAAGCCGGGATAGACGCGAAGGGCCGCTTGCTTGCGGGGAGGGCGCAAGGGGCACCTGCGGCGACCATACCCTCCCCGCGATTTCGTCGCTTGGCTGCCGCCGCGGTTACAGCAGCAGCAGACCCCCGCCGATCACCACGCCGGTGACCAGCAGCATGACCACGCAATAGCCCATGATGTCGCGCGCCTGCAGCCCGGCAATGCCCAGCATCGGCAGCGCCCAGAAGGGCTGCAGCAGGTTCGTCCAGGCATCCCCCC
>RRZT012188953.1_pt1 | contig 20076 bp, 22 predicted proteins | sample 2165551 | NCBI WGS metagenome assembly RRZT01 (sample SAMN10456910, study PRJNA506462) | wastewater metagenome | biome: wastewater; feature: sludge; material: wastewater sludge; isolation source: wastewater sludge with Escherichia coli K12::gfp cells carrying plasmid... | place: USA: Moscow, Idaho... | reverse complement strand
TGGCGATGCTCGTGGCCATCGCGATCGTCTACCTCATCATGGTGGCGACCTTCCGGTCGCTGCTGCAGCCGCTCATCCTCATGGTGTCGGTGCCGTTCGCCGCGACCGGAGCCGTCGGGCTGCTGCTGGCGACCGGCACCCCGCTGGGCATCCCGGCGATGATCGGTCTGCTCATGCTCATCGGCATCGTCGTGACGAACGCCATCGTGCTCATCGACCTCATCAACCAGTACCGCGAACACGGGGCGAGCATCGGCGACTCGATCATCGACGGCGCCCGGTTGCGGTTGCGTCCGATCATCATGACCGCGGCCGCGACCATCTTCGCCCTCGTGCCGATGGCGCTGGGCGTGACCGGCGGCGGGATCTTCATCTCCAAACCGTTGGCCATCGTCGTCATCGGCGGGCTGGTCTCCTCGACGGTGCTGACCCTGCTGCTCGTGCCGGTGCTCTACGACATCGTCGAACGGCTGCGCGAACGACGCCTGCGCCGCCGAGCCCGGCCCCCGGCCTCGGCCCCAGCCTCGGCCCCGGTCGCGGTCGCCGTTCAGGGTTCGTAGGGCAGCGCGGGCGGCTGGGACGACGCTTCGCTCCGCGTGGGCGCCACCAGCAACCAGACCGCGGCGGTGGCGCAGAGCGCCACGACGAGGGAGATCAGAGCCGCTGCGACATAGCCCGATTCGATGGGCCGCCGGGTGACCGGGTCGAGGTGCGCCGACAGCACCGCGGCGGCCACCGCGGCACCGAGGCTGCCGCCGACCAGGCGCAGCACCTGGTTGAGCCCGGTGGCGCTCGTCGTCCGATGGCGTGGGGTGCGGGCGACGATGAGACCGGGCAGCACGGCATACGCGATGCCGACCCCCAGGCCCATGAGCGCCATCATCACCGCGACATGCACCTCGCTGGTATGCCATCGCGCCAGCGCCGCGAAGCCGACGGCACAGGCGAACGAACCGACCGGGAAGACCACCCGTTCCCCGAACCGGGCCTCCAGCCGCCGGGCGATGGGCGGCGACACGAGACTGCCCAGCGCCATCGGCACCATGAGCAGACCGGTGACGAAGACACTGCGCCCCAGCCCCACGACCTGCTCGCCGCCCAGCCCTCCCGAGGGCGGGGACTGCACGAGCACCACCGCGACCGCCGCACAACCGAAGACGGCCCAACCGATGAGCAGCGCACCGAGATTGGCCCCGAGCACCCCTCGGCGCACCGCCAGGCGCACGTCGACCATCGGCAACGCCACGCGCCGCTCGACGATCACCCAGGCCACGAGCAGGGCCGCCCCCGCCGCAGCCAGGCCCAGCACCGCCGCGGACCGCCAGCCCCACACGTTGCCGCGGCTCACCGCCAGCAGCAGGGCACCGAGGGCGAGGCTGAGCAGCACCGCCCCCACCCGGTCCTGGCCCACCGGGTCGACGTCGCTGCGCGGCGCCGGCACGGTATGCCGCACCCACAGCGCCCCGGCGGCGGAGACGACGAAGGCCAGCAGGAAGCCGGCCCGGTAGTCCCAGACGAGCACGCCGAGACCGACCAACGGGTTGGCCAGCCCCACCCCGGCGGCCAGCGACGTCGACAGGGTCGCCATGGTGCGCTGCAGCCTCGCCCCGGCCAGATGCTCACGGGCAATGCCGACGGTGAGCGCGACGAGCGAATAGCCCAGCCCGTGCAATGCCCGTGCCACCAACAACCCGGCATAGGTCGGCACCGCCGCGCCGATGAGCGAGCCCACCGCGATCGTCGCCAACGCCCCGACGAGAGCGCTCTTGCGATGTCGGCCGTCGGCCACCCGCGAGACGATCGGGGTGACCAGCCCGCCGACGAGCAACGTCATCGTGAGGGTCCACTGGGCCGCCTCCAGCGAGACCGAGAGCCGGTCGGCCACCTCGACGAGGATGGGGTTGCCCAGGCCGGCCACGACCGAGCCGGACACGGCGGCGAAGACGAGGCAGGCCACCAGCCGACGCGGCGGCGCCTGGGTCATCGTCACTCGCTCTCCTTCGACGCTCGGCCTGTCGACCCCTCACCGTCGCCTGCTGCCCCGGCCGGCCCCTTCCCCGCGCGGGGGTCCGGCGCCGCGGCATACCGGAGCGTGGAACCGCAGCGAGGGGCCGGAAGTGGCGCCGGAGGGTGGTGGCAGGATCGGTGAGGACCGTATCGCGAGAGGACCAACATGGATGCCGCCGCAGCCCCGATCAGCACCGCGGAACGCGATGGTGTGCTCATCATCACGATCGACCGACCCGACTCGCGCAACGCGATCAACCGCGCCGTCGCCGAGGGCATGGCTGCCGCGCTGGACCGGCTCGACACCGACGACGCCCTGGCCTGCGGGGTGATCACCGGAGCCGGCGGCACCTTCTGCGCGGGGATGGATCTCAAGGCGTTCCTGGCCGGCGAGGTGCCGATCATCGAGGGGCGCGGCTTCGCCGGCATCGTCGAGCGGCCGTCGGTCAAGCCGCTCGTTGCGGCGGTCGAGGGCTTCGCGTTGGCCGGCGGTTTCGAGGTGGCCCTGGCCTGCGATCTCGTCGTGGCCTCGCGGGCGGCCCGGTTCGGGCTGCCGGAGGTGACCCGGGGGTTGGTTGCGGCCGGCGGCGGGTTGGTGCGCCTGGCGGCGCGGATCCCCCTGCCGATCGCCATGGAGTGGGGTCTCACCGGCGAGCTCGTGAGCGCCGAGCGTGCCTACGAGGTGGGCTTGGTCAATCGGCTCACCGAGCCGGGTGCGGCGCTGGACACGGCGGTCGAGCTGGCCGGCCGGATCGCCGGCAACGGGCCGCTCGCGGTGCGGGCGTCCAAGCGGATCATGCTGGAGAGTGCCGACTGGAGCGCCGCCGAGACCTTTCCGCGGATGGCCGAGATCAACGCCCCGGTGCGCGGGTCGCAGGATGCCCGCGAAGGCGCCCTCGCGTTCAAGGAGAAACGGCCGCCGGTCTGGCAGGGGCGTTGAGCCGCGGGGGCCCGTCGAGATGAGCACCGAATGAGCACCGAATGAGCACCGAGATGGGCACCGGGTGGGGCACGGCGTCGAGCAACACTGCGATCCCGGCGCAACCCCCGCCCTGGGGAACCAAGCTGCCGTGGGCGTGGGACACCGAGCCCGGCCCGGAGTATGCCGCGCTCATGCAGCGGCTGCGTGCCTTCCTGGACCACCTCGCGGCCGCACACCCCACGCCGGCCGAGTCCGAGCAACTCGCCGCGATCCTGCACGAGTGGGGCGAGAAGCTCGGTGCGGCAAGGATTCCCGAGCACCGACAGGTCTTCGGTCGCCGGCCCGACCTGCCCAGCCGCGGCCAGACGATGCTGCCGGAGTATGTCGTGCACGAACTCACCGACGACACCGTGGCGGCCCGCGTCGTCTTCGGGCGCTACTACCTCGGCGGCGGTGAGGCCGTGCACGGCGGGGCGATCCCGCTCGTCTTCGACGAGGTGCTCGGCGCCTTGGCCAACCACGGCGAGCGACTGCCCGCGCGCACGGCATACCTCACCGTGAACTTCCGAGCGGTGACCCCCTTGGAGAAGCAGCTCACGGTGACCGGCCGGGTCGAGCAGGTGGACGGGCGCAAGGCCTATCTCGTCGGCGAACTGCGCGATGGTGAGGTGCTGTGCGCCGACGCCGAGGCACTCTTCGTCGCGGTCCGCCGGCCTAGCGATCCGTCGGCGAGCCGGCTGGGGCCGTCAGCGACGCCACATTGACGCACGCCAGACCGGCGTCGGAAGCTGGACTCGGGACGGGCCGCAATGCCGTCGGTCCCGTCCCACCTGCAGGAGGTGGGCATCATGACGATGACTCTCGAGATCCATGCCGGCGAGATCCCGACAACCGAACTGGTCGGCCACGAGGTACGGGTGGACGGTCACCGAATCGGCACGCTGGGCTCCGAGGAATACACCACATTCGCGATCCCGGCCGGCTTCCACATCGTGGACCTGCGCCTCGGCGTGAAGTCGTGCACCCCGATCCGGGTCCAAGGGCGGGTCGGGCAGACCGTGCACCTCGTCGTCCATCAGGAGCATCCCGGCGCCGCGGGACTGATCGCGGGCGGCTGGTATTCGCTGGCCGTCCGCTGAACTGCCTTGCGGCGGCGAGCCGCCCGAATGATCCCGGTCAGGGCCGGCGCGGGAACCGCTCGAACTCGGGGCGACGCTTGCTCTTGAACGCCTCGCGCCCCTCCTTGGCCTCCTCGGAGGCGTAGAAGAGCAGGTTCGCGTCGTGCGCGAGCTGTTGGATGCCCGCGAAGCCGTCTTCCGCGGCGTGGAACGACGCCTTCATGAGGCGTAGCGCGAAGGGCGACATCCGCAGCATCTCGCGGCACCAGGCCACGGTCTCGGTCTCCAATTCGGCCAATGGCACGACGGTGTTCACCAGACCCATCTCGCGGGCCTGCTCGGCGGAGTATTGCCGGCACAGGAACCAGATCTCCTTGGCCTTCTTCGGGCCCACGAGTTCGGCCAGCAGGTTGGCTCCGAAACCGCCGTCGAAGGAACCGACCTTGGGCCCGACCTGGCCGAACCTCGCGTTGTCGGCGGCGATCGTCAGGTCGCACACCAGGTGCAACACATGACCGCCGCCGATCGCGTAGCCGGCGACCATGGCGACGATCGGTTTGGGCAACCGACGCATCTGCACGTGCAGGTCGGTGACATGGAACCGGCCGACCGCGCCGGCCCGGCCCGGCTCGGTGAGGTAGCCGGTGTCGCCGCGCACCCGTTGGTCGCCGCCGGCGCAGAAGGCGGCCGGGCCCTCACCGGTGAGGATGATGACGCCGACCTCGGTGTCCTCGCGGGCCAGCGTGAGCGCCTCGGAGATCTCGACGATGGTCTGCGGGCGGAAGGCGTTGCGCACCTGGGGCCGGCAGATGGTGATCTTGGCGATCCCCTCGGGGCTGGTCTCGTAGCGGATGTCGGTGAAATCGCCGGCTGGGGCCCAGGTCACCGGGGCGCGCAGGTCGTCGACGGGGTCGAAGGGGGGCATGGCTCCGAGACTATCCGCAGACCCGTGCGACGGTATGCCGCGAAGCGGACACTACGGGTCATGCAGGCGCTCACCGGTCACGACGTCGAGCGGTCGCTCGTCGAGCGGGTCGGTGCCGGGGACCAGGCGGCCTTCGCCGCACTCTTCGACCTGCACGTGCAACGCGTCTACGGCCACTGCGCCCGCCAGGTGGAGTCGCTCGACGACGCGGAGGACCTCACCGCGGTCGTGTTCCTGGAGGCGTGGCGCCGGCGCCGCGACATCCGCGTCGTCCAGGGCTCGGCCATCGCGTGGTTGCTCATGACCGCCACCAACGTGTGCCGCAACCACCGTCGCGCCAAACGGCGCTATCGGGCCGCGCTCGCGCGGCTCACCCCACCAGAGGCAACACCCGATCCAGCCGATGCGGTGGTGGAGGATCTCGCCTTCGCCGACCGCGGGCGCGCGGCGGCTGCCGCACTCGCGCGACTGGGCAGCACCGATCGGCAGGTGCTGTCCCTCTGTCTCATTGCCGGTCTCAGCTACGCGGAGGTCGGCGAGCTGCTCGACATCAGTCACGCGGCGGTCCGTTCCCGACTCATGCGCGCGCGCCGTCAAGTGCGCGCGGAACTCGAGCAGGCAGGGATCACGACCGCGCAGGACCCGGACGGGTTAGGAGAGACCCAGTGAGCTCCATCATGCTGCCCGAGCCCCGCGTGGCGTTGCTGCGCGAGGTCATCCTGGATGAGATCGGCAAGGGAGGCGGGCGTCGGCGCCCCACCTCCGCCGTGGCGCTCGCCGCCGTCGGTGTCGTGGGGGTGGCCGGCACCGCCGCCGCCTGGGTCAGCCGGGCCCGACCGGACGACCCCTACCAGGGGTACTGCTCCGCGTCGGTCACCCGTGACGAGGCCACCTGGCGACAGCACGGCTTCGGTGTTGCCGAGAACGCCTCGGGTCGGCGCGACGTCCCCGACGCCTTGTCGGTATGCCGCGAGTTGTGGCGGCTCGGGGTCGTCGGTGCCGCCGCGGTGCCGCCGGAGTTGACGGCCTGTGTCGTCGACGGAGCCCTCGTGATCTACCCCGGCGGGGCCGACGTGTGCGACCGGCTGCAGGTGCCGTCCGCCGAATTGCCCACCCCTGGCCCATCGGGTGGCGCGACGTCCGGTGGCAGCACCTCGGGGCGCTCGGGGGGCTCGCCACCGTAAGGCTTCGTCGTGGGGCGGCACCAGGGGGCCGCTCCGCGGCGAGATCCGCGCCGGGGCACATCTGCCAAGGGACCAGGCCACGGCGCGGACTCCCGCGTCGTGGGGCGGCATCAGGTGGCCGCTCCACGACGCGGCTTGCTCAGGGGTCGGTCAAGGTCGTCGGGCGCTCAGGACCGCTCGCCGCAACGACCGGGCGTCAAGCCACCGAACCTCCCTCACACCCACTGGATGGACGAGGTGCGATCGTTCATCGAGCCGACGTAGCTGACGTTGCCGGACGGGCCGAGCGAGGCGCCGCTGAAGGTGTGTTCCCAGATGATGGTCTGGCACAGGCCGTAGGAGCGGAACGAGCTGACCCGGTCGTTCCACCCGGTCGGCATCACCGAGACCTGCCAGTCGACGTCAGCGAACGTGTCGCAGTCCCCGGCCGCGGTGAAGGTGTAGCTGGACCCGAGGTAGTCGGCATCGGCATACACGGTGCCGAGGGCGACGCTGGCGAGGGTCTCGGCCCGGGCGGCACCGGACAACCCGGTCCGCCCGGTCGACCCGGCACCGATGGCGGCGAAGACCTCGGCCTCGGAGGCGAAACACGCCGAGCGGCCACTGCTGAGGTCGACCCAGCAGTGCGTCGGCGGGGGTGGTGCCGCAGCGGCTGCCGGGGCGGGGGCGAAGAGCACGGCGGTCGCACCCGCGAGCAGACCGGCACCGACGGCGACAAGACGATGGCTGCGCATGACGATTCCTCTCTGCGGCCGAACACGGTCGGCCGGCACTGGGGAATGTCCGCGCAGACCGCGGGCGTCGCGACGGGGTGATTACCGAGCGGGGGCGAGCCCCGGATAGCGTGGCGGGAGTGCGCGGCATACGGGAGATCGCGCGGGGAGGGGACACGCCATGCTGACCACACGGTTCACCGAGGCCTTCGGGGTGCGCCACCCGATCGTGCAGGGCGGGATGCAATGGGTCGGCACCGCCGACCTCGTCGCACCGGTGGCGCAAGCGGGTGCGTTGGGCTTCCTCACCGCCCTCACCCAACCGACCCCGGAGGCGCTCACCGCCGAGATCGCGCGCTGCCGTGAGATGACCGACCAGCCCTTCGGCGTCAACCTCACGATCCTGCCGACGATCACGCCGCCTCCCTATGACGAATATCGTCGGGCGATCGCCGAGGCGGGCATCGAGATCGTGGAGACCGCCGGCTCCTCACCCGAGCCGCATCTGCCGTTCTTCCGGGAGCACGGCATCAAGGTGATCCACAAGTGCACGAGCGTGCGGCACGCCGTGAAGGCGCAACAGGTCGGGGTCGACGCGGTGAGCATCGACGGTTTCGAGTGCGCCGGTCACCCCGGCGAGGACGACGTGCCGGGGTTGGTGCTCATCCCCGCCGCGGCACAGCGGCTGAGCATCCCGATGATCGCCAGTGGCGGCTTCGCCGACGGCCGCGGGCTCGTCGCGGCGCTGGCCCTGGGCGCCGACGGGGTGAACATGGGCACCCGCTTCATGTGCACCCAGGAGGCGCCGGTGCACCCGGAGATCAAGCAGCGCATCGTGGCGGCCACCGAGCGCGAGACCGAGCTGATCTTCCGCACCCTGCACAACACCGCGCGGGTGGCCAGCAACGACGTGAGCCGCGAGGTGGTGCAGATCCTTTCTCGCGGAGGCACTTTCGACGACATCCGCGATCTCGTCGCGGGCTCTCGGGGGCGCACCGTCTACACGTCGGGGAATGTCGACGCCGGCATCTGGAGCGTCGGGATGGTGCAGGGCATCATCGACGACGTGCCCACGGTGGCAGAGCTGGTCGAGCGGATCGTCGCCGAGGCCGAGCAGCTCATCACCACCCGGCTCGCTGCGCTCGTGCGGTGAGCCGAGCCAGGTAAGTCAGTGCGGAGTCACCAGCGCGTGGTCACCACCAGGGTGGCGGCGGCGCCGGCGCCGTGAAGCGTGCGGGGCGCTTGCCGAGGAAGGCGGCTTGACCCTCGGCGAAGTCGGGCCTGGCGAAGACCGCCAGCTGGGTGCGGGTCTCGGCCTCCAGGAGCGCGTCGAGATCGTCGTCGGCCTGGGCGAAGATGGCCTTCGTCGCGGCGATCGTGGGCAGTGAGCCCGCACCGAGCTGCGCGGCGCGCTCGATCGCGACGTCACGCAGCTGCTCGACCGGCACGATCTCGTCGATCAGACCCAGGCCGAGGGCCTCGCCGGCCTCGACGACCCGGGCGCTGAGCACGAGGCTCTTGGCTCTCGTGCGACCGATCCGTTGCGGCAGGGTCCAACTCATCCCGGTGTCCGGGGCCAGCCCGATCTTGCCGAAGGAGCAGACGTACTTCGAACCGTCGGCACCGACGACGTGGTCGCAGGCCGCAGCCAACGACAGACCCAGCCCGAAGGCGCCGCCCTGCACCGCGGCGACGACCGGCTTGGGCCCGCGGATGAGCAACCGCGCCAGGTGGGCGACGAGGCCGAGGCGGATCGTCGCGGCCTGCGGATCGGGGGTCATCGAGGAGATGTCGCCGCCGGAACAGAAGATCGGGCCCTCCCCCGTGAGGACGACCGCGCGGCATACCTCGTCGGTGTATGCCGCCTCGACCGCGGCGATGAGCTCGCGTCGATCGGCCAGGTCGAGCGAATTGCGTCGCTGCGGCCGGTTGATCGACAGCACCCGCACGGCGCCCTCCCGCTCGGCGCTCACCAGCACGGCAGAGTCGGCCGGGTCACTCGGGTCGGATGCCGGGCCGGGTGCCGGCTCGCTCGACGGGCCAGTTGTCGCGTCGAGGCTCATGTCGAGCTCCTTCCGGAGAGAAGCTGTTTGGCGATGATCGTCTTCTGGATCTCGCTGGTGCCTTCGTAGAGGCGGAACAGTCGGGCGTCGCGGTAGAAGCGCTCCACGACGACACCGTGGATGTAGCCGGAGCCGCCGTGGATCTGCACCGCCCGGTCGGCCACCTTGTCGACCATCTCGGTGCAGAAGAGCTTGGCGCAGGACGGGCCCAGCCATCGATCGGTGCCGTCGTCGTAGGCACGGGCCGCCGCGACGACCATGGCGCGGGCGGCATACAGCTCGGTCTGCGACTCGGCGAGCATGGCCTGCACGAGTTGGAAGCGGGCGATCGGCTCGCCGCCCTGGCGGGTGTCCTGGGCGGCGCGCACGCTCTCCTCCAGCAGCCGCCCGCCCATGCCGACGCAGACCGCGGCGATGTGCAACCGGCCCTTGGCCAGCGAGCGCATCGCCGCCGCGAAACCCTCGCCCTCGACCCCACCGATGAGGCAGTCGGCGCCGACCCGCACGTCGTCGAGGAAGACCTCGGCGGTGTGCGCGCCACGCTGGCCCATCTTGTGGTCCGGCGGCCCGATGGTCAGGCCGGGCAGTCCGGTGTCGACCGCGAAGACCGAGATGCCTTGCGTGCCAACGGTGTCGGCCGTGGTGCGGGCGAAGACCATGAGCACGTCGGCCTCGGGAGCGTTGGTGATGAACCGCTTCTGACCGGTGAGCCGGTAGCCGTCGCCGTCGCGGACAGCTCTGGTGCGGATGCCGCTCGGATCCGACCCGGCCTCCGGCTCGGTCAGCGCGAAGGAGGCGACGAGCTCGCCGGCCGCGATGCCGGGCAGGTAACGCTGCTGCTGCTGCGGGGTGCCGAAGTTGACGAGCACCTGGCCGGCGATGCCGTTGTTCGTGCCGACCATCGAGCGGAAGGCCGGGCTGGCGTAGCCCATTTCCATGGCCAGCGCCACCTCCTCGCTCATGGTGACGCCGAGCCCGCCGAACTCGACCGGTAGTGCGTATCCGAACAGGCCCATCTCGGCGGCCTGCTGGCGGATCCGCTGGGGGATCGCGTCGGTCTGCTCGATCTCCGCCTCGGCCGGCACGACCTGCTCGCGGACGAACGCACGCACGGCGCGCCGGATCTGGTCGAAGTCTTCGGGATCCATCTCGGGCCTCTCCTCGTCGTGGGCCGCCGAGCGCTGCGCGTCGCTCCTGCCGCTCCCCCGTCGCCGCCGGCGGGTGGCCGCATGGGTCGGTCGGCCCGGTCAATAGGTTAGGACGCGGGCACACCCGGGCACGGACCGGGCGGCCCACTGCCGGAGGCGAGGGACAGATGAGGCTCGACGGGATCGGCGTCGCAGTGACCGGCGGCGCATCGGGGTTGGGTCTGGCGACGGCGCGGCGATTGGCCGGGGCCGGGGCGCGGGTGACGATCCTGGACCTGCCCGGCACGGCGGGCCCGCAGGCTGCCGCCGAGCTGGGCCCGGCGGGCTGTTTCGCGGCCGCGGACGTCACCGACCGGGAGGCCTTCGCGGCCGCCCTCGACGTGGCCGACGAGCATGGGCGTTCCGGCGGGCTGGGCGGGCTGCGGGCGGTCGTGCACTGTGCCGGCGCCGGGCGGCGGATGCGGGTGCTGGACAAGGACGGCGCAGCCGGCTCGGCAGCGGACTTCGAGTGGGTGATCCGGCTCAACCTCATCGGCTCGTTCCACGCCTTGAGCCTCGGCGCCGAGCGGATCGCCCGCCAGGACGAGCTCGACGGGGAGCGTGGCGTCGTCGTGATGACCGCGTCGGTCGCGGCATACGAGGGCCAGATCGGGCAGATCAACTACTCGGCCTCCAAGGCCGGCATTGTCGGGATGACGCTCGTGGCCGCCCGTGACCTGGCCAGCCGCAAGATCCGGGTCTGCTCCATCGCCCCCGGTGTCGTCGACACGCCGCTGTTGTCGCGAGTGCGCGACGACGTGCGGGCCGGGCTGGAGGCCTCGGTGCCGCACCCGGCGCGGCTGGCCAGCCCGCAGGAGTTCGCGCACCTGGCCGGCGCGATCATCGAGAACGGCTATCTCAACGGCGAGACGATCCGCCTCGACGGGGCGATCCGGATGGCGCCGCGATAGCAGCAAGCCGACCGAACCGCCTCTGGCGACGGCGAACCGGCCCGCGCACCTTCTACCTCAGCGAGGCGGGGGAGGCGCGCCGGCACCCGACCTGCGACAGCTGAGACTCTGCACGCACTCCGCGTGCAGAGTCTCAGTTTCGCCACACACCCTTCGGGCCTCTCGATGGGATTCGGTCGGCACGATGTCAGCAGTTCCTGGGCCCCGCATCGGCCAGCCGGGCGAGCGCTTCCCGGCGCTCGGCGGCGTGCTCGACGATCGGTGCCGGGTAGCCGGGAGCGCCGCCGTGTCGCCACGGCTCGTGTGCCGCGGCGCCCGGCAGCGCGGCCAGCTCCGGCACCCACCGGCGCACGTAGTCACCGGCCGGATCCCACCGTTTGCCCTGCTCGACCGGGTTGAAGATGCGGAAGTACGGGGCCGCGTCGGTGCCGGTGCCGGCCACCCATTGCCAGCCGTGGTTGTTGGAGGCGAGGTCGCCGTCGGCGAGCAGCTCAAGGAAATGCCGGGCCCCGTGCGGCCACCAGATGTGCAGATCCTTCGTGAGGAAGCTCGCCGTCACCATCCGCACCCGGTTGTGCATCCAGGCCAGCGCCCGCAGCTGACGCATCCCGGCGTCGACGAACGGATAGCCGGTGCGCCCGGCTCGCCAGGCCTCGACACGTTGTGCGACAACAGGGTCGGTCGTCGGGTCGTCGTAGCGCAAGCCGCGCAGCCGGTCCCGATGGTCCCGCCAGGCCGACCCCGGGTGGCGCCACAAGAGGTCTGCATAGAACTCCCGCCAGGCCAGCTCCGCGACGAAGCGCTCCTTGTCCGGCGCCGGCGCGTCGGCTGCCGCGAGGTCGGCGAGCAACCGGCGCGGGTGGATCTCACCCCACTTGAGCGGGATCGACAGTCGGCTCGTGGAGTCCAGGTCCGGCCGGTCCCGGTCGGCGGCATACCCGGCGAGACGCTCGTGCAGGAAACCGTGCCACCGCGCGAGCGCGGCCGGCTCGCCGGCGTCGTCGGCCGGGGCGCCGGGGTGGGCTGGCTCGTGCGGGGGCGGCGCCGGCCGGAGTTCCGAGGGCAGCGCCTCCGAGGGCAGCGCCTCCGAGGGCAGCGCCTCCGAGGGCAGCGCCTCCGAGGGCAGGGCCTCCGAGGGCAGGCCCCGCCACCGTATGCCGCGCGCGGCCCCCGCCGGCGCCGGCCAGCCGTGCGCGAGCCAGGCCCGCAGGAAGGGCGTGAACACCTGATACCCGCTACCGCTGCCGGTCACCACCCGGCCGGGCCCCACGGCATACGGAGTGCCGGTCTCGATGAGACCGACACCCATGTCGCGCAAGGCGTCTCGCACGCGCCGGTCGCGGCGTCTGCCGTAGGGGGTGGTCTCCCGGGCGATGTGCACGCTGGCGGCTCCGGCTTGCGCGACCACCTGTGGGAGCACCTCGTGCGGGGCGCCGGAACGCACGACGAGCCGGTCGTCGAGGCAGGCCTGCAGGGCCGTCAACGAGCGGTATAGCCGGGCGGTGCGGATCGCACTGCCGCCCAGCAGGGCCGGGTCGAGGACGACCAGCGGCACCACGCCCGAGCCGGCGCCTTCGGCCGCGGCCGCGAGCAACGCGGGGTTGTCGTCCAGGCGAAGGTCTCGCCGGAACCACATCACGCTGGTCGCCATCGCACTCCGCTCGCTGGTGGCCCGCCCGCGGGCTCGGTGTTACCTACGCCACCGTAACCAGAGCGCCGGAAGTGTCACAATCGAGGCAGCGGGTGACCCGGCCGCGAGGCCCATCCCGAAGGAGGCCCCCGTGAGCGCGATGCTGTCCGGTCTACGAGTCGTCGAAGGGTCGGCCTTCGTGGCCATGCCGCTCGGGGGCATGACGCTGGCGCAGCTGGGAGCCGACGTCATCCGGTTCGACCCGATCGGCGGCGGGTTGGACTACACGCGCTGGCCGGTCACCCTCGACGGGCAGCACAGCCTCTTCTGGGCCGGCTTCAACAAGGGCAAACGCTCGATCGCCGTCGATTTCCGGGCGCCCGCCGGGCAGGAGCTGCTGACCCAGCTGATCACCGCTCCCGGCGAGGGGGCCGGCATCTTCATGACGAACTTCCCGCCGCGCGGCTGGCTGGACTACGAACGGCTCCGGGCGCACCGGGAGGATCTCGTAATGATCTCCCTCGTCGGGCGCCGCGACGGTGGCTCGGAGGTGGACTACACGGTCAACCCGCAGACTGGTCTGCCCTTCGTCACCGGGCCGACCGATTTCCACAGACCGGTCAATCACCTTCTGCCGGCATGGGATTGCATCGCCGGGCAGATGTGTCTCGTCGGGCTGCTCGCGGCCGAACGGCACCGTCGGCTGACCGGCGAGGGCCGGCTCGTGCGGCTGGCCCTCAAGGACGTCGCGCTGGCCATGCTCGGGCACCTGGGCAAGATCGCCGAGGTGACCGTCAACGACGCCGACCGCCCCAAGGACGGCAACTACCTCTACGGCGCCTTCGGGCGCGATTTCGGCACCCTCGACGGCAAACGACTCATGGTCGTCGCGCTCACCGCCGGCCAGTGGAGCAGTCTCGTCACTGTGACGGGAATGGCGGACGAGCTGGGCGCGCTGGCCGGTCGGCTGCGACTGGACTTCGCCAAGGAGGGTGACCGCTTCCGGGCCCGCCGGGAGATCGCCCGGGTCTTCGAGCCGTGGTTCGCGACCCGGATGCTCACCGAGGTGCGCCGGCTCTTCGACTCCGGAGGGGTCACCTGGGCGCCCTACCGCAGTGTCCGCGACACCGTGGAGCACGACCCGGATTGCTCGGTCGCCAACCCGATGTTCACCCTCGCCGAGCAACCCGGTATCGGCAGTTACCTCATGCCCGGGCTGCCGCTCGTCTTCGGCGACGAGCCGCAGCACCCGGCCCGTCGCGCCCCGATGCTCGGGGAGCACACCGACGAGATCCTCCTGGAGGTGCTCGGCCTGGGCAGCGCCGAGGTGGGCCGACTGCACGACGCCGGCGTCGTCGCCGGGCCGGAGCGATCGGCATACAGCCGGGCGGTGGACTGATGGCCCGCCGGGGTGAGCCGGCCGCGGAGACCGCGATGGGCGGCGCGGTGACCTGGCTCTTCGTGCCCGGTGACCGCCCCGAACGCTTCGCCAAGGCGGCCACGGCCGGAGCCGACGCGGTGATCCTCGATCTCGAGGATGCAGTGCCGCCGGGGCACAAGGACACCGCCCGCTCGCATGTGCTCGGGTGGCTCGGCGCCGGCAACCGGGGGTGGGTGCGGATCAACGGCGTCGGTTCGAGCTGGTATGCCGCGGACCTCGTCGCCCTCGCCGGCGCGCCCGGCCTGGCCGGGTTCGTCGTGCCCAAGGCGGAGGACCCCGATGCCCTCGACGAGCTGAAGTCGCAGTTGCGCCACGGCGCCGCCCCCGCAGCCGGGGTCGTCGCGCTCGTGGAGTCGGCCCTTGGCGTGCACCGGGCGCTCGACCTGGCCACCTGCGACGCGGTCGACCGGTTGGCCTTCGGGTCCATCGACTTCGCCGTGGACATCGGGGCCGACGGGTCGTGGGGGTCGTTGCTCGCGGCTCGCAGCGCCCTCGTGCTCGCCTCCCGGGTGGCCGGCATCGCCGCACCGGTCGACGGGGTGACGACCTCGCTGCATGACCCCCACCAGCTGCAGGCGGATGTCGCCGCGGCCCGCAGTCTCGGGTTCACCGGCAAACTCTGCATCCACCCTTCTCAATTGCCCACGGTGCGTGCTGGTTTCGCCCCGTCGGAGCAGGAGGTGGAGTGGGCGCGGCGGGTGCTGGCCGCGGTCGGCGACCTGGCCGACGAGGCCGGTGCGGTCGCGGTGGATGGCGCCATGGTCGACGCCCCCGTGCTCGCCCGAGCTCGACGGATCCTCGACTCAGCCGCCCGGTTCCACCCCGTCGAGGCGGGCTGACCCCAGGAGTGCGTGTGACCGACCGGATCGAACGCCATGAGGTGCTCACCGCGGGCCCGGCGCAGGCCCTGGCCGGGCTGCTCGGGGTGCCACTGCCCGACCTCGCCGACGCAGGCTTGCCGGCGCTGTGGCATTGGGTCTATCTGCTCGATCGCCCCCCACAGGCCGATCTCGGCGCCGACGGACACCCGGTGCGCGGGGTCGTGCCGGTGCCGCCGCAGCCAGGCTTGCGTCGGATGTGGGCCGGCGGGCGGGTGCGCACTCTCGGGCCGCTGCGCGTCGGGTCGGAGGCGACCCGGGTCAGCGAGGTGACGAACTCCGAGACGAAGACCGGGCGCTCCGGGCGGATGATCTTCGTGACGGTCCACCACGAGGTGCACCAGTCCGGCCAGGTGTGCGTGCAGGAGCAGCAGCATATCGTCTACCGCGACCCTCCCGCCACGGATGATGTTGCCCCCGTAAGTGATCCGGCGGCCGAATCGGGTGCCGCAGCGCCCGCTGGGCAACCCGGCGATTGGGAGCTGGACACCTCCCCCACCCTGCTGGCCCGCTACTCGGCGCTCACCTACAACGGCCATCGCATCCACTACGACCGTGAATTCGCCCGCGATGTCGAGGGCTACCCGGGTCTGCTGGTGCACGGCCCGTTGCAGGCGGTCGCGATGGCCGAGGCGGCCCGCCGGCTCGAGGACGGCCGGGTCCGAGCGGTGACCTTCGACTACCGCCTCGTGGCGCCCCTTTTCGACCACCAGGGCATGATTGTCCGCGCGGTCACCGGCCCCGCCGGCGGTGGGTCAGCCCAAGCCGATGACCCCGCCGACGGCATCACCACCTCGGTGCGCGATCGCCGCGGCCGACCGACCGCGACCGGCCGCTATCTCTGACCCGGTCAGGTGTCGGGCAGGTACCTGCGGAGCAGCTCGGCGATCTGCTCCGGAGTGTGGTCGACGACGGCCTCGGCATGCAGCCGCTCGAAGTAGGTGACCTCGCTGCGGTAGTAGGGGGTCGGGGTGGCTCGGCTCACCAGGCGCAGCAGCACGGCATACCGGGGCGTTGGAGTCGGGCCGCCCCCGTAGAGCGCCCAGGTGAACGAGGCGAGACCGATCCGCTGGTATGCCGCGAGCGCCCCGCTCAGACAGGCGCCGAGGTCGGCGCAGTCGGCGTCGGTGAGCTCGACGAGGTCACGCGCGCCGTGGACCACCGCCCACATCTCGTGCGGGCCCAGCGGCGCCCACGGAGTGAGCACCGACACCCGCCCCTGTCGCCCGACCCAGCGCGGCCCGCCCGCCTCGGCGGCGACCAGCTCGTCCCAGAAGCTCGACTCTCCTGCCCACCGGTGGCTCGCCCCGACCAGCTCGCGCTGCGCGGTCGTGCCGATGTCGTCGTGCGCCGACTGGGCGTGCGGGTGTACGACTGAACTGCCCGCTGGTGGAAGGTAGTTGGCGTTGATCGAGTGCCACATCGGGCGATGGTGATGGACCCCGCGCGTGTATGCCGTGAGCCCCCGCAGCAGGTCGGCCAGCAGCCGCGGGGTGAGGCCGTCGAGGTCGACGAAGTGTCGGCTGACATCGATGATGCCGACCGAGGAGAACTGCGAGTAGGCCAGGGTGTTCGGCACGACGGCGCTCACCCCGCGTCGGATCCGCGGCTCGGCGCTCACCGACGGCTCGAACGTGCCGGTCACCTGCTCCAGACGGTCGGCACAGAAGGGGCAGAACGACGGCGGTTGGCTGAAGGGCGTGAGATCCGGGCGCGCGGCGAGGGGGAGGGGCTGGCTATGGGCCGGCGCGCCGGGGCGCAGCAGGATGCGCGCGGTGCGCCCGGTCAGCGGATCGACCCGCACCCGCAGTGTGTCTCGATGAGGCTCGCCGCGTCGTGCAGCTCGGGGACGCGGGCGGTGAGCGCATGCTCGACAAGATGCAGGGCGGCCACACACGCATGCTAGGCGCCTACTTGGGTGGGCTGTCGGTGACCGCGTCAGCCGCCCTCGAAAAAGTCAGGTGCGGGTGCATCCAGGCCGGTTCCGCGGACGGAATCCATCTGCGTCCGGGCCTGACCGAGCGTCAACCCGGCCGACAAGCCCCTCGACACCATGGAACGCACGGGGCCCGATACCACGCTTCCCGAGAGGAACTACACCATGACCCACCCACCCAGCGCAGCCCACCCCCGCGCCCGAGTCCTCTCCCGGGCAAGGATCCGTCAGGTTGCCCTGCCGATGCTGCTCGCGGCCGGGCTGGCGGCCTGCAGTAGCACCGCGACCCCCGCTGCAACGCCCAGCGCGGCTGCCCCGACGACAGCGGCGCCGTCGACCCCGAGCGCAGCGGCGACGAGCGCGGCACCGACGAGCGCAGCAGCGAAGGACATCGTCGATACCGCCGTGGCGGCTGGGGACTTCAAGACGCTCGCCACTGCGGTGACCGCGGCCGGGCTCGCCGAGACGCTCAAGGGCCCGGGCCCGTTCACCGTCTTCGCGCCCACCGACGCTGCCTTCGCCAAGCTTCCCGCCGGCACTCTGCAGACCCTGCTGGCCGACCCGAAGGGCAAGCTGACGCAGATCCTCACCTACCACGTCGTCAAGGGCAAGGTGCTCGCCGCCGACGTGGCCGGCATGGACGGCAAGACGGTGACCACCGTGCAGGGCGGCACCCTCAAGGTGCAGGTCGCGGGCGGCAAAGTCAGCCTCATCGACGCCACCGGAGCCACTGTCGGAGTGGTCAAGACCGACATCATGGCCAGCAACGGCGTGATCCATGTGCTCGATGGAGTGTTGCTGCCCGGCACCTGATGAACTACTTCTCGGAGCGAGCACCCGCCTCGGCAGACCCTGGAGGACCCCGCGTGGACGACGACACCGCACGGCCCGGCGCCCTACCCGGCGCCGGCGCCGGCGCCGGTGCCGGCACCGGTGCGACCCGAGCCGGGCTGACCGCGCCATCGGCGACGCCGGACGTTGGCACCGACGAGGAGCAGGTCACCCGGTGGACCGGGGCCGAACTCGCCGCTGCGTTGGCCGGCGGCGATCAGGTCGCCCTGGCCGAGATGTACCGGCGCTGGTCACCACTGGTGTTCGGTATCTGTCTGAGAGCCCTGGGCGAACGGGCCGACGCGGAGGACGTGACCCAACAGGTCTTCGTCTCCGCGTGGTCCGGTCGCCGCTCGCTCGACCCGAGTCGCGCCGCCCTGCCCGGCTGGCTCGTTGGCATCACCCGGCACCGGGTGGCCGACGAGCTGGCACGGCGCTACCGGCGGCGCGACCTCGGGCTCGCGCTGGCCGCGCACGCCGACAACGGGTCACCGCGCAGCGCCGCGCACCTGGACCACATCGTCGACGGCGTGGTCCTCGCCGACGAGGTCGCCCGCCTCGGCGAGCCGCGTCGCACCATCCTGCGGCTGGCCTATGTCGAGGACCAGACCCACGAGCAGATCGCCGCTCGACTTGACCTGCCGCTCGGCACGGTCAAGAGTCACATCCGGCGCAGTCTCGTCGCCCTGCGCGCGCAGCTGAGGGAGGCCGCCCACGATGCACCCTGCTGACGAGACACTCGCCGCCTTGGTGATCGGCGACGAGCCGGAGGCAGCGACGGCCGAGCATCTGAGCCGTTGCGAGCGCTGCCAAGGTGTTGTTGCCGAGTTGGCCGAGGTCGAGATGCTGCTCGGCGAGCCCGAGGTCCATCAGCTGCCCAGCCCACCCACCGGCGTCTGGGCCGACATCACCGCCCGGCTCGGGCCGGACCGGCCATCGGCCACGGACGAGACGAACAAGCACCCCGAGGCCGGCGCGCCGGTCGCCGCGCGCGGCATACCGCAGCAGTCCCGTGATTTGGGGGCGCAGCGCGCCGATCCACCGGCGGGGCGCGGCCCGTGGTCGCGATGGCTCGCCGCTGCGGCCGCCGTCGCGCTGCTGCTCGGCGGGTATGCCGCGGGGCGGCTCGCCGGCCGCGACGCACCAGGTGCCGTGCCGGTCGTGGCGACCGCCACGCTCACCTCGATGGATGGCGCCCGCCGGCTCGGCGAGGCGCACGTCGTCTCGGGTCCGGGCGGGCCGGCCCTGCGGGTGCACGTCGACGCCACCGTGCCGACGCCGGCGTCGGGGTATGTCGAGGTGTGGCTCATCAACACCGACCTCACCCGGATGGTGTCGATCGGCACCCTCGCGCCGGGCCAGGACACCGAACTCGTCGTGCCGGCCGCCGCCATCACGGCCGGCTATCGGATCGTCGACCTGTCCAACGAACACTTCGACGACAAGCCGGCACACTCCGGCGACTCGATCATGCGAGGCACCCTCACCTCCTGACCCAAGCACGAGCCGGCATGGGTAGGCGACGGACTCTACTTGATACCGCTGGTGAGGCCGCTGGCGAAGAAGTAGCGCTGTCCCAAGAGGAACACGATCACTGCGGGTGCGGTGAACAGGGTCACGCGGTGGGCGGCGGTCCCCAGTCGATGCCGTTCTGCCCGAAGAAGCTGTAGAGCGACACGGCCAGGGTGAAGTAGTGCGGATCGCGAAGGTAGAGCAGTGGTCCGAGGAAGTCCACCCAGGTCGCGGTGAACTGCAGGGTGCCGATGAGGACCAGGAGGGGTTTGATGACCGGCAGGCCCACAAACCGGAAGACCTGCAGATTCGATGCTCCGTCCACGCGGGCGGCGTCGAACAACTCGGTGGGGATCCCGCGGATGAACTGGATGGACAGAAAGATGAAAAGCGCGTTGCCGAACAGGGGCGGGAGGACCAGGGGCCAGAAGGTGCCCACCAGACCTGCCTTGTCGAAGACGAAGTAGAGTGGGGATCATCACGACCCGGAACGTCAGCAACATCGTGCTGAGGCCGACGAGGAGCACCTTTCGGCTCAGCAGAGCCCACCGGCTGGCCACCCGCAACGTCAGCCACTTCACCACCACCGGGTTGTCCATCATCAACCCGTTCGAGCGCCAGCAACCAACCAACCGGTGATGTCAGTCTCTTCGTTGCGGGCCGTGCAAGCCTCGTCAACCAGCCACTCGATCGCACGAGTGATCGGCTTGTCGTGCGATCGCTGTCCGAGTCGAGCCGACGAGGGGACTTGAACCCCTAACCCCCTGTTTACAAGACAGGTGCGCTGCCAATTGCGCCACGCCGGCGGGCCGCCGCCG
>RRZT011424601.1_pt1 | contig 20089 bp, 10 predicted proteins | sample 2165551 | NCBI WGS metagenome assembly RRZT01 (sample SAMN10456910, study PRJNA506462) | wastewater metagenome | biome: wastewater; feature: sludge; material: wastewater sludge; isolation source: wastewater sludge with Escherichia coli K12::gfp cells carrying plasmid... | place: USA: Moscow, Idaho... | reverse complement strand
TTTCTGTTTCGAATTGCTCGGCCTGCAATGTACTGGTTTCGGACTCAGTTAAAGTAGTATAAGCCAGGGTAAGTGGACGATATACACCTCCTTTACCTATCGGGAACAGATAGGACGTAGCCGTACAATACTGCCGGGCCAACTTACCGTTTACATAACTCTGGCTGCTCTGACCTGAGGTGGATGCGTTACATGTAAGAGTAAGCGAATTATTTCCGGTTGTAATTAACCCATTGGTTAATGTAAGTGTTCCATCAATGCTTTGATTCTTCGACAGCAATAACCCGTTTACATTGTTAATACTAACATTATTCAATAGCGAAGAGGAATTCCCACTGAGAGTTTGTACGGATGTACCATTCAACACTAACGTACTGCTACCTGCTGAAAACTCTGTATTCAGTGCGATATCACCTGCCACATTCAGGTTTGCATTTTGAATTGTTTTTGTTCCTGTTCCGGAAAATGTCAAATGATAATATTGCGATTCGTCGCTTGCCTGCACTGTTTGATCTCCACCATTGTACACAAATGAGGTTGGGCCATTATACATCGCATTCAAAACACCCCCATTTGTAAAACTTCCCGAAACCGACACTGTTCCACCATTTAAAATATTTAGAGTACTATCAGTTGCGACAGTCAGGTTATTAAACTGCGTATTACCTGAAATAGCGGCATTATTTCGCTTAAACACCACAGTACTTGTTCCGGGCACAAAAGTTCCCGAATTATTCCAGGAAACAGTCCCATTATTATCGGCTAAACTACCATATATTTCCAAAGTAGCATTTGTGCCCATATTTACAGTAGCACCCTGTTGAATTTCAATGCTTCTAACTTTCCTCAGTGAATCTGCTGGTACTATTGGCCATCGGGCTGCATCAGCAGGAATTATTACATCGCTGGTTGTAGTAGGTATCGTACTACCGTTCCAGTTCGACACATTATCCCAACCTGTAGTAGCTGCTCCCAGCCATACAAAGTTACTTGTTGATTCTTTGGAGGATATCATCCATATTTTTGCCTGACTCGGAGGAGTTGTGATGTCATCCACATAAGCTAATTCCCCAAAATACTCGTTTTGAGCCAAATAACGTATCCCATGGCCGGAAAGTGTAATTGTATTACCGGAAGTATTCAATTCAGTTTTACCATGTTCGTGTGGGCTTGTGGTCGCATATGGAATGTGATGATCCCAAAAAACAAGATTGTTCTCATTTGCACCATTCAACTCGGATGTTAAATAGCTCAATTTCAATGAAAATTTGGTTGGTGTACTTCCTCCAGTGCGTACAATTTGATAAGTGCGTTGTAATGTATTCGATTTTGTGGCATGACAAATACCTATACGCGGAATTATTTTGAGTTGGGTGGGCAAACTGTCACCATCGTAAAACCTTATGGAGGTATTGGCATTTCCAAAAGTATACTCAACATCGGCTGCAATTGTGTCACGCACTATCCTACCTGTAACATCACCGACACCAATGGTTGTAGCATCAACTCCCATATACAAAGTGTTGGAAGAACTTAATACATCGCCGGTGTATACGGGCTTCATATCAAGTGCTCCTACTGTAGAAGATGCATTTTCAGAAGCTAAATTTAACACAGCATTTACGGTAATATTATCTTCAGCAAGCACTCCCGAAGCATTGTTTATAGTCAGATTATGAAAAGTTGTTTCACCCGAGACATCCTGTTGTGCCGTACCGTTAAAATTCACAGTACCAGAGTTATGCAAAAATGTACCATTATTTATCCAATCGTGCTTAATATTTACCGACACCGGATGACTGGTAAGCGTTTTGGTTGAATTTATAGTAAGGTCGTAATAATCAGTTGTTGAACTACCACTTATTGTAGTAGAACCATTAAAAATCACATTTCCACTATTGGGAGTAAATGTGCCATTGTTTTGCCAATTGCCGTGTACAGTAAGTGTGTTTGCATTCTGTATTGTTAAAGAAGCGCCACTTTGAATGGAAATAGAATTACAAACAGCATCTAAATCACCTATTATTGGTTGGTTCGGGGCTGACGCCGGAATAATTACATCAGTTCCCGATGAAGGTACATTGCCACACCAGTTATCGTCAGTATTCCAATCAGTATTAATTGTACCAAGCCATGTACCAGTTGAATTTACAACAACTGTATACGAGGCACAATCGGTAATATTGCAGCTACCTTCAGCTCTTACGTAATAAGTAGTTGTAACTAAAGGGTTAACAGTTATGGTGCTACCTGAATCCACTAATACTCCACCACAACTACCCGAATACCATTTCCACTCAGCTCCTGTACCCAGGCTACCTCCATTTACAGTTAATTGCGACGAACTGTTCTGGCAAATTGGCGATTTACCCGATACTGACGTAGGTGCTTTCGATTCAACACCATCTGATGTTACAATAAAATCAGAAGAGCTTGCCGAACATCCGTTAAATGTGGCTGTCAGATTGTATGTTCCGGTTGTGAGTGTGCTGATATTCTTTGTCGATGCACTAAACCCTCCACCCGATTTTGTCCAGCTATACGTAAATAAATCTGTCCATGTCGAAGTTATTGTGCCAGTAAGTGTGCCAGCTGTTCCTGTAGGAATCCGGTTTAAAGCAGTACCAGTACCTTCATAAAAATTATAACCCGCAATTAAACCGGAATCACCGGCATAGTAATGATGTGGAGTTGCTGCCAGTTGTGCTATCTCGACATTGCTTAAAGCTCTGTTCCAAAAACCAACTTTGAGCATCTGACCGTTAAAATAGTTTGAAGTCACAGCATCCCAAACATAGCCACCAATCATTGCATTGTAGGCCGACGAACCATAATTTGAAGTAGCGCTGTGCGTTCCGCTTTTCACCAACACACCATCTACGTAAATTTTCATGCTTGTTCCATCACCTGTTCCGGCAATATGATGCCATAAGCCATCATTAGGATATGCAGAAGGCGAATATATATTCGTGTAAATCCCCTCCGACCATAATTCGATGGTACCATCGGAAGCAAATCCTATTTCGATAGCATTATTCTGCCCAAAAAAGCTGTTTCGGCTATTTGCTGTAGGTTTTATCCAGCCCTCAAGTGTAAATGCAGGTAAATTATTAAGTAATGATGAACCTAGATTTATATACTGCGATTTTGTATTGTCGAAATTAATAGCTACAGGGATATTATCAGGCCTAACAGCTCCGTCGGCCGAAAATGGACAGGTGGTATTTGTGATAACAGCCGTTGGAGATTCAGGCGATTTAATAAGAAAAGGAGTTTTTGCTGTAAGCGTAATACCATTATTTAAAACTGTAATAAAACCACTTGTAGCCGATACAGGTGCTGTAGCTGTTAGTTGAGAAGAATTCACAAACGAAGTGGTAGCTGCTACTCCATTAAAATAAACAATTGCATCACTTACAAAACCTTGTCCACTGACTGTAACCTGAGCACCCCCTCCACTACACACTGAGGTGGGCGAAAAACCGGTAATATCCGTCACTTTAAATGTAGCTATCGCTCCTGACCAATAAGAACTATTGCTCGCAATTGCACTTGTTGAAGCTGTCGAAGTGGAATTTACCATTTTCTCAAGTGCATAAATCTTTGCATTGTTGCTGGAGGTTCCACTCGTAGACGCTGCATTCGCTACAGAAATGAATGAATTTGTAATGCCCGAAATAGTATAGCTACTACTACGTAAACCCAAACCAGCCACCCACAACTCATTACTTTGGGTAGTTACTGTAGTTGTACCGGTCGAGAGATTTGTTCCTGTGGAAGCAGCATTGTTGGCAAAAACGTCAAGAGGAGCGCCATAGACCAACCCACTGTATTCAACAATTACAGCTGCCGATCGCACTTCACTTTGATTAATCGTAATTGATTTAGCTGCTGAATTTAAAACAGTTGTGTACCAGATTTCGGTAGTTGAGCCACTTGTTCCCCTCGAATAATCTGCTCTGACCCAGGTAGCTCCGGTCTGACTAATCCCGGTGATACTTTTAACTAAAGTACTTCTGGTAGAAATTACTGCAATCAGAGTATTATAATTACCCGGAGTGGAACTCAAATTTACACTGAATGATTTAGTTGCCGATGTACCGGTATTACCGGTTGCTGATTGTATGCGAGTTTGCGAGAAACTATTGAACGACACACATAGGGCAATTGTTATTAAGCCAAAGAGTTGTCTCATAAAATTCTATGTTTAAGGTATATAAACTACACTGCAAATATAGAAAACTATGAACTTGATTATTTACGACATCATTGTAGTACAAGCTATTACAATAAAAAAAGCAAAAAAACAACAAATACTGAGATATCTTATATTTTTCTGTAATGCAAATAAAAAAAACGAATACTGAGGCAATACATTACAATGCTTCTTGTAATGTATTTGAACCATTGTCGCAAAATATACGATAACACATTACACAAGCCTCCAAAAATAATTAACTTAATAGCCACTTCAATTTGTTAAACCGGCTAAAACTTAACATATTTAAACTGAATAATATCAATTTATAACCATATTTCACACATACATATATAAAACTAATCCACTACTTTTTCTTTCTCGTAGTTTATATTTGTAATTAACCGCAACGAAGTATCTTTTGTGAAATAGCTCCATGCCCAATTAAAGAATATCACCAGCTTATTTCGGACACTTAATATGAGCATCAGGTGTAAAAACATCCAAACATACCAGGCCAGCGCACCTTTAAATTTCACAAAAGGCAGTTCAACTACCGCCTTGTGTTTGCCAACAGTAGCCATCATACCCAGGTCGTTGTATTCATACTGATTCAGGGATTTTCCATTTAATGAATTAAGGAAATTTTTTGCCAGATTCTTTGCCTGATTAATTGCCACATTAGCTACCTGAGGATGTCCCTGAGCATATTTTGGCGTTTCCATATAAGCAATATCGCCCAAAGCATAGATGTTTTCGTAATCAATTAGTTTATTGTAACGGTCAACTTTATAACGGTTACGTATAATTAATTCAGGACGAATACCCTCTACGATATTTCCGGTAACGCCCGCAGCCCAAATAACATTTCGGGTAGGAATTTCCTCTGCATTGTTTAACACAGCTGTTTTTCCGTCGTAACTTTTAAGTATAGTATTCGTTTTTACTATTACCCCAAGACTTTCAAGATAACTGTGCGATGCTTTTCTGGATTCTTCGCTCATATTATTCAAAGTATTGGCACTCCCTTCGAGAAGAATAATATTAAATTTCGATAAATCGATGTTATGATAATCTTTCGAGAGTACATTATTTTTCAATTCAGCAAAAGCTCCGGACAATTCTACACCAGTAGGCCCTCCCCCAACTATTACAATATTCATCAGGGCCTGTTTCTCTTCGGGTTTCGAAAATATCTCCTTTTCGATACTGAATAGTATTTTGTTGCGAATATCGATAGACTCCTGCGTCGTTTTCATTGAAAAGCAGTGCTTGGCCAGTTCGGCATTTCCAAAAAAATTGGTACGACATCCGGTTGCAATTACCAAATGGTCATATTTAACTTCGCGATCATAAGCCGTAATCAGTTTATTCGCCTCAGGAACAATCCGCACAATATCGGCCATTCTGAAATTGATATTCTTGTTTTTCTGAAAAATTTTACGAAAAGGGAAAGATATACTGGAGGGTTCCAGCCTGCCGCTTGCTACCTGATAAAACAGAGGTTGGAATTGATGATGATTTTGTTTATCAATCAAATACACATTTAAATCTGAGTTTCGCAATTTTTTGGCCAATTGTAATCCGGCAAAACCACCCCCGATAATTACAACAGTATCACCTTTTTTTATATTCATCCTTCAACTTTATTACCTGTTATTTTCAAAACAACAAATCGGTAAAAAAGTTGACAATAAAAGAAATTTTTCTTTATTTGATATGTAATCTTTCCGGAAGTCATTCAGCTATAGCCTTAAACCGTATCAGAAAATTATTACTATCTTTGCAATCAATCAGCAGGCCGGTTTGTCGCTACGTATTTTACGGAGAGGAAAGTCCGGGCAACACAGAGCACCATATTTCCTAACGGGAAGCTGTTGGTAACAGCAGAGTAGTGTAACAGAAAATAACCGTCTCGCCTATGGAGAGATAAGGGTGAAAAGGTGAGGTAAGAGCTCACCGGTAGTATTGGTAACAATATTAGCCGTACGCCTTATGGGTTGCAAGATCATGTATACCGGCGCATGTAGGATGGCTCGTCCGATGCCGGGGGGTAGATTGCTAGAGGTGGCGGGTAACCGTCATCGCAGATAAATGACAAACATTCCGCGAAATCGGAATACAGAACCCGGCTTATAGGTCTGCTGATTTAACTTTACTCAATTACTGAACCATAAATACACAGAAATGAATAAGAAAAATGGACTCGCATCCCGCCTCATTTCGTTTATAACTCACGACATCTGGAGAATTACAGAAGAGGAACTCAGTAAAACTCAAAAAATCCTTTACAGCCTGATTCGGGTAATAACACTTTCTGTACGCTATTTCATCAACGAGCGATTAAATGTAAAAGCCTCGGCACTCACTTTTTCCATTTTGTTTGCCATGGTACCAATGATAGCATTAATCATCGCCATTGGTCGCGGACTGGGTGTGGAAAAAAACATTGAACAATCCCTGAACACTTCATTCGAAGCCCACTCAAGCCTGATACCCATCATAATGGACTTTGTACGAAAATACCTTGAAACAACACAGGGAGGATTGTTTATCGGTATAGGTATTGTTGTTTTACTTGTATCGGTGATGAATTTTTTTATTCAGGTAGAACTTGCATTTAACGAAATATGGCAGGTGAAAAAGCAACGCTCGGCTGTAAACCGTTTCACCATGTATTTTTCAGCAATGTTGGTAATACCCATTTTCATAATACTCACATCGGGTGTATCAATTTTTGTAAATACGATATTCACAAAAACAAGTGCATTTGAGATACTTACACCATTTATGCGTTTTGGTATTAAGGCTACACCCTACCTGTTAAACTGGATAGTATTTACAGTAATGTACAGAGCCATACCAAATACCAAAGTCAATTTAAAAGATGCTGCTATAGCCGGGATAATTGCCGGCACAGCATTTCAGGTATTTCAGATTTTGTACATCAGCGGTCAGGTGTATCTGTCGCGCTACAATGTGGTTTATGGAAGTTTTGCCGCTATTCCGTTGCTGCTACTTTGGCTACAAATATCCTGTTTAATCGTACTGCTTGGTGCCGATATAGCGTATGCTTCGCAAAACCGTAAAAACTATGAATTTGAAAACGACTCTAAAAACATCAGTATCCGCTATAAAAATTTCCTTATTTTATACATTACATGGCTCATTGTGAAGCAATTCGAAAACCAGCAACCTCCTTTATCTGCCGGGAAAATAGCTGAAGACAACAAGTTTCCGATACGATTAACGAATCAGCTATTGTCCAACCTTACTGAGGCCAATGTATTAATTGAAGTATTCAACGAAGGCGAACGCGATAAAACATACCAACCAGCTATCGATATTAATCAGCTAAGTATCGGTTTACTCTTCGAAAAAATGGAAAACTATGGCTCAAAGCACTTCCTTGAAAACAAAAATACAACACTTGATGAATTCTGGAAACGCACACACGCCAACGAAGACTTTAATAAAGGCATAAACGATGAAATTCTGATTAAAAATATTTAAACAGACCAGGTGCTCCTTTTTAGGAGCACTTTTTGCAACTATAGCATGGCTCTTTTATTTGGTATTTAAGCACAAATTATACAGCTAAAAATGCTATCTTTGTCAGTCTTTTATGCCATATACTGACAAAAAAGGCAACTTTTAAAAGATTTAAACATCTACAAATAAAAATAAATTATAACACGAAATAAAAATATCATGGGATTTAACGACATTCTCAAAAAACTCTTTGGAAATAAAGCACAAAGAGACCTCAAAGAAATTGAACCATATGTAGAAAAAATTAAAACTGCATACGAAAAAATCAAACTACTTAGCAACGACGAACTGCGTAGCAAAACTGACGAGATTAAAGCCTATATTCAGAAATTTGTATCGGATGAAAAACAGCGTATTCAGGAATTAAAAGAATCTATTGAGTCAACAGAAATTAATCTGCGCGAGAAAATTTATGTTGAAATTGATAAACTTGAAAAAACAGTTACCGAAAAATACGAACAAGCGCTCGAAGAAGTATTGCCTGAAGTTTTTGCCATTGTAAAAGATACCGCACGAAGAATAAGCGAAAACAGCGTATTAGAAGTAACCGCCACCAGTTTCGACCGTGAATTAGCTGCCAAATACGACTTTGTATCAATTGAAGGTGACAAAGCGCTTTACAAAAACGAGTGGACTGCCGGAGGAAATACCATAAAATGGGAAATGGTACATTACGATGTACAGCTATTTGGTGGTACTGTTCTACACAAAGGTAAAATTGCCGAAATGGCCACCGGTGAAGGTAAAACACTCGTAGCTACCTTACCCGTATTCCTGAATGCACTTACCCGCAACGGAGTTCACGTGGTTACGGTTAACGATTATCTGTCAAAACGCGACTCGGAGTGGATGGGTCCATTGTATATGTTTCATGGATTAAGCGTGGATTGTATTGACAAACATCGTCCGAACTCCGATGAACGTCGTCAGGCTTATTTGGCGGATATCACTTTTGGTACAAACAATGAATTTGGCTTTGATTACCTTCGCGACAATATGGCTACAAGCCCGAACGACCTGGTACAGCGCAAACACAATTATGCAATTGTGGATGAGGTAGACTCTGTATTGATTGACGATGCCCGTACACCTCTGATTATCTCAGGTCCGGTACCGAAAGGCGATGATCAGCTTTTCGAAGAATTACGCCCCAAAGTAGAACGTTTGGTGAATGCACAAAAAACACTTGCAACCAAATACTTATCAGACGCCCGAAAACTTATGGCTTCGTCCGATAAAAAAGAACAGGAAGAGGGAGCTTTGGCTTTGTTCCGCTCATACAAAGGTATGCCCAACAACAAGCCTCTTATCAAATTATTAAGTGAACCGGGGGTAAAGGCCATATTACTAAAAACAGAAGAGTTTTACATGCAGGAAAATAACCGTAACATGCACATTGCTACGGATCCGCTGTATTATGTAATCGACGAAAAACACAAATCAATCGAACTTACCGACAAGGGTATCGACCTTATCACCGACAGTTCGGAAGATTCAAAATTCTTTGTATTACCCGATGTAGGCAGCGAAATAGCTGAAATTGAGAAAAACAATTCCTTATCGGCCGAAGAAAAACAAAACCTGAAGGATGATTTAAACCAGAATTACGCTATCAAATCGGAGCGCGTACATACCATCAATCAACTTTTAAAAGCTTACACGCTGTTTGAACGCGATATTGAATACGTAGTAATCGAAAACAAAGTAAAAATTGTGGACGAACAGACCGGACGTATTATGGAAGGCCGTCGCTACTCGGATGGTTTGCATCAGGCAATCGAAGCAAAAGAAAAAGTAACAGTTGAAGCTGCTACACAAACATTTGCTACCATCACACTTCAGAATTACTTCCGCATGTACAATAAACTTGCGGGTATGACCGGTACTGCCGAAACTGAAGCCGGAGAATTATGGGATATCTACAAACTGGATGTGGTGGTAATACCAACCAACAGAAATATTTCGCGTAACGATATGGAGGACCGCGTTTATAAAACAAAGCGCGAAAAGTACATTGCTGTTATCGAAGAAATTGACAGACTTGTACAAGCCGGACGACCTGTTTTAGTAGGTACTACATCGGTTGAAATATCAGAATTATTGAGCCGTATGCTTACCGGCCGCAAAATTAAGCACAATGTACTGAATGCGAAATTACATCAGCGTGAAGCCGACATTGTAGCCGAAGCTGGTCAAAAAGGCACTGTAACAATTGCTACCAATATGGCCGGACGTGGTACCGACATTAAACTAAGCGCCGAAGTAAAAGCAGCGGGTGGTTTGGCAATTATTGGTACCGAACGTCACGAAAGCCGTCGTGTCGACCGTCAGTTACGTGGACGTGCCGGACGCCAGGGTGATCCGGGCTCTTCAATTTTCTACGTGTCGCTCGAAGACGATTTGATGCGATTATTTGGGTCTGAACGCATTTCGGGCATTATGGACAAACTCGGATTTGAAGAAGGCGAAATGATTGAGCACTCTATGATATCAAAATCGATTGAACGTGCTCAGAAAAAAGTAGAAGAAAACAACTTTGGCATCCGTAAACGCTTGCTTGAGTACGACGATGTAATGAACTCGCAACGTACCGTAATATACAGCAAACGTTTGCACGCATTAATGGGCGAACGCATTGGCGTGGATATCACCAACATGATATACGATGTAGCTGAGCTAATGGTTGAAAATGCGAAACAAGCACACGATTACGAATTATTACAGGAAGATTTGCTTAAGGTTTTTGCAATGGAAGTTCCATTTGACGAAAACACCTTTAACACAACAAAATCAAATGAATTAGGTCATTTGGTGAGCGAAGCAGCAATAACTACATTTAAACGCAAAATGGAGAAACTTGCCTCGATAGCTTATCCCGTAATTAAGGATGTATACGAAACCAAAGGACAGCAATATGAAAATATTTTGGTTCCGGTTACCGATGGTAAGCGTGTATTCAACGTAACAGCTCATCTTGAAAAAGCATTCAAAAACGAAGCCCGCGAAGTTGTAACTGCATTTGAAAAACAAACTTTACTATATGTAATTGATGATGAATGGAAAGAGCACCTGCGTCAACTCGACGAATTGCGTAACTCTGTACAAAATGCCAGTTACGAACAAAAAGACCCGTTATTGATTTACAAACTGGAGTCGTTTGGGTTATTCAAAGAAATGATTGACTCAATGAACAGAAAAGTATTGTCCATATTAATGCGCGGACAGATACCTATGCGCGAACCAGAGCAAGTACGCGAAGCTCGTCCGGTACAACGTATGGATTTGAGCCGTATGCGGACTCAGAAGGATGAAGTTTCATCGCGTGCAGCACAACAACAGGATCCGACAAAACAAGACACACGTGAGGTTCAAAAAACGCAACCGATAGTGGTTGAGAAAAAAGTGGGTCGTAACGATTTGTGCCCCTGCGGTAGTGGCAAAAAATTCAAAAACTGCCACGGTGCCTGATTCACTTTATAACGCATCGTAATCGTCTAAATTCAAAACCCTAATTACAAATAAAATGCTTTTAAATTATATAACCTGGGATGTACCGCCTGAAATTTTCAGTTTAGGCCCCATTCACGTCAGATGGTACGGTGCCCTTTGGGCGCTCGGCATTTGGCTGGCATTAATAGTAGTACAACGGCTTTTTAAACACGAAAAACTACCTGAAGCATGGATTGATAAACTTTTTATTTATACCGTTGTAGGTACCATTGTTGGAGCACGTTTAGGTCACTGCTTTTTTTACGAATGGCATGCGTTGGATGAACCGGTAAAATTTCTGGGCATCGAATTCACTTACGGTAACTATTACCTAACCCATCCATGGGAACTTTTGTACGTATGGCGTGGTGGTTTGGCCAGTCATGGCGGAGCAATCGGTATTTTAATTGCATTGTATCTGTATAACAAAAATGTATCGCACAAAGGCTTCCTGTGGGGGCTCGACAGACTGGTTATAGGTGCAGCGCTAACAGGTGCAGCTATCCGTTTAGGCAACCTCATGAATTCAGAAATTTATGGTAGTGCCACCACACTACCCTGGGGTTTTATATTTGTACGCGACGGACAAACACAACCCATGCATCCAACTCAGATTTACGAGATGATCTATTGCATACTAACGTTTGTAATAACCTGGTGGTTGTATTGGAAAAAGGAAGCCTATAAAAAAACAGGACTTATTTACGGTGTGTTTCTGATTGGGATATTCGGCTCTCGTTTTATATTAGAATTTATTAAACTGAACCAGGAAGATTTTGAATCGGGCATGTTCCTGAATATGGGACAAATACTTAGCATTCCTTTTATAATTTGGGGATTATGGCTTATATTTAAAACCACTCAGAAAAAGGTTACAACCTGATTTTATGTAAAGCGTTTAACTGAAATTAGAAACCCCGTAAGTTCACGATAAACTTACGGGGTTTCATTTTCTGGATATGATTCGATGTTTTCTAGTTTACTCTAAATTTTTCGTTACCATTTACGAGAAAATCTACAATTTGCTTAGCTGCTGCTATACCAGCATTTACATTAGCTTCGGAGGTTTGTGCTCCCATTTTCTTTGGAGTTGAGAAATATCTGTTTGGGAATTTCTCAGTCATTTCAGCATGATTGTCAGGTAAAATATCAGTTACGTATTTAAATGTAGCGTTATCATTCATATAACGTACAATGTCTGCATCGTGAATTACCTCTTTACGAGCTGTATTTACCAATACGGCCCCTTTTGGCATATTATTCAGCACTTCGTAGTTAATGGACTGTTTGGTGTCTTTATTTGCAGGAATATGTAAAGATACAATATCGCATTTTGAGTATAACTCAGCAACTGAGTTAACCGGCTCAACACCGGCCGCACGAATTGAATCGTCGCTGCAAAAGCGGTCGAAAGCATAAACTTTCATACCAAATGCATTAGCAATACGAGCTACATGACGCCCTACATTCCCAAAAGCATGTATACCAATTTTTTTGCCTAACAATTCAGTACCACTTGTTCCGTTGTAAAAATTACGTACTGCATATATCAGCATCCCGAAAACCAATTCGGCTACAGCATTGGCGTTTTGTCCGGGTGTATTCATTACACAAACTCCTGCTGCAGTGGCTGCTTCAAGGTCAACATTATCGTAACCTGCACCGGCACGAACTACAATCTTCAGATTTTTAGCTGCCGCAATCACTTCCGCATCAATAATATCGCTACGAATAATTATTGCATGTGCATCCACAACTGCATCTAATAATTCCTGTTTTTGAGTATACTTCTCAAGTAAAGCCAACTCAAAACCTGCCGCTTCAACTTCGGCACGTATACCATCTACCGCAATTTTGGCAAATGGTTTATCTGTTGCTATTAATACTTTCATTTATAGTAATGTGTTAAACCGATGTTCAGGTGCTATAGAAATGCATTGGACAACACCTGTACATCAGCGTTTTATTAATGCTGTTTTTCAAATTCGGCCATACAATCTACTAATGCCTGAACACTTTCAATTGGCATTGCATTGTATATTGAAGCTCTGTAACCACCTACCGAACGGTGACCTTTGATTCCATCCATTCCGGCTGCTGTAGCAAATTTCAGGAACTCGCCTTCCAATTCTTTGTATTCAGGTTTCATTACGAAACATACATTCATAATTGAGCGGTCTTCTTTAGCTGCAGTACCAACAAACATTTTACTATTATCAATTGCATTGTAAAGCAATTCAGCTTTAGCCTGATTTCTTTTCTGCATCTCTGTTACACCACCCATAGCCTTAATCCAACGAAGAGTTTCTACTGCGCTGTAAATTGGCAATACAGGAGGAGTATTAAACATTGATTGCTCGGCAATGTGTGTTTTGTAATTCAACATAGTTGGAATATAGCGCGATACCTTACCAAGAATATCTTCACGTATAATTACAAATGTAAGTCCGGCAGGAGCCAGATTCTTTTGAGCACCACCATAAATAATGGCATATTTCGATACATCTAACGGACGTGATAAAATATCAGATGACATATCGGCAACCATCGGAACCGGAGAATCCAAGTCAACAAATAACTCAGTACCGTAAATAGTATTATTGGTAGTAATGTGGAAATAATCAGCATCAGCCGGTATTTCAAACCCTTTAGGTATATAAGTATAATTCGCTTCTTTTGATGATGCTACTTCAACAACTTCGCCAAATCCTTTTGCTTCTTTCATTGCCTTGTTTGCCCATACACCCGTATTCAGGTAAGCTGCTTTCTTTTCAAAAAGATTTAAAGGCACCATACAGAATTGCATACTAGCACCGCCACCTAAAAACAACACCGAATAACCTTCGGGGATATTTAATAATTCTTTAAACAATTGTCGTGCTTCCTCAATAACAGCTTCGAAATCTTTTGAACGGTGACTGATTTCTAAAATGGACAAACCTGAACCATTAAAATCCAACACTGCCTGAGCTGTTTTTTCGATTACTTCACGAGCAAGAATAGATGGTCCTGCACTAAAATTATGCTTCTTCATACTTTTAAATAAATTAAAAAATTATACCGACTTAACACAATGAATTCCAAACCATTACTGTAAATTGCCGGCTATATATTATCTTGTTTTATTAGCTTTATTATCTCCTTTTCAAACAAAGTGCAAAAGTACACAAAAATAAGGTGAAAACCTCGCAAAAAAATGACTATTTATAATCAAAATACGTCATTTTTTTATAGATATAAATTATAGGAGGCACTTACTGTATATTTATACAATACATACTGCACAAAGTATGTATTTGTGTTTACAAAAAAAGCACGAAGAGAATCTTCGTGCTTTTATATTATTTATTTTGTTCTTTTACCCAACTATCTTTTAAAGATACTGTACGATTAAAAACTAACTTCCCGAGTTTAGTAGTATCAGGGTCGACATTGAAATATCCGATACGCTGAAACTGAAACTGTTGTAATTCCTTTGCTTCTGCCAGCATAGGTTCCACATAGCAATTTTCGAGCACTTTCAGCGAATCAGGGTTTAATAATTCTCTGAAATCGCGTGGATCTGCCGATGGATTTTCAACAGAGAATAATCTATCGTACAAACGCACCTCGGCTTTCACAGCATGACTGGCTGATACCCAATGAAGTGTGCCCTTCACTTTACGATTTGCCTCCGGCATTCCGCTTTTGGTTAGTTCGTCATATTCACAATAGACTTCTTCAATTTCGCCTTCATCGTTCTTTTTACAACCTGTACATTTCACAATATAAGCACTTTTCAAACGTACTTCCTGACCGGGAGTCATTCTGAAGTACTTTTTAGGAGCATCCTCCATAAAATCTTCACGCTCAATATACAGTTCTCTAGAAAATGGGATGAGACGTGTACCTGCCGATTCATCTTCCGGATTATTACCCGTCTCCATCATTTCAACCTTATCCGCCGGATAATTTGTTACAATCAATTTAACCGGATTAATCACAGCATTTACTCTCACAGCTGTTTTATTCAAGCTTTCGCGCACAGCATGCTCTAATAATCCGATATCGTTTTGAGCTTCAAATTTTGTATATCCAATCTTATCAATAAAATTATGAATAGATTCAGGCGAGTACCCACGACGTCGAAGTCCGCATATAGTAGGCATGCGGGGATCGTCCCAACCACTAACAAGTCCTTCCTGAACAAGTTGAAGCATTTTTCGTTTGCTCATTACCGTGTAGGTTAGATTCAAACGATTAAATTCAATTTGTCGCGGACGATAATCGGTATCCTGAAACTGATCGATAAACCAATCGTACAACGGGCGATGTACCTCGAACTCAAGTGTACACAATGAATGTGTTACCCCTTCAAAATAGTCCGACTGTCCGTGAGCATAATCATACATTGGATATGCTTTCCACGTATAACCGGTCCGGTGATGTGGGTGCGAAGTGATTACACGATACATAATCGGATCGCGAAAATGCATATTGGGCGATGCCATATCAATTTTGGCACGCAACACCATAGCACCTTCGGGCACTTCACCTGTATTCATTTTGGTAAAAAGAGCCAGATTTTCGTCAACAGGACGGTTTCTATACGGACTATCAGTACCAGGTACAGTGGGTGAACCTTTTTGTTTAGCAATTTCTTCGGCACTTTGCTCATCAATATAAGCTTTGCCTTTTTTTATTAAGTCAACAGCAAGATCCCACAATTGCTGGAAATAATCCGAAGCGTAATAAACGTTTTCCCACTTATAACCCAACCACTGGATATCTTCCATAATTGAATCAACATACTCAACATCCTCTTTTACAGGGTTGGTATCGTCTAAACGTAAATTACAGATACCTCCATAATTGCGGGCAATGCCAAAATCAAGACAAATAGCCTTAGCATGTCCTATATGAAGATAACCATTGGGCTCCGGCGGAAAACGGGTTTGAATGCGACTTCCGTTCTTTCCTTCCTGCAAATCCTGTTCAACAAAAGTCTCAATAAAATTCAGACTTCGTTTTGGTGTGTCCTCTGTTTTAACTTCCATATCAATCAAAATAACCTTTTACAATACCTCTTGGTGAGTTCTTTATAAACAGTAGAATTTCATCGCGTTCGGCCGATGCAGGCATTTCAGCCATAATACGTTCGATAGCGTGACTGGTGTTCATCCCTTTCATATACACATAGCGATAAACCTCCTGAATATCACGTATTTGCTCATTTGTAAATCCACGACGACGTAAACCAATAGAGTTTACACCAGCATATGAAATAGGATCACGCCCGGCTGTAATATAGGGTGGAATATCTTTATTGATTTTTGATCCTCCCTGCACCATTACATGAGAACCAATATGCGTAAACTGATGTACTAAAATTCCTCCACTTAATATAGCAAAATCATCAACTACAACTTCGCCAGCAAGCTGAGTTGCATTTGAAATAATGATATTGTTACCCAAAATACAATCATGAGCTACATGGCAATACGCCATAATTAAGCAATTTTTACCAATAACGGTCTTGCCTTTAGCGGATGTACCTCTATTCACGGTTACATATTCGCGCAAAGTAGTATTATCACCAATAATAGCCAATGTATCTTCTCCCTGAAATTTCAAATCCTGAGGAACGGCACTTACTACTGCTCCGGGGAAAATTTTGCAATTTTTGCCAATTCGGGCACCTTCCATGATTGTAACATTCGGACCTATCCAAGTTCCTTCTCCAATTTCAACATTCTTGTCGATTGTTACAAATGGTTCGATGACAACATTGCGGGCAATCTTTGCATCAGGATGAATATAAGCTAAGGGCTGTTTCATACCGTAGTTTAATTAATAGATTTTTATTGTTTATGTATTATTTATTCTTTATAATTTGCGCCATAAATTCTGCTTCAGCCACTATTTTACCTCCAACAAAAGCATGTCCTTTCATAATGGCACAGCCCCGACGCATTGGTTCCGGCATCTCCAGTCTGAAGATTAAAGTATCGCCGGGAACTACTTTTTGTCTGAATTTCACTGAATCGATTTTCAGAAAATAAGTAGAATAGCGTTCAGGCTCGTCCAACCCATTTAAAACCAAAATACCACCGGTTTGCGCCATAGCTTCCACCAACAACACACCCGGCATTACTGGTTCTTCCGGAAAGTGTCCGACAAAGAATGTCTCGTTTCCGGTTACATTTTTCACACCAACTACTATATTCTTTTTAATATCGATAATTTTATCGACTAATAAAAATGGCCAGCGATGTGGTAAAAGCTTCTTTACTCCATTAATATCAAGTACAGGAGGCAGTGTATCATCGTAGAGCGGACATTGCACTTCCTGTTTTTTAATTTCTTTACGGATTTGTTTAGCTAAATCGGTATTTATTTTGTGCCCCGGATATCTGGCTATTATCTTAGCTTTAATATTCTTACCGATCAACGACAAATCACCAATTACATCCAATAATTTATGACGGGCTGGCTCATTCTCGAAAAACAAATCACCACTCAGATAGGCAGGTTTAGTAGCATCAATGGATGGCTGATTTAGTTTTTTTGCCAATTCATCCATTTTATCCTGCGTAGTAACCTCATCATAAATCACTATGGCATTTTTCAAATCGCCACCTTTAATAAGATTCATGCTTAACAAAGGTTCTATTTCGCGAACAAACACAAATGTACGCGCACACGCAATTTCTGATGCAAAATCGCTTAATTTATCGAGCGACGCAAACTGATTACCCAATACAGGCGATTTAAATCCGATGTGTACATCTACACTGAAATCGTCATCGGGCAACATTGTAATTTTCGAGCCGGTTTCAGGATTGGAATATTCTATTTTTTTAGTAACAACATAATAGTCCTTTTCAGCATCTTGCTCAACAACCCCAGCATTCTCTATTTTATCCACATAAAAACGGGCACTACCATCCAAGATTGGAAACTCAGGCGCATTCACTTCGAGCAAACAGTTGTCAATGCCATAGGCAAAAAGCGCAGCCAAAGCATGTTCTACTGTACTTACCTGTACATCACCTTTCTGTAATACAGTACCTCTGACTGTATGTGTTACATTTTCAGCAAGAGCTTCAATAACTGGTTGACCTTCAAGGTCAATACGTTTGATTTTAACACCATGATTTTCAGGTGCCGGATTGAATGTTAGTTCAATTTGTAAACCGGTGTGTAATCCCTTCCCTGTAAGTGAAAAAGACTCTTTAATAGTTTTTTGATTCGACATCTCTTGTTTTGTCAATTTTATATCGCGAAACTCTTCTGACCTTTCAGAAAAATCTATTTTTTATTTCCTTCTAATTCCGCTACTCTCTGTTTCAATTCGTAAACAACCCGTTGCAAATCAGGTAAGTTTTTAGAAACAGCTGCTGAGCGTTTAAAATTACCCGCCTGAATAGCCGGATAACCCATTAGCATTTGTCCGGGTTGCTTTACTGTATTGGCAATGCCAGACTGTGCTCCTATTAACGTATTATCAGCAATTTGAATATGTCCGGCAATTCCTACCTGCCCTGCAAACATGCAATTCTTACCCACTTTTGTGGAACCTGATATTCCGGTTTGTGAGGCAATAACTGTATTCTGCCCTATTTCAACATTATGTGCAATTTGAATTAAATTATCAAGCTTAACACCTCTGCGAATTATTGTACTACCAAGTGTCGCACGGTCAATAGCAGTATTTGCACCAATCTCCACATCATCCTCCAAAACGACATTACCAGTTTGAGGAATTTTCTGATAAACCCCATCAACTGTAGGAGCAAAACCAAATCCATCAGCACCAATGCACACCCCGGAGTGTAACACACAATTATTCCCTATTACACAGTCTTTATAGATGTTTACGCCAGAATAAATAATTACATCATTTCCAATTCTAACACCTTCTTCAATAGATGTGTTGGCATAAATCTGCACGTTATCGCCAATTTTAACTCCATCGGCAATAAATACGAACGGTGCAATGTATGCATTGGCACCCACCGTAGCAGTTTCAGACACATATGCCTGAGCTGAAATACCTGTTCGTTTGCTTTTTGTCTGTTCAACCAAAGTCATCAGTTTAGCCAACGATTCGTATGCATTTTCAACTCTTATTAAAGTAGCAGAAATAGCATGCTCAGCCTCAAAACTATTGTTTACGAGTATTATACTTGCCTTACTTTCGTAAATATAGTTATTGTATTTCGCATTTGCCAGAAAACTTAATGTCCCGGGCAAACCTTCTTCAATTTTCGAAAAACCCGATACTTTAACAGATTCATCTCCATCTACCGTTCCTTTCAGAAAATCAGCAATTTGTTGAGCGGAAAACTCCATAGAAAAATTTTTGGGTGCAAAGATACAAAACAAATTTCAATTACACATAAATTGCCATCATTTCAGCAACATAATTGTAATATCAAATATACAATAAGTACCTTTACATATTAAATATCAAAACTTTAGTTTACACAACATATCACTTGAAACAAATCAAATTTTGTAATAACAGAAAAAATGTTTTTGCACCTTTTTCGTTAGCACATCTAAATTCAGCATATCCGACACTTCTGTCACATCTTTTACTGTTCCATCTTTAAATAAGATATTGATTTGTTCATCGTTTACCGAATAAGTATCTGTAGTAACCATCTCATCGCCCAGAAAATAGTTTGCATCCTCTTCAGTAAAATTGAAATGCTCAACATACTCACTTAACTTTTTCTTATACAATAACATATCTGTTTTTTGCTGACCAATCTCAACTTTAAATAAACGTCGGTTAGTAAAATCGCGACAAAGTACAGACAACACTTTATCAGGATGCGATGCCCACACTTTAATGGCACAAAT
>RRZT010852003.1_pt1 | contig 20089 bp, 21 predicted proteins | sample 2165551 | NCBI WGS metagenome assembly RRZT01 (sample SAMN10456910, study PRJNA506462) | wastewater metagenome | biome: wastewater; feature: sludge; material: wastewater sludge; isolation source: wastewater sludge with Escherichia coli K12::gfp cells carrying plasmid... | place: USA: Moscow, Idaho... | reverse complement strand
GCTAGGCATGAAAACCTTCTTTAATATGCTGGGACCAATGGTAAACCCTTCATCACCTCAAAACCAGATTGTTGGAGTTTTTAGCCTTGAGCTAGCTCGTTTGTACAACTACATCTATCAAGAGGGCGATAAAAATTATGCCATCATTCATAGTTTGGATGGTTACGATGAAATCTCACTAACCGACAAAGTAAAGGTGATCACAAACGAAGGGGAAAAGTTATATCTACCTGAAGATATGGGCTTTAATACCATAAATCCAAATACTATTTTCGGAGGAGAAACAGTAGCCGATTCAGCCGCTATCTTTGTAAATGTGATTGAAGGTAAAGGAACTCGCGAACAAAATGAAGTTGTCATTGCAAATGCCGGAATGGCGCTTCATACCATTGATAACACAAAGCCTCTTAACCTCTGTTTTGCCGATGCACAGGAGAGTTTAATGAGCGGTAAAGCCAAAAATGTATTAAAAACTCTTTTAACAATTAATTAATTATGAGCGTATTATACAAAATCATTCTCAACAAACTTAAAGAGGTTGAGGAACAAAAAGAGCTCGTTTCTATAGCTCAACTTCAAGCTTCACCGCTCTATCGCTTTACGCCACCATCTCTTAAAACATTTTTGTTAGATAAGACAAAAACAGGCATTATTGCCGAGCATAAACGTCAATCTCCTTCGGCAGGTGTTATTAACGACAAGGTTAATGTTGAAGATGTTGCATTAGGATATGAAAACGCGGCAGTATCTGGAATCTCTATTCTTACCGACTCCGTTTTCTTTGGTGGTAAAAACGACGATCTAATTGCAGCTCGCAAAGTGGTTAACACCCCAATCTTACGCAAAGATTTCATCATCGACTCCTATCAAGTACATGAAGCTAAGGCTATTGGCGCAAGTGCAATTCTGCTCATAGCGGCGTGCCTCGAAAAAGAGAAAGCCAAAGAACTTGCCGAGTTAGCCAAAGACATAGGTCTTGACGTGCTTATGGAGATACATGAGGCTGAAGAAATTAAGATAATCAATAAATTCGTTGATATAGTGGGAGTTAACAATAGAAATCTCTCAACATTTGAAGTTTCTTTAGAGACATCTGCAGAATTAGCGCGTAAAATTCCATCGAAATATGTAAAAATATCTGAGAGCGGAATTTATAAAACGGAAGACATCGAATATCTGAAAACATTCGGCTATCAAGGATTCCTGATAGGTGAGAACTTTATGCGAACCGATAATCCGGGCGAAGCATGTGCTCAGTTTTCAAAAAAGTTAAAACCTAGAAACTAAAAGAGGGTGACAGAGATTAAATTGAAGGTTTGTGGGATGCGAGATCCTCAAAATATTCAAGATTTGGGAACTGTGCAACCCGATTTCGTGGGTTTCATTTTTTATCCAAAATCCCCTCGTTATGTAGGCGAAGAGTGGGACGAGTCAATCGCTAAATCTATTCCATCATCAATAAAGAAGATAGGAGTTTTTGTAAATGAGTCTGTTGAAAAGATAAACTTGTTAGCCTCTAAATATCAATTAGATGGCATTCAATTACATGGTTCCGAAACACCCGAAATTTGTCAAACTATAAAAGATAAAAACTTGTTGGTTTTAAAAGCTTTTTCGGTCGATGAATCATTTGATTTTGAGTTAATTAAGAAATATGAGTCATTTTGCGATTATTTTCTTTTCGACACCAAAACCTCACAACATGGTGGAAGTGGAGTGAAATTCGATTGGAAAAAATTGTACGAATACACCTCTTCAATCCCCTTCTTTTTAAGCGGAGGAATTATGGAAGAGGATGTAAATGAAATCAAATCTCTGAATATAAAAGGTTTATACTCAGTTGATATCAATAGTAAATTTGAAATTGAACCCGCTTTAAAGGATATTAAAATGGTAGAGCGGTTTGCACAAAAGCTAAGACAATAATATTAAATACAAAACAATTATGGCATCAAAGTATCAGGTAGATGAAAAAGGGAATTACGGTCAGTTTGGTGGAGCATATATCCCCGAAATGTTGCAACCCAATATCGATGCATTAAAGGCGGTTTATCTAAAGGAGATGGAGTCACCCGAATTCAAGGCGGAGTTTCAATCACTCTTAAAAGACTATGTTGGACGCCCTTCGCCACTCTATTTTGCCAAAAATTTAAGTTCTAAATATGGTGCTCAAATCTACATTAAAAGAGAAGACTTAAACCATACTGGTGCTCATAAAATCAACAATACACTTGGTCAGATTTTGCTAGCTAAAAAACTAGGAAAAACTCGTATTATAGCCGAGACAGGAGCCGGCCAACATGGCGTGGCTACGGCAACAGCCTGTGCTTTAATGGGTTTAAAATGTGTAGTTTATATGGGAGCCATTGATGTTGTTCGCCAAGCACCCAATGTTGCACGCATGAAAATGTTAGGCGCCGAAGTGGTGGCAGCCGAATCAGGCTCAAAAACTCTAAAAGATGCTACAAACGAAGCGCTTAGAGATTGGATTTGTAATCCTGAAGATACTTTCTATATCATCGGTTCGGTAGTTGGCCCGCACCCATATCCCGACATGGTCGCTCGTTTTCAATCAGTTATCAGTGAGGAGATTAAGTGGCAGTTAAAAGAAAAAACAGGTAAAGAGAATCCCGATTACGTAATTGCTTGTGTTGGAGGCGGAAGTAACGCTGCTGGAACGTTTTATCACTTCTTAGACGATGAAGATGTGAAACTTGTAGCTGTTGAAGCGGCCGGTTTGGGCGTAGATTCTGGTGAAACAGCTGCAACTATTGCCTTGGGCGATGTGGGTATCATTCATGGAAGTAAAACCTATCTGATACAAGATGAAGATGGACAAATTGTGGAGCCCTACTCTATTTCGGCAGGATTAGACTACCCTGGAATAGGCCCACAGCACGCGCATTTAGCTTTCAGCAAACGGGCAACTTTCTTATCGGCTACCGACGACGAATCATTGGCTTCTGCGTTGGAACTGACTCGTATCGAAGGAATTATTCCTGCTCTTGAATCGGCACATGCTCTAGCGGCACTTCCTAAACTGAATCTTAAATCTACCGACGTGGTTGTTGTAACTCTTTCGGGTAGAGGCGATAAGGATATGGATACTTATATGAAGAGATTTGGGTTGTAAACCGTGACGAATTGTCACGGTTTGAAAAGATGAATGAAAATATAATCAACCTAGATATAGATTAAAGTTAAGTGCTTTTAGTAATAGTGAGAAATGGAAGACAGTAAAAATCATAAAACTATATATGATGATGATTTCGAAATCATTGAAGAGGATAATGATTTCAACTATCAAAAGGAATTAACAGCAAAACTTGACAATTTCAACTCAGATTTTGATCAAAATATGCTTAATGAGATTGTGCTTTGGAAAGTTAATAGATATGCCAAATTTGATAAAGAAACTTTAGATTTGCTTAACTCAATTGATAGAGACTCTTACGAACTCGACGAAAAGTTAACAATGCAAATTTTAAGAGCTTTGCTAAATACTAAAGGAGTTCAACTTCCGATGGCTTCAACTATCTTAAGATTTAGAAACCCGAAAGTCTATCAAATTATTGACCAAAGAGTTTATAGGATAATTAATAAGAATTTAACCTTAAAATCTAATCGGACCAACATAAACGAACTAATTGATTTATATCTAAAATATTTGGAAGACCTTAAAATAGTATGCCAAGTAAAGGGATTAAATTATAAAGATGCTGATCGAACTCTTTACTTGGCAGACAAGCGAATTAATAAAAATATACCTCTCGACAACTACGGTTTAAAAGAAGTCAAAAATCAATAACGCTATTTAAAATAAAATATATGAATCGCATCAATAAACTATTTACTGAGAAGAAAAACATCCTATCTATCTATTATACAGCAGGTTTTCCGAACTTAAACGATACAGTAACCATCCTTAAGTCGCTCGAAAAAGCGGGGGCAGATATTGTGGAGTTAGGTATGCCATTCTCCGACCCATTGGCAGATGGACCAACCATTCAGGATAGCAGTCTAGTAGCTCTAAATAATGGAATGTCAATCAAAGTACTTTTCGAACAACTTAAAGATGTACGCAAGGAGGTTTCAATTCCCATTGTATTAATGGGTTACATCAATCCGGTGCACAAATACGGCATCGAAAAATTCGCTAAAAAATGTCAAGAAGTTGGTGTAGATGGCGTTATTATCCCCGACCTTCCTTTCGACGAGTACAACGATAAATATAAATCTACTTTTGAAGCTGCAGGTGTTTCTAATATCTTCCTAGTAACGCCACAATCGCCTGAAGCGCGCATCAGAGCCATCGACACCAATACCAATGGTTTCATCTATGTGGTTTCATCGGCTGCAGTTACGGGGGCTAAATCGGGCTTATCAACTACTCAAATTGAATATTTCCAAAAACTCCAGAACATGAAGCTTAAAAACCCATCTCTCATTGGCTTTGGAATTAGCGATAACGAGAGCTTCGAGGCTACTTGCAAATATGCTTCTGGAGCCATTGTTGGAAGTGCATTTGTGAAATTATTAGCAAATTCAAAAGATTTAGATTCCGATATTACCAATTTTATTAAGGATTTAAAAAAGTAACAATGTAAATTATAGACTTCAGTATATGAGCAACTTAATAAAATCTGAAAGCAAAACCATTGATGCAATTGTTGCATTAATCGAAAGTTCTAAGCATCGAGTTGCCAAAACTATCAATAGTGAACTCACCTTGCTTTACTGGAATATTGGAAAACAGATTAATGAAGATGTCCTACAAAATGAGCGAGCTAATTATGGTAAAAATCTTATTGAGGCTTTAAGTTTAACTTTAAGTGAAAAATATGGTACGGGTTTTAATAAACGAAATCTCCAAAGTTTTATAAAGCTAAATGCTGTATTTCAGGATATTACAATTTTGCACACAGTGTGTGCAAAATTGAGCTGGTCGCATTTACGTGACCTTATTTACATCGAAAACGATTTAAAGCGTGAATTCTATATCCAAATGGCTATTTATGAACGATGGAGCGTGCGAACCCTCCAAGAACGCATCGACAGTATGCTTTTTGAACGCACAGCCATCAGCAAAAAACCAGAGCAAACAATTATCAATGACCTAGAAATACTTAAAAACGAAAAACAAATTTCGCCCGATTTAACGTTTCGAGATCCCTATTTCCTAGATTTTTTAGGTCTGCACGATACTTACAGCGAAAAAGATTTGGAATCGGCAATACTAGCCAATCTCCAAAAATTCATTACCGAAATGGGAACCGATTTCGCATTCTTGGCACGCCAAAAACGAATCATCATCGATAACGAAGAGTTTTATATCGATTTACTGTTCTATCATAGAGCATTAAGATGTCTGGTAATCATCGACTTAAAACTTGGAAAATTTAAAGCTGCCGACAAAGGTCAAATGGAACTCTATCTACGTTGGCTCGAACACAACGAACAAAGAGAAGGTGAAAATATGCCAATTGGATTAATCCTATGCGCTGAAAAGTCGCCCGAACAAATCAATTACCTCACACTAAATAGCAACGATCAAATTAAAGTAGCCGAATATACAACTGACCTACCCGACAAAAAGATACTTGAAGAAAAACTACAACGAGCTATTGAATTGGCACAAATATCAATTAAAAGTTAGTTATTTGCATTCAAAGCCCCAAAATAAGGTATCTAATCCAACTAATTGTTAATTTTACAATCTATTAATCGCAATACAATGGATAGCAAAAAAAACAGAACCGCAATTATTCGAATTCACTGCCCCGATCAGCGAGGTTTGGTAGCTCGTGTAACCGATTTCATACATCGTAATAATGGAAATATCATTGCGCTCGATCAACACACCGATAACGAGCAAAGCTATTTCTTCATGCGATTGGAGTTCGAAATCAATGGTTTTGGACTCACGCAAGAGCAGATATCTCCTGCCTTTGAACATGCCATTGCTATCCCATGCAAGATGAACTGGAGCATTGAGTTTAACCAAGATGTACACCGCATGGCCATCTTCGTCTCTAAATCGTCACACTGTATTTACGATCTACTAGCTCGCGTTCAAGGTGGCGAATGGAATGTGGAAGTCCCTGTAATTGTAAGTAACCACATGGATCTGAAACCAATTGCCGACCAATTTGGAATTCCATTTGAGTATATACCTATCACTGCTGAAACCAAAGCTGATCAAGAGAAAAAAACAGTTGAGGTACTACGCAAATACAACGTAAATCTCATTGTATTAGCTCGCTATATGCAGGTTGTTTCCGATGATTTCATCAAGCAATTCCCTCAACAAATCATCAATATTCACCACAGTTTCTTACCCGCTTTTGCTGGTGGACGACCGTATCACGCAGCTTTCGAACGTGGCGTGAAGATTATTGGTGCAACAGGCCACTATGTAACGGCCGATCTAGATGCAGGACCAATTATTGAGCAAGATATCATCCGCATCTCGCACCACGACTCCATTAATAGTCTAGTACAGAAGGGAAAAGATATTGAAAAGATCGTTTTAGCTCGTGCTGTAAGAGCACATTTAAAACGCAAAACATTGGTTTACCAAAACCGAACCATTATATTCAACTAAGATGAACGTAGTCATTATAAAATACAACGCAGGCAATATTCAGTCGGTTGACTTTGCTCTTCAACGCGTTGGCATACAAGCTGATATCACTTCAGATCCAGAAAAGATTTTTAAAGCCGATAAGGTGATTTTTCCGGGTGTTGGTGAGGCAAGCAGCACTATGAAACATTTGAACGAAACAGGTCTGTCTCAAGTGATTAAGGAGCTAAAACAACCTGTTTTAGGCATCTGTATTGGCATGCAACTCCTTTGCAGTCACTCTGAAGAGGGTAATGTGGAGTGCCTAGGCATCTTTGATGAGAAGATAAAAAAGTTCCAAATTCCAACTCCAAACCCCGAGAACTACAAAGTTCCACAAATGGGCTGGAACCCAATTTACGATCTAAAAGGCGATATTTTCGACCCTTCACTTGAAGGCAAATATGTCTATTTTGTGCACAGTTATTACGCAGCCATGGGAGCACATACGGCTGCAACCACCAATTACATACATCCCTATTCATCTGCTATACAGAAAGATAACTTCTTTGCCGCACAATTTCACATTGAAAAGAGCGGTTTGGTAGGCGAGCGAATTCTTAAGAACTTTTTAAAATTATAAACAATGATTGATATTATACCAGCAATCGACCTTATTGATGGCAAGTGCGTGAGATTAAGTCAGGGCGATTACGACCAAAAAACCATCTATAACGAGAATCCACTTGAAGTGGCCAAAGAGTTTGAGAATCATGGCATTAAAAGACTTCATTTGGTAGATCTAGATGGCGCCAAAGCTGGACGAATTATCAACCACAAAGTTTTAGAAACCATCTCCTCCAAAACAAATTTAATTATCGATTTTGGAGGCGGATTAAAAACTACAGACGATCTAAACATCGCCTTCAACTCTGGAGCTCGAATGGTTACAGGAGGATCAATTGCTGTTAAAAATCCTCAAGAGTTTGAAGGATGGATTAAAAAATATGGTGCTGATAAAATCATCCTAGGTTCCGATGCTAAAGATGGCAAAATTGCTGTTTCTGGCTGGATTGAAACCTCAAAGCTTGATCTGTTTGATTTTCTTAAAGATTACATCTCAAAAGGCATCACCAAAACCATCTGCACCGACATCAGTAAAGATGGTATGCTCCAAGGCCCTTCTCTCGAGTTGTATAAAGATATTATGGCTCAATTCCCTGAATTGTATTTAGTTGCAAGTGGTGGCGTTAGCTGTTTGGATGATATCATTACATTAGAAGAGAATAAAATCCCTGCCGTTATTTTTGGAAAGGCAATTTATGAGGGGCGAATAAAGCTAAAAGATTTGGAAAAGTTTGTATAAAAAGGCAGAAGGCTGAGGGCAGAAGGCAGAAGAGATGAAAACCAATAATTAAGGGATTTTTAGATGCAGAGTTATAGAGAATTAATTGTTTGGCAGAAGTCTATGGATTTAGTTATAAAACTTTATGCCATCGTAAAAATCTTCCCAGCTTCAGAACAATATGCTCTCTCCTCACAAATTAAAAGATGCGCAATTTCTATTTCCAGTAACATTGCCGAAGGTTATGGTAGAAATCACACTAACGACTATGTTCGGTTTTTGCAAATCTCATCGGGTTCACTTTATGAGTTCCAAACGCAATTAGAAATAGCTTTTAGATTACAATATATAGATGAAATTCAGTATAACGAAATAAATTCACTCAGTCAGGAGATTGAACGAATGTTGGCGAGTTTAATAAGAAAACTGGAAGCATAACAGTTACTAAATTAAATATAGTGTCTTGTATTCAAGCACTTCTGCCTTCTGCCCTCAGCCTTCTGCCTCTATAAAAATATTATGCTCGCAAAACGAATTATCCCTTGCCTCGACATTAAAAACGGTCAAACCGTTAAAGGAGTAAAATTTCTTGAAATAAAGGAAGTTGGTGACCCAGTAGAGCTTGGAGCATTTTACGCTCAACAAGGTGCCGACGAGTTGGTTTTTTTAGATATTACTGCTAGTCACGAAGGACGCAAAACTTTTGTTGACTTGGTTAAACGCATTGCGAAAAACGTCAATATCCCCTTCACCGTGGGTGGCGGGATAAGCGAACTGCGTGATGCCGATGCGCTTTTAAGTGCTGGTGCCGATAAGATTTCGGTGAACTCATCAGCCGTTAAAAATCCACAACTCATCGACGATCTTTCCAAGAATTTCGGCAATCAGTTTGTGGTTTGCGCAATCGATGCCAAGTTTGTCGATAACGACTGGGTGGTTACCGTTAATGGTGGTCGCATCCCTACAGAAAAACGACTTTTCACCTGGGCAAAAGAGGCACAAGAGCGTGGCGCGGGTGAAATCCTCTTTACCTCCATGGACCATGATGGCGTTAAGCAAGGATTTGCCAATGAGGCACTAGCTCGATTGTCAACAGATCTATCCATCCCCATCATCGCATCTGGTGGTGCCGGAAAAATGGAGCATTTTACCGATGTTTTCACCCTCGGAAAAGCCGATGCTGGATTGGCTGCCAGCATTTTTCACTTCAATGAAATTGGCATCCCCGATCTTAAACAATACCTTCACAACCAAGGCATTACAATACGTCTTTAAAATAAAATACTTATAAACAGTTTGGGCGTTCTCCGATGGGTCGCGTTTGTCGCTTTTCTCGCAAAGAATCTTTTTGGCATCAATACCCAATAACTAAGAAATCCTTTCTGGCACCATAAGCTCTGAGCTAATTGTGCCAAAAAGGATTTCCACTGCAATCGCTGACGCAAAAGGATTTCTAACTGTTACTTCCCCTTTACTCTTCCAGGATTTTTACTCATAAACTCTTTCCAACTTTTCACTCCACCACTAGACACAAGTGATTGATTTTGATAATGATGACAAAGCGCCGCTGCCAATCCATCTGTAGCATCTAAAAAGGCTGGAGCCTCCTCAAACTTCAAAATATTCTTTAGCATCATAGCTACCTGCTCCTTAGAGGCATTTCCTTGCCCCGTAATGGCCTGCTTTATACGCAACGGAGCATATTCAAATATTGGCAATCCATGCGATAAACCAGCCGCCATTGCAACTCCTTGTGCACGTCCCAGCTTCAACATCGATTGCACGTTTTTTCCAAAAAAAGGAGCCTCTAAAGCCATCTCTGTGGGTTTATAACTCTCAATAAGCTGAACTACTCGTGCAAATATCTTCCCGAGTTTAATATAATGGTCGTCATATTTATGCAATTCAAGTACCCCCATAGCAATCAATTTTGGTTTATTTCCAACAACCTCAATAACGCCATACCCCATCACAGTAGTTCCAGGGTCGATACCTAAAATTACTTTATCGCTCATCCTTTATATTTATACTCTTGTAATATTGTTGAAAACGACAAACATCTCTCACCATACTCCTGTGTCAAGAGCTTTAAAAGTGTATTTGATTGCCTATTTATAGTGCTTAGTTCATCGGGCGTTGCAACGCTCCACTGAACCGAAAAATTGCGCTCTCCACCTTGCTTTGCAACCATTACCTCAAAACTCTTAACCACGGCTCCTGGTACAATCTCTTTAATTAAAGGAAAATAGTTTACACTCATCCACTGATCCCAAACATCAACCATAGCACCCTCTATAACAAAGGTGGTATTAAATACAAACATATATGTGCTATTAAAAAAGGACTCTTTCGAGTCCTTTCTATTATTAAAATCTACTCTTAATTAATTATTGAAAAACCGGTAAAAGGAACCAACACATCAGGAACTTTAATACCCTCTGGTGTTTGATTATTCTCCAAAATGGCGGCAACAATACGCGGAAGAGCTAATGCACTTCCATTTAAAGTATGTGTTAACGCTGGCTTTTTCATATCCTTACCCTTATATCTACACTTCAATCTGTTCGATTGGTAATTCTCAAAGTTTGATACAGAACTAACCTCTAACCAACGCTCTTGAGCGGCTGAGAAAACCTCAAAGTCAAATGTTAACGCCGAAGTAAAACTCATATCACCACCACACAGCTTAAGAATTCTATATGGTAATCCTAACTTATTTATTAGTCCTTCAACATGAGCAACCATCTCTTCTAGTGATTGATACGATGTATCAGGGTGAGCAATCTGTACAATCTCAACTTTATCAAACTGATGCAAACGATTTAAACCTCTAACGTGTGCTCCCCATGATCCCGCCTCTCTTCGGAAACAAGGAGTGTAAGCCATACTCTTTATAGGCAATTCGCTCTCATTAACCACCACATCTCTAAAGATATTAGTTACAGGCACCTCAGCTGTTGGTATTAAATAAAAATTATCAGCCGTTGCGTGATACATCTGCCCCTCTTTATCAGGCAACTGACCTGTTCCAAATCCAGAAGCTTCATTAACCAAAATTGGAGGCATTATCTCTCTGTAACCAGCTTTCTCGCCTTCATCTAAAAAGAAATTAATAAGCGCACGTTGTAGTTTAGCCCCTTTTCCCTTATACACAGGAAACCCAGCACCAGTAATCTTTGTACCAAGTTCAAAGTCGATAATATCGTACTTCTTTATCAAATCCCAGTGAGGCATTTTGTTACTTGGCAGTTGCGGTATCTCACCACCACTCTTTACAGTAACATTCTCCTCTGCACTATTACCCGAAGGAACACTCTGATGTGGCAAATTTGGTAAAGTTACCAACAGAGCGTTTAGCTCGGCAACAATTGAATCGTGCTCAAGACCAGCATCCTTTATCTTCTCTTTATAACTCTTTGTCGAATTCTGAATCTCACTATTATCAACCTGCTCACCAGCTTTTATCTTCTTCCCCACCGATGCAGTAAAACTATTCAACTCAGCACTTAGGTCATCCACTAAAGTTTGAGCAGTTTTACGACTCGAGTCAAGTGTCAAAATCTTCTCTACTACCGCTTGGGCATCAAAATTCTTAACTGCCAAACGGGCAATTACCTCTTCTTTGTTATCGGCAATCTGTTTTAACGTAAGCATATTGAAAAACAATATATGAGTGTTATAAATACAAAACTCCTGAAATTGATACCAAAAGTAACAAATCCAGGAGTTCTAAACGTTTTTAAGTCTATGAATTATACTGCTGGAAATGGTACAACAGATACAAACGACTTATTATCTTTTCTCTTGCGGAAAGTAACAATACCTGCAACTAATGCATGTAATGTATGATCTTTACCCATACCAACATTCACACCAGGGTGATGTTGTGTACCGCGCTGACGAACAATAATGTTACCAGCTTTAGCAACCTGACCACCAAATACTTTTACTCCTAATCTCTTACTTTCTGACTCGCGACCGTTACGTGAACTACCGACCCCCTTCTTATGTGCCATCTTATTTTATCTTTTCTAATATCGTTAACAAAAAAATTAACCAACTATGCTCTCAATCTGTATTTGAGTAAAGCTTTGACGGTGACCGTTTTTCTTCTTATAACCCTTTCTTCTTTTCTTTTTGAAAACAATAAGAGTTTCACCTTTAACGTGTGCTAATACCTTTGCAGTAACTTTTGCACCTGATACTAACGGAGCACCAACTTTTACAGCACCAGCGTTATCTACTAACAATACTTTATCGAAGCTTAGGGTTGAATCAACCTCTGCATCCAAACGATGCACATAAACCTTACGATCTTTTTCTACTTTAAATTGCTGTCCAGCAATGTCTACAATTGCGTACATTAATAATAATTTAACAGTTTTTTCCGTAGGTGAGTGATCAACTCGATCATCTTCTTCTAAAACCCACAAGAATTATAGGACTGCAAAATTAGTTATTAATTTCTAATCTGCAAAGAATTTTATTGAGTTTCACCATTTTAACACGTTTTTTTATGATCATCACGAAATCATCATTATGAAAGTAAAGAATCAGAGATAAAAAACGCTGTTTCTTATACCATTTTCATTATTTTTATCTATTATTGTTGACTAACGAAATTTGTCAATTACAAATTCTTCAGTTACCGTCAAACATCATAGGTTTATATCAAAATGAGAAAAAAAATTAAACTTAATATCTTAGGACTATCATATAGTAGAACGCAGTCTGGTGCCTACGCTCTGGTTCTTTCAGAGGAAGATGGACCACGTCGCATTCCAATCATAATCGGAAATCTTGAGGCTCAATCTATTGCTATCAAAATAGAGGGATTACAACCGTCAAGGCCTCTGACTCACGATCTTTTTTTCAGCTTTGCTCAATCTTTTAATGTAGAGATTCTCGAAGTAACCATTTACAAACTAGAAGAGGGAATTTTCTACTCCGAATTAATTTGTGCAAAAGAGAACGACATTGTTCATATCGACTCCAGAACATCTGATGCAATAGCAATTGCTCTCCGCTTTGGTTGTCCTATCTATACGTACGAAGATATCATAGAACAATCGGGAATTATTCTTGATCTACACACTGAGGGGACACAAAAATCTTCTTCAGAAGCCGACGAAGAAGATGAACCAACGCCAAAAAAAGACAAAAAAAGACTTTTGGCAGATAAGTCCGAACAAGATTTAGAAAACATGTTAGCCGATGCCGTAAACGAGGAAAACTACGAATTTGCCGCACAAATCCAAAACGAAATATCTAGAAGAAAAAAGGGAGCGGAATAATCAACTCCCTTTTTTATTATTATGGATTTACCTTTTGCATTCGCTTATTAATCATTCTTAACTGGAACGACTCGAAATAATCAACAATTCTTCTCAATAGATTCAGGTAGAGTGCTACATACAGAAATCCTGTTGATAACCAAATAATTATTACGTTGAAGATAGGTGTATCGATGTGCAAACCTAGAAAATTCTTATAAGGAGCATAAAAATGTGCGCGACCAAATCGTGAAGTAGGTTCTTTATAAATTGGCGCCTTCTTCCGAATAAATCTATTTCCTGCAAACACAATCTGAGAAACCTCTTGTTTATTTAGCATCCAATCGTTTAAAGCCGTATTGTTATTTTCCTCTTTAAACTTCAAGAAATTCTCTACAGAACCCTCTCGCTTTAAAAGTTCATGATAATGTGCCTCCTTCTGCTCTCGATAGCTATTATATTGATCCATATAACTAGTTCGCAACTCCTCTAGTATTAAATCAATAAACTCTTTACTCTCAGAACTATACTTTGTAGCCAATATCGGAAACAATGTAAAATTTGAGGGCTTATGCTCAACATTAAGGATGAGTTTACGAACTTCACTATTTAACAACCTAAGCGTTTGACGAAACTTAGTAAACTCGTTCTTATTAAAATAGAGTAGAGCTTCCTCATTCTTCTTTTGTAAAGCAGGGATTAAAAGTGTTGAATTATACATCGAGGTGCTCATCTCCTTTTCATAATCAAAAAACTCTCTTTGATACTTATTACTCTTAAACTGATATACAGAAAGTGCTTCATACGACCATCTTGAAACGGCGAAATCACCAATTCTAGGCACATAATCGCTTGTACTCATAAACTTATGAAGCTTATCAAAGTTCACAATCACCCCACTAAACAAAAGCTGTGGAACCAAAATCAACGGAATTAAAATGTATATCGCAACAACCGATTTTAATCCACTACTAATATTTAAACCCAACATATTAGCGAAACAGGAGGTAGAAAAGAGAATAATCCAATAACCCCATGTCAAATCCTGAATCTCAAGTATCGCATTCCCAATAAGAATAAAACTAGCCGTTTGTATGGCACTTATAACGAAGAGTATAAGCACTTTACTATTCAAATAACTCGATCTACTTAAGTTAAGGAAAATCTCCCTTTGCCGTAATTTTCTATCTTTTATTATCTCCTCAGCACTAACATTCAAACCTAAAAAAATGGAAACCACCACGGCCATAAACATATAGGCAGGTAAGTTTACGTTGTTTTCGAAAACATATTTTCCATCACCCGTTATTGTATTGATATATTTGGTAAAATAGCCCAAAAGAACTGCAAGTATAGGCGCTTCCAAAAAAGTAATAAGCATATACTGGCTATCTTTCAATTTCGAAAGAGAATCACGAAGTAGATAAACTATAAACTGCTTTAAACGTCCAGGGATACTAAAAAAATTGGGAGGAAGAGGCTCCCGCTTCTCGGTAGCAGCTTTTCGCTTCCACTCAAATCGATTCTCAAAATTGAGCAAATAGGTCTTATACCAATTTTCAGGAGCAACTTTCCGTTTACGAATAAGCTTTCCGTTGGAACTTACCATCCTAGCCTCAATAATACGTAGTGGCTGCTCGGTCTTTACATTTCCACACGTAAAACACTCTCGCTCCTCGGGATTTACATACTTGGCTAAACTCTTAAAGTAAACTAACGCATCAACAGGGTTACCATTATAAATGATGTAACCACCCTTATCTATAATTAAGAGCTTATCGAGTAATTTATAAATATCAGATGAGGGCTGGTGAATATTAATAATAACGAGCTTACCTTTCAAGGTCTGCTTTTTAAGAAGCATTATAACCTTCTCCGAATCCATTGACGATAAACCACTTGTTGGCTCATCAACAAACAATACAGAGGGCTCACGAATAAGCTCTAAGGCTATATTCAAGCGCTTTCGCTGACCGCCACTAATTATCTTCTTAATAGGACTACCAACTTGTAAATCTCTAGCTTCTACAAGATCGAAATCATTTAAAGCCCCCTCTACAAGTCGATTAATTTGTACTTCATCAAAGGTCTTAAAACAGAGCTTTGCGTTATAGTAGAGATTCTCATAAACTGTAAGTTCCTCAATAAGAAGATCATCCTGAGGCACATAACCAATAACACCTTTTAATTCCTCTTTCTCTAAAGAGAGATCATAACCATTAATAGTTATAAATCCATTATAAAGTTTTAAGCGTCCATTTAAAACATTGAGTAGTGTGGACTTTCCCGTACCACTTCCACCCATTATTCCAACCAACTGCCCCGATCTACCAGTAAAGCTAAACGGATGAATTCCTATCTGTTTGTCGCTAAACCTATACTCAATATCAACAGCTCTGTAAATAATTCGAGTTTTATCTTTTCGCTCAATAAACTTCTCAACGACTGCTCCATAATAGATAGGCTCCATCCGAGAAGTCCTTATCAAGGACCCAGCTGAAAAAATCCATACCTTATCTTGTGAAATATTATACCCATTAAGGTAGAGATTCCTACCTCCAGAGTAAGTTAAAAGATAGGTATCCGTGGAAACAATTCGCAATATATGAACTACAACTTGCTGATTGTTGGTTTTTATATGTTTAAATGAGTTGTCAGAAGGGTCATTTTCACTTATTTCGAGAATGTTACCCTTCGAAATGACCTTAGAAGCACCAAACAATATAAAATTACTCAAATTAGCAGTATCACTCCTATCAACCATTAGATCGTTGGCAATACGATTAGCACGCGAGACCATCTCACTATCAGCATAACCACACTGCCTCAAATATTGATAAAACTGAATGAGAAACTCTATTTTTTGCTCTGATACAAGCTCCTTATTTAAGATGATACAATTATGCTGAATCGCTTCAATAAGAAACTCTCCCTTTGAACCCTCATTCTCGGAAAGATTCAAATTATAAAGATCTAAATACTCTTGAAATTTACTAGTAAATGTAATTATGCTCTCAACCGTAAAATTATAGGCTAAATTTTGGATCCAATCTTCAAGATAGGACTTGCCTCTACTCTCCTCCTTCTCACTATCGTAGTGAGTTAGTAGGGCAAATAGTGCCATTATGGTATCCAAAATCTTTTCACTCATCTATCTAAACGAATTTACCAGCAATTATATTAAATTACAAAATAAGCTATCTCTAAACAACAAAGGTAGCTCATGTGAACTACCTTTGCAATATAGTAATTACTAAATATTATTGTACTATTTTTCCTCTTATTGAATTAACTTCTGCTTTAATAGCAGCTAACTGTTCTACAGATATAGCTCCATCAACAACACTATTATAGATGGCGTGAAGTTTATTCAAATCTGCAACAACATCCTTTACATTTGGATCTTCTGCATGCTCTTTTAAAACAACAACTAATTTATCCAATGACTCCTTTTGTTTCATGATGATTGAAACCATCTCTTTATTATTGAAAGTATCCTCAGAGATATTGCAAGCAATATATAAGCCTTCAATAAAAGATCCCGAAACTACTAACATAGAGATACCAGCTCTTCCGTTCTCATTAAGATACTGATATGTGTCATTAAATGAATTTGTGATAAGTTCGATAAGTGCCTCTTTATTATTTTCATTAGCCTCAATCTTCTCAGCCAAATCAACATCAACAGCCTCCGCTATATCCAACTCTTCAATTAAACGTCTTGAAGCATTCATAAAGTCGATAGTTTGCTGCTTTTGGTTATATGTACTTGCATAACTTAAGTCTGCACCGTAAACACCCAAATTTAAAGCTTTACTCTTTTCAGTAAAATACTTATCTACATTCGTTGGTTCATTAGAAAGAGTCAAAATATAAGAAGCACCTATTCGATTAAGCATCTCAGTAACTTCAAAAGAAGTAGGTAAAGGATAAACAAACTCCTTCACTTGTTTCTCTACTTCCGATCGCTTTAATTCGGTACTTTCAGAGGTCTTAGGGCTGCTATTTCCACCACAACTAGACACGATCATTGCTAGTACTAAAACTCCAAAAACTGATATGATATTTAATTTTGATATCTTCATTTTATTCAAGGTTATATAATTTCTACAAATATAATAATATTGGAATGTCACAATATCAATTTAACACTGATTAACTATTTTTTTAAGGCCTCCGCACCACCTACAATTTCAAGAATTTCATTCGTGATATTTGCCTGACGAGCTTTATTATAAGTCAATTGTAGTTCACCTAATAACTCCGTAGCATTGTCGGTAGCCTTATGCATTGAGGTCATACGGGCACCATGTTCTGCAGCAACTGAGTCTAATAACGACTTCCAGAAAATAGTTCTGAGTGCATTCGGTACGAGTTGCTTTACAATGGTTAATTTATCGGGTTCAAAGATATAATCAAGATTTACATTGCTGTCAGCACTATTAGGCAACAGAATTGGCAAAAATTGTTCGTAAATGACATTTTGAGTAGCAGCATTTACAAATTCGTTATAAACCAAATAAACTTGGTCTAACTCTCCACCTAAAAACCTATCCATTATACCATTAGCAACTTCTGCCACCTCAGCAAACTTAAGATCCTTTAGCATCTCGTTATACTCAGCACCTACAATAAATCCATTCGACTTAAGCAATTTCTGACCTAACTTTCCAAACGCAACGAGCTCTACTTCAACTTGATCTTTACGATATTTACCCTTAATATTTTTCACAGCCTCTTTAACTACATTTGAGTTAAAGGCTCCGCATAAACCTCTATTAGAGGTAATTACAACCAATAACACTTTTCGAACCTCTCGCTTTGCTGCAAAGTCAATCTCATCAGAGCCTTCCATCGTGCCAACAAGATTGGCAAGAAGTTCAGAGACCTTTGAAACATAGGGTCTGATATTTGATATATCATCCTGTGCCTTTTTTAACCTTGCCGCAGAAACCATCTTCATTGCGCTCGTAACCTGACGAGTAGTTCGCACTGAATTGATTCGGGTTCGTATATCTTTTAAATTTGCCATAAACTACCTTCCAAGGCAACTATTCAACTAATTCATAACTATCTGAAACCTCTTTTGCTAGATCTTCAAGGATGGTTGTAATCTCATCAGACAATACTCCCTTCTTGAGCTCTTCAAGGATATTCGGAAATCTCAATGCTAATAGATCTAAATACTCAACTTCAAACTCTCGAGTTCTTTCGATAGGAATATTTCTCAATAAACCTTTAGTACCGCAATAAATAATAGCAATTTGACGCTCAACCGATACTGGCTGATATTGTCCTTGTTTTAACAACTCAACATTCTTTCTTCCTTTATCAAGAACATTCATGGTTGCAGCGTCCACATCAGAACCAAACTTAGAAAATGCCTCGAGCTCACGATATTGTGCTTGATCAAGTTTTAACGTTCCAGCAACCTTTTTCATTGCCTTAACTTGCGCATTACCACCCACTCGAGAGACTGAAATACCAACATTAATAGCAGGACGAATACCTGAATTAAAAAGGTCATTCTCCAAAAAGATCTGTCCATCAGTGATCGAGATCACATTCGTTGGAATATATGCCGAAACGTCACCTGATTGCGTTTCAATAATTGGAAGTGCTGTTAAAGATCCGCCACCTTTCACTAAATGTTTTATAGACTCAGGCAAATCGTTCATCTTCTCAATAATATCTTGAGAATCAATTAATTTTGCGGCTCTTTCTAGCAAACGTGAGTGAAGATAAAAGATATCTCCTGGATATGCTTCACGACCTGGCGGACGACGAAGAAGCAACGAGACTTCACGATAAGAAACCGCTTGTTTTGATAAATCGTCATATATAATTAGTGCCGCTCTACCAGTATCTCTAAAGAACTCCCCTATGGCCGTGCCCGTAAAAGGCGCATAAAACTGCATAGCCGCAGGATCAGCAGCTGGAGCAGAGACAACAGCCGTATAGGCCATCGCACCATGTGTTTCTAAAGTATTTACTAAGTTAGCAACTGTGGAACCCTTTTGTCCGATAGCGACATAAATACAATAAACGGGTTTACCTGCATCAAAATATTGCTTTTGATTTAAAATTGTATCTAACGCAATGGCTGTTTTTCCAGTTTGTCGGTCACCAATGATTAACTCACGTTGTCCACGACCGATAGGAATCATCGAATCAATCGCTTTGATACCGGTTTGCAAAGGCTCTTTCACAGGCTGACGAAACACAACCTCTGGTGCTTTGCGCTCTAATGGAAACTCATATAATTCGCCTTGGATTGGGCCCTTTCCATCAATGGGTTCCCCCAAAGTATTGATTACCCTTCCCATTATACCTTCACCAACCTTTACAGAGGCAATTCGACCTGTTCGTTTAACCAAATCACCCTCTTTTACCCCTTTCGAGGTTCCTAAAAGAACTATACCTACGTTATCCTGCTCAAGGTTTAACACAATACCCATACAAGAATCTAACTCGACTAATTCATTAGATCTAACGTTAAGTAACCCATGCACACGAGCAATTCCATCACCCACTTGCAAAACAGTACCAACATCTTCTAACTCCTTTCCCGTTTTAAATCCTTCTATCTGTTTTTTTAAAAGCTCTGAAACCTCAGCTGGTTTAATTCTTTCCATTGCATTATTATTAATAACGTTAAGCTAATAGCGACTTTTTCATAAGACGTAGCTTAGAGGACAAACTCGTGTCTAACATCTTACCATCAACAACAAGTATAAAACCTCCTAATAAATCGGGTTTTATCTCAGTTGTAAACTCAATATTGGAATTTAATTCCTTTGTTAAAAATGACTTAATAGTTGCTTCAAATTCAGCCCCAAGCGGAACAGCCGTAACCATGCGTACATCCTTAACCCCTAAATGCTTTTTATATAAATCTTCAAAATCAAT
>RRZT012232808.1_pt1 | contig 20092 bp, 23 predicted proteins | sample 2165551 | NCBI WGS metagenome assembly RRZT01 (sample SAMN10456910, study PRJNA506462) | wastewater metagenome | biome: wastewater; feature: sludge; material: wastewater sludge; isolation source: wastewater sludge with Escherichia coli K12::gfp cells carrying plasmid... | place: USA: Moscow, Idaho... | reverse complement strand
GACTGAGCATCGAAGAGCGCAATAGGACAGATTTATCTAATTTCCGAAGGGCTAACCCGTGAAGCTGGACATCATTTTAGATGCATGAAACATTTTGCAAACTTGTGAAACACCTACGGTGATGCACTTTTGAGTTAAAAAAATTTTATAAATTCCTATCTCACAAAAAAAGCACAATGAAAATCAGTTGGAATGATTTTCATTGTGCTTTTTTTTAGGTGTACCGGTTGATTTCGACAAAACAAAAAGCCGGCACTCCCGAATGGAGTACCAGCCTTTTGTCGGACAATAGTTAAAAGTTTTTAAGGAGAATGGGGGTCTCCATCCCATTAAGCTATCAAGCCATGAGAAACGTTGTCAGAGCGCCATTCTTTCAACTATCTGATGGCTATTTTTTTGTTTCCACGTCTATTTCCACGTCTATATGCTAAAAATTCACGTATTTAGCAAACTTTTCGGCCGTTTTTTCTTTGGCTTTTTCGGTGACGTGTGCATAGATATTCATCGTTACTTTTATATCCGAGTGTCCAAGTCTATCCTGTACTTCCTTGATGGATGCACCTGCTTCGAAGAGCAAGCTGCAATGCGTGTGCCGGAAGCCGTGCACGGTGATTCTCTTCAGATCGTTGCGCTTGATAATCTTGTCGAGAACCTTATCCGGTTTGGTTGGTACCATGAGTTCATTTTTCGTATTCGGGAAAATCAACTGCTCACCGCTCATAGTGTTGAACCCAAGCTTGAGGAAGTCCGTTGCCTGCCTTTTGCGCCACGTTGTCAGCATCGACAGGGTGATAGGGTCTAAAGCTATGGCACGTTTACCTGATGCCGTTTTGGGTGTCTGTATGATAAGCCTGCTTTCAAGCCCCCTGGTCAACGTCTTATTGATCGTTACCGTTTCATTGGTGAAATCTAAGTCCTTCCAGGTAAGAGCTAACGCTTCCCCTTTACGCATGCCTGAGAAGGCTAGGAGCCTGAACAAAGTATGGTAAAGCAAGTTATTTGTTTGTTCTGCATATTCCTTGCTGCCTTCAAAAAAGCGTTGTAATTCCATCTTATCGAAATACTTGAGTTCCTCTTCCTTGCCCACTTCGGCCATTCTCCGGGGAAGTGTCACCTTGTCCATGGGATTACTCTTAAGCAGATCCATGCGAATGGCGAACTTCAAAACGGATGAAGTGTAATTCTTGATAACAGTATATTTTGAGTGGATGCCGAACCATTCGTTCACCTTCTTTTGGCAGAAAGGAACCGTAATCTTATCCAATTTCATGCTGCCAAACGTTGGCAGAATATGTTTATTGAATAGCTGAATGGTCTTGTTGAGTGTGCTTTCCTTAACGGTATTGCGATATTGTTCAAGCCATAGATCATAGGCGGCCTGAAAAGTGTCCTCGTTTGCTTTAATAAAGGATCCCTCATCCACATCAATCTTTAAGCGAGATAGAGCAAGAGCTGCCGCTTTTTTCGTGCTGAAGCCTTGTCTCGTTACTCGGATGCGGTTTCCGGTGTTTGGATCAGTTCCAAGATATGCTTGAAACATATAGGCGGTGCTACCGTCTTTTTTTGTGTATTTTTTTATGGTTGCCATAATAGTTCCTCTTTCTACCACGGGGCAGCGGTTTAAAAAGAGGTGCCGGGCTAAGCCGACATTATAATATTTTAAAGTACATTATAAAAATTGAAGTTCCGGTTTTCCCTATTATACGCTTCCTCGTAATCACTTACATTCTTAAGTGTTTTATTTTTATAATCATTTTCAAATTTAAATGAGTTTTTTTGTCTATCCAGAATAACGCTTCCTATTGACCAGGATATATCAATAGAATCTATGTGTAATTTTAAGGATGAATTAAACATAAATAAAAATATGATCTGAACAGTTAAGTCCATTAGTTCTTGTCTATCTGTTTTTTCTAATATTTTTTTTAAGTCAGCTTGATCCATTGGGGTAATAGAATTTTGAATTTTAAAATCACCGAATTTTGTGTTCAGTGACATAATTTCCTCATTATTCATGATTTCTAAGGTGCAGAGATAAGAACCTTCCACTTCCTCAAATTCATCATCTTCCCATTTAGAGCCTCGTTTTATCTCGGCGTGGTTTTCAACAGAAAAGGAAATAAACCCTGATTTTTCACTATACGGATTACTCCTTTTTATCTCTATAACCCCGAATTTTTTATTTTGAGAAACCCAAAAACGTAGTATCTCATTCTTGCTTTCGTTTTGTTTGAACTCAATTACCTCATGAAGATCAACATCCAAGTACGTACAGAGTTTATCCAACGTGTCAAATTTTATCGCTTTAACATCCTCTGGATTATTAACAATCGGAGTCAATGTACTCCTAGCGATTCCAGTAGCATTACTAACGTCAGTAATGGATAGCTTTTTATCCTTAAGTACTTCTTTTAATTTCACCTTTATCATAATAGACCTCCTCCTACTTAATTAAGCACATTGTAGCATGCACCCTACAAAAAGACAACAACAGCATTGTTGACACTACGCATTAAGTGTAGTATTATCAAAACATAAGACGTAGTGAGCGTGATACGTTTTATGGTTTTAGTACGCTACACGGAAAGGGGGGATAATCATGGACATTTCGAATAAAGAATTGCGCAATGCAATCACCAGAAGCGGTTTGAAGTACTGGGAAATTGCTAAAGAAATTGGGATTTCAGCATCAACTTTCTCTGTTTGGCTTAGATTTGAGATTGATGATACAAAAAGGAAAGCGATAGAAGTAGCTATCAAAAATTTAGAGGCCAAAAGAGGATACTAAATATTTCGAATCCTAAGGGTTACGCTAAATTCAACAAAACTTAATAGAGGAAAGTGGTGAGAACATGGCTAATCTGCAAATTCCGATATCTGACACGCTGCAGGATGAACTCAAATCTATGATTCGTAATGCTGCAGCGCAGGCAATAGAAGAAGCTGTTCAGCGAGAAACAACAGGCCGTGAGTGGATGAATCAAAAGGAAGCCTGCGAGTGGTTGGGCATCAGTTTTGGAACAATATCCGCATGGAGAAAGCAAGGGCTTCGGGTGGCTGTAGTGCAGGGGAAAACATTGCTGAGTAAAACGGAAGTTAATCGATTCTTAGAAGAACATTCATTTTAAGAAATCCGCGGGGCAGCGGTTCGAAAATCATAAAACGATTGAATATTAAACACGCCATGGCGACGGCGTAAATGACTTGGTGGATGCATCAAGAAAGGACTGGGAACAGTGATAGAAAAAGTATATTTAAATCATGAGGAGACGGGGCTTCCAGTAGTGGTTGGTTACAGCGTGAGAGATTTAATTTATCTCGAGGAGATGGGTTACAGGATTGAACGCTCATCATAGGATGATTATCACAAAGCGCGGAAACATGGCCTCGTGTATATCAAAGGTGAAATGTACGATGCTCAGGAGGAGGCGGCTTTTATTTACGATTGGAAAGGTATGCTGATAGGTACGGCATACCGAATAAAAAAAGAAAGGTGATGATTAGATGGATGCAGTAAGGGAAGCTTACATAGCTGGGTGGATGATATCGGGATTAACCTGGGGAACGCTAAAAATCATTTATAAGTACGCCATTAGAGGGGGAGATCATGATTAAAACTTTAAAAGATACGAATTTTGCAACGAACGGAATCGAAATAGTGTTATTAGATCTTAAAAGTGAGGGTTGCTATATTCCGAGTTTAAAGACGATATTCATAAACGAGCGCCTTAATCAAGCTAAGCAGAAAGAAATTATTAAATCTATTAAGGAGCGTGAACGTATTGGATAATGAAAATGAGCTAACCAGAGTTGAAATAGTTCTTCACGAATTCAACAGGGCCACAATTGATGCATTCCTTCAGGCTCGTGGTTTCAATACAGTGGACAAAGATTGGGACAAGAAAATCAAACAGGTCTTACTTGTAATCGAAGAGATGCAGCAAGGGATTAGGAAATGAGGAAAGGGGGGGAACGCGAATGAACATGGCAGAAAAAGAGGCGCTTGATCGGATTCGCGAAAGTCTAGAAGAATTTCCAGAAAGTCGGATGGCGCAATATGTCACGGCCGAGGACCTAAGAACACTATTGAAGTTGGTTGAAAAATGCACAAAAAAATAACCCTCACAGCCGGCAAGCGAGAGAGGGCATCATATTGAAATGCATGTAAGAGTAGTAAGGCAAAGGAGCCTTTCTTGCTGCTTATTTTACCAAATAAAACTAAACGGAGCAAATGCCAATGAAAAAACAACGATTAAATATAAATACACCAGCAGGGTGGAGCGCATACGCAGAGAAAATGAATACAAAAACATTTATCAGCGAATTCGGCAGACAGCCGCGGGATTATTCTGAGGTAACTGCATGGGTTAATGAATGCGTTGAAGCAGCCGACGCTTTATGTGATTCAGAAACCATTGAAAAACACGAAGCGAAACTCAGGACAGCTGACGGAGTCCGCTATTGGGTAACGGCTTTATAAGGGAGTGAAGGAAAATGATTAATCAAAAAATAAATTGCCAACTTTATGCAGTGAAGGCGGTTGAAGGCTATACAGAAAACGAAATTATGCATGGCGATATTCTCATAGTGGATGACAGCCAAACCGAAAAAAGATTGATGGATTTCCTTGTAGACAATAGAACGGTTGCGATCTTAGAGAACAGCAAAGGCGCTGATGACCAATTTTTAATTGGCGGCGTAGTAGAGATAATCCGATCTTTGACCAAAAATACAATTAGCGGTAATTGCGTATGCTAAGGGCCAAAAACATCCAAATTATTGAATACCCAAACGGCGACAAGATAGCTGAGCTGCTGGAATTATCAACCCAGGCATGGAATGCAAAGGCTGCAGAGCAGCGTAATGCACTATTTCTGAAGCTGTATGGGTTCGATGCAGAGAGCAAAGAAGAAGCACAATGGGGCATAGATAAATACTTTAAAGGTTAGTGGGTGACGTGTGAATGGCTGAAGGTGAAAAGGGGGCATTGCTGCCTGATATTTTAAAAGATGGTTATGGGTATTCTCCAAAAAAAATAACGCGTGATGCTTCCCTAAGCATTGAAGCCAAAGCGATATACTCTTACCTTGCTTCTTTTGCGGACGATGAAGGGAAAGCATATCCTGGAATAGAATTGATCTGTCATGAGCTTAATATCAGCGAAAACAGGTTCCATAAGCACAAAAAGCAGTTGATTGATCATGGTTATATGTCAGTAACTCGTGAGAGAAAAGAAAGTGGATGGAGCAATAATATCTACTGGTTACAAGGGTATTCCGTAACACGTCAAATTGTAGGTATACGAAATGAATGCATAGGAAACGTAGGTATAGGATTCGAAGCCATAGGAAATGAAGGCACTATAATTACCAGTCTTAATAATACCAGTCTTAATAATACCAATCTTAATAAAAAAGAACTTGTCGAGCAGAAGCCCGACCCTATCCCATACCGGGAAATAATCGACTATCTTAATTAAAAAACCGGGAAGAGCTTCAAGCACTCGGCAGCTGGGCACCGCAAAGCAATTAAAGCGCGGTGGAACGAAGGCTACCGCCCGGATGAATTTAAAAAGGTGATTGATAACAAGTGCGGCGATTGGTTGAAAGACACTAAGATGGTCCAATACCTGCAGCCTTCGACGTTATTTGGTACAAAGATGGATCAATATTTGAACCAAGTACGGCAAAACAGCAACCCAGGTAAGACGCTAGGCAACGGGAGCGGCATCTATGGCCAGACCTTCACCAAGGATTCTGATCCTGCGTTGTCGGATGAAGACAGAAAGAGAATAAGTGAAATTTCAGACCAGTTGATATAAAGAAAGGGGATTGATTGAAATGGCAATGGAAACAATCGGACGATTAAAAAGAGATGCACAGCAGATCATGGTAGATCATTCGTTCATCTTCGTTAATGAATACTGTACGAGTAAGACTTGTCCGACAGATGCTAACGGAAAGCCGGTCCATAAAAATGACTTCCAAAAATTGCAGAACTTAGTGACCGAAGAAATTTTCTGCCCGAAGTGCCGCCGTGAAGCAGTCGAGAGGTGCTTTAGAGAAAGCGAAACACAGCGTCATGAAACGATATTCGGAACTGAAGCGCAAAAGTACGACTACTTGAAACGATACTCTATCATCGGCGAAAGGGAGCTGATTACAAAAAACAAGGGGTTAAAGGACTATGTCCCCACCACAGCGGAAGCGAAGACCAATAAGGATCTAGCTACCCAGGCAGTGCTAAAAATTGTAGGGGGGACCCCTATTAACGTCTTATTAACCGGTAACACTGGATGCGGGAAGTCACATCTTAGCTTCGGCATTGCTAATAACGTGAACGAAATGAGCCGAAGAGATGGTCACGCGATGACAGTTGTATATTTCAACTACAAGAAAATCTACAACATGATTACCGCTTCTTTTAACGATAAGAGCTTAAAAGGACGCGACTATTTCTTGAAAATAGCCGAAAATGCACAATGCCTGGTACTGGATGATGTCGGATCAGAATTAATAAAAGATTCAGCATTTTCAAGCGAGTTGCTGACAGAGTTCTTAGACAGCCGAGAAGAGAAACATACCATTATTACCTCGAACTATAATTTTGATAGCTTGAAGCAGCTGTATGATGCGCGGTTCACGAGCCGTCTTTCTCGCTATCAATTTCCAATCACATTCGCCGAGACTGGAGATTATCGAGCCGGACAGATCGTGATGTAAAATTAAAGCGATATCTTCATTGAAGGGGGTGGTTAAAAATAGGCTGATGTCCTAAACCATCAAAAAATACAGAGAACGGAGGTGCATACAATGGAATTGGAAAAATTAGAGGTTAAGCTTGATATTGATCTATCAGGTATTGAGCAATCAATCAGTAAGGTTTTGCCGCAAATTAATGGACTTTTGAAAAAAGTCGAAAGCGCCACTGGTCAGAGTGGTAACAAGATCGAGCAAAATCTCGATATGAGCGATGCTACGAAAAAAGTAGAAAACATACTTGGTGACTTCATCAAGAAGTTTAGTCAACAGATGGACCGCATGGAAGAAATATCCAAAAGCAAGGCCGATGCAACATCCCGCAATCTAGAACAAGGGTTCAAGCAAACGCGTGTTAAAGCCAATAAGGAAATCGACTTGATGGTTAAGGATATTAACGCGAAAACAAGCGGAGCCAGAGCGGCGCAAAATAAGATAGCTCACTTAACAGCGCAACGGGCATCAGCAGTGAAATATGGCGATAACGGAGCTGTAGTTAAGTACGACGAACAGATAGCAAGTGCTGAGCAGAGAATGATGAGCTACCGGAACAAAGCTAGCGAAATGGCGCGAGCGATGAAGAAAGAATTTGATGCAGTGCCATCCAGCCTGAAGAACATTGCGGCTACAATGGAACAAAATGAGTCTCAAATCGAAACGATGCGCGCTAAAATCGCAAACATGCAGAGGCTTTATGAATCACAAAGGAAAATTACTGGTTCTTTTCAATCGGGCTTCAGCACAACCGATTCAGACAAATCATTAGATACGATGCAGAAGATTCAGAAGCAAACGGCTCAAATGAACAAACTGATTAGCTCTAACGATGCTCTTCAAAAAGCCTATGCGGATACAGAAGATAGAGTAAGATCACTAAGGCAGGCTCTTGGTCTTTTAGATAATGGACTAGCAAAATCATCCATCCAGACTGGGAATACAGCATTAGGGATACAAAATATCGCTGCTAAGTCTGATAAAGCCGGTAGTGTCTGGTCGAGATTCGGCGGATTGTTTAACCGCACATCAAATTTCATTGCACACGGTGCACGGAGAAACAGCTCGTTGATGGGAGGATTCTTCTCATTATTCAGTAAAGGATCCAATAACATCACCAAAAGAACAAATGGCATGAAAAGAAGTACAGGGTTATTTGGAAGTGCGATCTCTAGGCTGGCTACTCGTATTCTCATATACGGACTATTATACCGAGGGATTTTGGCACTGAGTAAAGGCATGCTGAGCGCACTAAAGACTAATGATCAATTTGCGTCTTCCTTGAATCAAATCCAAGTAAATCTCCTAACCGCTTTCTACCCTATATATCAGGCCGTACTACCCGCAATCAACGCGCTTATGAGCGCTTTGGCAAGGGCTACAGGCTATATTGCCTCCTTTATTGCCGGTATATTCGGTTCCACGTATGAAGCTGCTAAACAAGGGGCAAGTGGATTGTACGACAATGTGAAGGCGTTGGAAGAAACCGGATCGGGCGCGACGGAAGCAAAAGAAAAAATCAAAGAATTGCAGCGTGCCTTGATGGGCTTTGATGAAATCAACCGTATCGGTTTGGATGTGAATTCAGACAGCGACACAGGCGCGGGATCAGGCTCCGGAGCCGGCGCACCCGGCGTTAATTTCGATACTCCTGACTATTCAACACCGACATGGCTATCAAAATTTGCGGATAACGCCAGGAGCATCCTTTCACAATTATTTGAACCTGTTCAAGCAGCCTGGAACAAGCACGGGAAAACGGTTACAGATGCTTTTAAATATTCTTTAAGTGAGATTTGGGGATTATCTCAATCGATCGGATCAAGTTTCATGGATGTTTGGACAAACGGAACAGGCGAAGTTTTTATAGGAAACATCCTCTTATTGCTGTCGAACGTGCTTTATCTCATTGGAGATATAGCAAAAGCCTTTAAGGATGCATGGAACGATGAAGGTAGGGGCACTGCGTTAATTCAATCTGTTTTTGATAAGTGGAACTCGGTACTTGGATTGTTATACAAAGTTACTGATACCTTCAGGGATGCCTGGAATGATGGCACTGGTGAACGAATTGCCGGTAATATCTTAGAAATCTATACAAACTTAAACAAAGCTATCAGCGATATGGTAGATAATTTTGGTGAAGCTTGGGATGAAGCGGGTAACGGGGAACGCATATTTAAAAATATCTTAGGTTTTGCAGAAGACATCACAGAAAAGGCTAAAGAAATAACAGAAGCCACCAAAGAGTGGGCGGGAAATTTGGATTTTGGCCCGCTATTAGATTCGATTGCTGGAATGACGGGAAATTTAAGAAGTGCTTTGCAACCCATATTAGACGGTTTAGGTGGTCTATACGAGAATGTCCTACTTCCCATTTCCAAATGGGCTATAGAAGAAGGGGTTCCGGCTGCGTTTGATGCAATTTCCGAAGCTTTTCGTTTGTTAGGCAATGTTTTGGAAGCTGTAAAACCAGTTCTTGCTTGGTTATGGGAGAATTTCCTTGTTCCCCTAGGTGAGTGGGTCGGGGCAACTTTAGTTGGTGAGCTAGAATCCATCACAAGCACTTTAGGGTTCCTAGCAGATGCAGTAGAGAATCCTAAAAAAGCATTTGGAGAACTTAAAGACATTGTAGTAGAGAAAGCCCGTGAGATGTCGGAGAAAACAAAAAATTTCTTTGGAGATATTAGAGCAAATGCAAGTGATGTTTGGAATACCGTATCTAGCAAAGTAACAACAAAAGCAAACGAAGCAAAGACGAATGCTATCAACGCTTTTTCGAACATGAAAAGCAAGGTTGGCGAATATCTAAGCGTTATTCAATCAACTGCTAGCACAACTTTTGAAAAAGTGACCGGTTGGGCTTCGGGCTTAGGATCAAAAATTGCTGAAGGACTACGGAATGGCCTTGGGGCTGTAAAATCAGCCGCTAACTCCATCGCTAATGGCATTGTCGGTGTAATTGGGGGAGCGGTCAATGGCGTGATTGGCGGAGTCAACTGGGTGTTGGATAAGGTCGGTGCAGGAGGAAGTAAATTGTCCACTTGGGAAGTTCCTTATTTTTATGCAAAAGGAACGAATGCGCATCCAGGAGGTTTGGCAATGGTCAATGACGGTAGCGGTAAGAACTACCGCGAAGCTTTCCAACTTCCTGGTGGTCAAGTCGGCTTATTCCCGAACCAAAGAAATATGCTGGTCAATCTACCACGAGGCGCGAAAGTGCTGGACGGCGAAAGAACAAACAGCATGTACGGCGGCGTTCCTCGTTACGCGAACGGCATTGGCGATTGGTTTAGCAAAGCTTATAACGGAGCGAAAGAAATGGCCGGAACGGTCTGGGATTATCTATCGAACCCAAGCGAATTGCTGGATATCGCCATCAGCAAATTCGTTAACTTGTCAGATGCAGTAAACCCGGCTTTAGCCATCGCCAAGGGCGGGATTAGCACGGTAGCAGGAAGTGCGACAAACTTTATCAAAGGAATGCTTGAAAAAGGCTCAGAGTCACCTGTAGGAACCGGCGTGGAGCGATGGAGACCAACTGTTATCAGGGCGCTTTCCATGAACGGACTACCAACGACTGATGCTTATGTAAATGCTTGGTTGCGTCAAATTCAGTCTGAATCAGGCGGTAACGAAAAGGCTATCCAAGGAAATATAGGCGATATCAATAACAAGACGGGGGATTTGGCCAAAGGTTTGGTCCAAGTTATCGGAGCAACCTTCAATGCCTATAAATTCCCCGGCCACGACAACCGTTTAAACGGTCTGGACAGTTTGTTAGCTGGTATCAATTACGCCAAAAGTCGTTACGGAGCTACTGGCATGCTGGGTGTTATCGGCCACGGCCACGGATACGAAAATGGCGGCGTAGTGTCAAAAGAGGGCTACTACAGACTCGCAGAAGGAAACAAGAAGGAAATGGTCATCCCTCTTGAAAAACGCAACAGAGCGATTGAATTGCTTGAAATCGCAAAGGACTATTTAGGCGTCTCCGATACCAGTTCGTTGCAAATGCCTGATCTATTTTTAGAAACGCCTATGCAGCGATTGGATATGCCGATCTCTACGAGGGAAGCAGGCGGCGGGCTTACGGGTATGTCGGAATCGATTTCGAACGCAATAGCTATGTATGCTGCATCCGGAAACAAAGTGAGCGGACCGATGGAAGTCACGTTAGTAATGGATGGTCAGAAGATCGGAAAAATCGTAATCAATGAAATCAACGAGATTATCGATCGTACGGGAGCAATCCCTATAAATATCTAGGAGGGGTCCGAATGGATGAATTACTGTTAGTGGGTGGGCGTTACGTAAAGGCCCCCCAAGAGTTTAGCGTGGGATACCAAACGATCGATGCCGACACAAGCGGGAGAAATGCTAGTGGCACAATGGTACGGGATATCATATCGGAAAAAGTGAAATTAGAAATCAAGTGGGGTCCGCTGAGCGATGGAGAGATATTCGACGTCCTGAATGCGGTAGACCATGCCTTTTTTGAGGCATCTTACCCGAACCCAAAAACCGGCGGTATGGCCACAAAAACATTCTATGTAGGGGACCGGACGGCACCATTGTATTCGTGGAACGAAAAATTCGGCGCGATAAAATGGCAAGGTCTGTCTATGAATTTTATAGAGAAGTAGGTGAAAAATTTGCAAAACAACTCGGAAAGGTTCTCGGACGCATCGATGGATGATTGCTGTCTTGGAAATCTATGTAGCTGCGGTGAAGGGATTTGCTATCAAGCACAGCGTATACAAGAGAAAAATGGAGGTTTAGTTATGGAAGGCAATATCTTAACCGCAACCGAAGCGGCCGCCTTCTTGCGGATCTCGAAGAATAGCTTGTATGCCTATGCGAAGTCGAAAGATGAAGCGCTGCGAATACCAGGCGTGAAGATCGGTAAGAAATGGCGTTTTCACAAACAGGCGTTGGAGCAATGGGTGATAAAAGGGACGAAGATATGAAAAAGAGGAGGCTAATCTTATATTTTTATCTGACGTTTAACCTAGGGTGTTGCTGTGAGTACTGAATTTTTAAGCAGTATGATAAGCAAGGGAGTCGACAGATTTGAGCTTGATCTTTGTAATCAAAAATACCAATGTTCTAACTTTGGCCAGAAAAAATGCGGCAAGATAAATAATCCTAAATATAGAATGAGGAAAGGAGATAGATTTAATGACAGATGGATTGATCATCGGTGCATCCAATATAGTGGATCTGATATTTGAAAGTGTGTTCTCGGAAAAGCCTTTTAGCGCCACAGACGCGATAATTTATCCGGAAATAGATTCGATCATTAAAAAAATTGATGAACTTGGGTCTGTAATTCTGCCTAAACAAAGCAATTCAATTCTTTCTATCGGTGAGGAAATTTTAGAATCATATCAAAAGCTCCTCCTTGCTTTAAATAGAGAAATTGATGAAGCAGAAATTAAACAGCTATATTTATTACTGGATTTAAAGGCAGCCGCTTTAAACTCAGTAATTAAAAAAGCCATGAGTAATATTCTAGTGCGTAGCGTTGTTGAGTTTGTTAAACATTATGAGCTTTGCCTTGATAAAAATGCAAAAGAGCAAGTGCAACGTTATATAACGCAAATAGAAATGGATTTTGCACAACAAATTTCAGAAGAGCATTTAATGGATGTGTAGAAAGTAAATGGGGGTATATCCAAAAATGGATATACCCCTTCTTATTATTTGCAGGTAGCCGCTTGACGGCAACGTGAATATGTTTAAGGACGAAAGAATGTTCATATACTATTAATATATATTTGATATAATTTAGGAATAAGAAGTTGCTAAATATAAATAATGGAGGCGTCGAAAATGAAATTTTTATTTTTAATTATTAGTTCGGTTATGCTAGCATCCTGTAGCGCTGAGTATGATGCAGAAGAAGAGTCAAATTCTCCGGTGGTAGATCAAGTTATTACTCCTGATACAACGTTTACTGAGAATGTGTTAGAGAATGACCATTTTATTTTAGCGATTGAAAAAGTCGAAGTAATCCAAAGTCCAGCGGAAAGTAATCCAGGTCTATTTGTCACGTATAGGTTAACTAATAAGAGCGATTCGGAGGAACTGCTGCCCTTAGATACATTATTGTGGATTGAACTAGAGCAAAATAATGAAACATCCAGAGTGATTCTGGATTCAATGTACCATTTTTTGGATGCTTTTGGGGACGATACGGGGACTTATAACGAAATGGTGGATAAGAGTAATTCAAGGAACAATTATTTATTGCCTGGTAAAACAATCGAAGTGGTTGAAGCGTACACACTGAATAATAATGAATTCCCAGTTACCTTCAGAGGATTGGATTATGACACTTTTGAAGAAGTAGGAAGATATATTTTTAATATAGATGCAGAAGCGATTGCCACTGAAAAAGTTCCAGAGGTAGAAGTATATGAGATTGCTGAAGAGCCAGCTGAAAATACTGTAGTAGCTCTTGATAGTTCTGAAGCGGTAAATGCCCTTATTGATAATGGTTTTACTGTTTCTGAAACAGAACAGGGTATTACTGCAACGCCATTGTCTTCTGGTATATCTCAAGGGATATGGCTTGCTACTCAAAACAACGATGCGGACGCTTATCTTTCAAACGTAATTCATCCACTCTTTGCTGATACCAGCGCGCATATCGGAGGCAAGGTAGTTTATCTCTATTCTTATGAGGGCGATTTAATCTTATCAGCAGAAAACGGCGTTATTACCTACAGTATTGTTTATTGATGGAATACAGTGATAGAAACTTGTTAACGCGCTAAGAATAGACCATAAATAAGGAGAGATAAGAATGGAACTTATAGAGGTAAAAGCTAAATCTCAGCAATATGCGTTCACGAAAGACATCGGAGGAATATTTGGTTACAAAGATCCAGTGAAACTGCTTAAGAGTTTTAGAGATTACGCAGATAGCCATCCGAATGCTTTTCATCCGTATAAACCTTATGTTAAAAATCAAGGCATGGATACCCTGTACAGCATTATCTGCTTTGCTTATTACTTTGAAAATCGTGACTTATTAGAAGCGGGAACAAGAAGTATTACATTTAATAAAGAGTTACATCGCTTAAGAGAAGTCTATGATGCACCTGAAGAAAAAAGAATAATATAAAATTTTAGGTATAAGCGTTTGATTAAGTGATTGGATGTGCTGAAATTTCGGATCATTGGTATAAATTGTAATTAAAAGCTACGTACGAGTTCATCTCATTGGATAGGACCATGTAAGAATATGTAATTTCAATAAAAGCTATTCCGCCTTGAGCATCCGAGGTTTCCAAACGTAACGAAGTTATACGCGAAAGTCTATTAATGCAGCTGGATAACAGCTGATGCCCATGCCCGGGAGCTTGTGGGAAAACGTGGGATAAAAGAAGATGTAAAGCGCATAAAAACATTGATATACGGGATGCAACACTGCAACACGATGCAACACTTTTTGTTGCAACAAAAAAGTGATGCAACAAAAAGTGTTGCATCATTGACAGCAAACCATGGGATGGATAGTAATGATAATTACTTCACGGTCTATTGACTAGAATGTTGATGGCAAAGTGATTGATGCCATAACAGCACGGGATATGGATCATGAACCAGCGTGGATATTCAGATCATCAGCTATGGGATAGGGTGATGGATGAACATGACAAAAACGAATGGAAAGGGAAAAACGGCTAGTATTTTCGAAGAATGGCAGTATGAAAGCATGGCTAAAGAATACGGATTAAACGCGCGGCAAGAATTGTTCTGTATGTATTATCTTCGGTATCAGAACGCTTCAAAAGCGTATCGTTTGGCCTATGGTTGTAGCGCGCGAGTAGCTAACGTAAATGGAAGCAGGTTGCTGAAAAAACCGAAAATACAAGGTTTCTATCGGTGGTATCGAAACGTGGTGTGCATAGGCGCCGGTTTAAACGTAGAAAAAGCAGAACAGAATATAATCTTTCTTGATTCAATTTTTGCGACGAATCCATATCATTGGAACAAGCCGTATCAGCCATTTTAAATGCAACACAGGAATCCAACAATAAGATGGCGAGGGTGTCGGCTAAATACCGACCCCTTTTTTGTTGTCCCTAGCCGATCAGACTGACCCCGAAAACATAGCCTATACGCTTGGCTTTGCAAGAAGTTGCGAAAGGTGGCTTCATAAATATAAATGTGTAACAGCATGATAATATTCAAAAAAAGGTACATACGGACAAAGCGAACCCCCTTAAAAAAAGAACAGCACAACGGCTATGATGTTAACGTTTGTTAACATTAAAACTTTTTGTCATTTTAAATGACGGTAGCCGGCTGACCTAACGAAACGTTATGCCGCTATTGTCCGGAACAAGAGCAAAATTTTCGGCCGCTATCACTAAAAGTGACAGCGAAACAGATACGCTAGAGCACTTGTTTTGAAATCAATCAAATTGACAGCGAAAAGACGACGTCATTTTAAATGACGGTAGCTGGATAGGCTAGTGGGCTAAACCCATCCGCTATGGGTTTGAGCTATAGCGAAAGGCCATGCTATAAAGTGGCTCAAATTTACATTCGAAGCGATATTAATAATCGGTGATATAAATAGTCGTTCTAATGCCGATTCATTCAGACGGAACACAGCTCTTTCCTTGTGGTGGATTATAAGTGATTTCATATCCTCCGTTTTGTCGGGTATGCAGGGTTGCGGACAAAAGTGTCTGTCACTGAAAGGGTGCCTCGATTCAGGGCGACCTCATGCACCGAATCAGTGCAGAAGCTTCGACAAGGAAAAAGCTAAGTTCCCAAAATGGTTATTGAGGTATGCTCATAATCGAGCCGACCTTTGAAGACCTGCTCAGAATTGAGCAGATGTATATTCTAGATTTGGAAGAAAGGGAACTGGCTGAAAAGTCAGCCGATTGCCAAATGATAGCAAAACATGCGGGAAATATTTCCCACATCTAAAAACGTTCGATGGTCCGGACGAACAACAGGACCAGACAACAACGCGCTCAACCGAAAATCCGGCTGAGTTCACAACATGAGAATAGGTCTGCTCAAAATTGAGCCTACCTTACGAGGTGGCCGAGAATTCGGCAGCCTTAGGAAGATGTATCCAAAATTGGGCAGATCCTTCCGCGACCTAGCGAATCGCTACCCCAGGCCATTGAAGTAGATACCGTTAAAAATAACGAGATCTTAATACGGCCGAAAATCCGGCTGAACTAATGAGATACCCCCAAAATTGGGGAGATCTAAAGATTGGCCGAAAAGTCGGCCTATCTAATGGAATCGCGAAGCGCGACTGCATCCAGCAATCGGCGGACTTTTCCGCGCATTTAATAATAGCTTAACGCAAAATTGCGCTGAGGTGCGACAGCATCCATAAGAGAGCTGTTTTTTCAGCACGGGTCAAAATTAGATTGTCCTAAAGCCAAAAATGGATACAAGCTGACAGAACGATACGTTCGCTAGACTTCTATGAGTCCCTGAAATAAGGAGCCATGCAGTGATCAGGCTTGCACAGTTTTATGCCACCCCTGCAGTCGTTTAAAACGACGTCGTCTTTTGGCCAGAATTAACGAAGCCAGAAATGGATTGGTTCAGATCTCGCGGCGCAAAATTGCGCAGCGAGAATTCTACATTGGGTGGTCCTATGAGGCCCTAAAATGGGGTGACATCCACAAGTTGAGTCAGTGCTTTTCTTGGTCAGGGTGTCGGTGAAACACCGACCCCATAAGCAGCCGGATGACTCCTTAAAACAAGGACTCATAACGGGACCCTAAAACAGGGCCTAATAATAGCAATATCCAAAATTGGATAGTCCTTATCGAACGATTCGCTCACTCAGCAATGCAAAACATGCCTCCAATTATGGGGAGATGCGGAAAATTACACAGGCTTATAGATCGGTCGAAAAGCCGGCCAAACTTTCTGGCCAGAACCATCTCAAAATTGAGCCGGTATATTCGGCACTTTCGGCTGCCTTAAAAAGGGTGGCATATTTTTGTGCAACCCTAAAATAAAGATAGCGGTTTCAACTTGGTTGATATACAATAAGTAAAGGTTGATTTGGGCCCCCCGAGGCGAATCAGCCTATTTTTTTGAACATTTTTGCTTATTATGACACAAAAAGTACTATTTGTGATATATTATGGTCAGAGAGAGTGTTTCTATACTGGAAATAGAGAAGGTGGAATGTATGTCTACAAAGAGCTTTACCACAGATTTTAAGATCAACAAAAAAACAAGCTTTAAGTTAACTGATGCCCTGGACCATTCGAGACGTGTAGATTATCAAATTAAACAAAAAGTAGAAACCGTGACTGATAGAGATCGCATTCAAAAAATGATGTCATCGTTTATTGGAAAGTAGGTAAGGGATGACGTTAACAGTAATACCGATGAGTAATTTATTATCAATAAGTAGCGAAGAGGAGATAAATAAACTCCTCTTTTCTTTTTCGTGTAAGTCTATGTTAAAAGGTGCGAGTGATGTAGAGCATTTTTTACATAGTAAGTCTATTCAATTTGAAAATCTTGGCTTATCGAGGACTTATCTAGTAATGGCATCATATCAAAAAAAACCTTATTTAGCCGGGTATTTCGCTATTTCAAATAAACCATTAGTTATACCTAAAAAGCAATTCAACAGTATGAGTACTTCATTAAAGAAACGGTTAATGGGGCTAGGTTATAAAACTGAGATGGCTAACTATGAAATAAAGGGTATTTTACTTGGTCAACTTGGCAAAAACTATTCTGAGGAAGCGATTAAAGCCAAAGGAATAACCGGAGATGAGCTTATTGCTTTAGCTTATCAAAAGATTCGTGAGGCGTACATTTTGATTGGTGGGAGAATACTTTTTTTAGAGTGTGAGGATCACCCAAAATTAACAAATTTCTATTCTCGTAACGGTTTTTCAGAACTTGCAAATTATGAATCACCAAATAACCTATGCTTGTTCCTGAAGAATTTGAAGGATATATAGTTTTTACTACATCACAAAAAAAGCCACTCTCTTAATTTGAGGGCGGCTTTTTTTGTGCTCAGAATTACTAGAACGAGCTCAGACACGATCAAGTGATAATACTCTTCCCGGCTGCCTATGATAGGTGTAATTAAAATTACAAACCAAAATTGAAGGGAAGAGATAATTATGAAAATTTACCAATACAGAGACAGAGGGACTAATTATTATTTTACAACGGAGTTAAGCGAGTTTGATATGGTGATGAACCAAATGGTGCTAGTCAATTCACCCAACGCAGCCGATGGACATGAATGGTATTTGGCTGAAATTGAAGAGCCTCTAAGTCGTTTACTAAACATAATGCCAGGCACGAATAAAGAGTATAAAATGTATCAGCTTGTAGCATTTTTAGAGGCTATAGCAAAAGAAGATGGGCATGACCTGGGCTGGGAACATAAAAAAACTACCCCCTATCATCGAGAGTAGTTCCACCGCTGCCCACGCCACGTTCATTCCACGTCTATGTGCACGTCTATTTACTTGTAGTTGCATCGAATTGAATATCTTCAAAAATGCCGCTAAACCTTGATGGATAGCGGTTTTTTCAATCCGTTTGAATCAACTGAAATTGCTCTAAGGAGAATGGGGGATTCGAACCCCCGCGCGCCTTTCGACACCTAACGCATTTCGAGTGCGTCCTCTTCAGCCGGACTTGAGTAATTCTCCATAAAATATATTATAGCGCTTTTCAGCTGATCAGAAAAGAGGAATTTTAAAAAAAGTCACGAAAATGCAGAAAGCAAATAATGAGGAATCCAATTCAACAGACACGCGGTAAGAGAAAAGTGAAAGGTATTCTTCCTAGGGAGATTAAATTATGGTAATATGAAAACCTATGTACTCATTTTATTGTAATTTTTGCATACATCAGGAGGAATACGAATTGTATAAATTAATGAATCACTGGTACAAGCTGAGTCTTGTCAAACGTATCATCGCCGGTTTGGTCATCGGGATCATTCTTGCTGTCACTATACCGGACATAGCAAAACCGATCACAATTTTTGGTGCGTTGTTTGTCGGAGCTTTGAAGGCAATTGCACCCATCTTGGTATTTTTCTTGGTAGCATCTGCGATTTCGCAACATAAAAAAGGTCAACAGACGAACATGAAGTCTGTTATCGTGCTGTACCTTTTAGGAACGTTCTTGGCGGCACTCGTAGCGGTTGTCGCAAGCTTCCTCTTCCCGGTGACTTTGACATTGGGTTCCGGCGTCGAGGATGTCACTGCTCCAGGCGGTGTGGTGGAAGTCCTGAAGGCTTTGTTGTTGAACGTTGTGGATAATCCAATCAAGGCGCTTTTCAATGCCAACTACATCGGCATCTTGTCTTGGGCTCTCATGCTCGGTTTTACTTTGAAGAACGCTGCGGCTTCAACCAAGTTGATGCTGTCCAATGTTTCTGATGCATTGACGGAAATGGTCCGGATTGTCATTGCCTTCGCTCCGTTGGGAATCATGGGTCTTGTTTTCGATGTCATCGCTACAAGCGGAATCGGCGTATTACTGGGCTATGGCAAACTGCTTGCGGTGCTGATCGGCTGTATGCTGTTCGTCGCTTTGGTCGTCAACCCGATCATCGTCTACATCTATATCCGTTCCAATCCTTTCCCGCTCGTCTTCAGATGTTTGAGGGAAAGTGGCATCACTGCTTTCTTCACACGAAGTTCGGCTGCGAACATTCCTGTCAACATGACCCTTTGCGAGGACCTTGGATTGGACAGGGACACGTATTCGGTTTCCATTCCGCTTGGTGCAACGATCAATATGGCAGGTGCGGCGGTGACGATTTCCGTCCTAACCTTGGCAGCAGTCCACACCTTGGGTATCCCTGTTGATTTCGGTACTGCCCTCATCCTCAGTATCCTGGCAGCGATCAGTGCTTGTGGAGCATCGGGTGTTGCTGGTGGGTCACTGTTGCTTATCCCGTTAGCATCAAGTCTGTTCGGTATCCCGAACGATGTGGCTATGCAAATAGTCGGTGTCGGTTTTATCATCGGCGTCCTTCAAGATTCCTTTGAGACAGCTCTTAACTCATCGACTGATGTCCTTTTCACTGCGACAGCAGAATTTGCGGAGCGACGCAAGCAAGGCATCAAAATCTGATTCAAAACCGTAAAGCAAAAAAACCACTGATCCCTATGTCGGGTCAGTGGTTTTTTTGGATCTGTAGATTGATTACTCAACTTTCGCACACCGAAAAAGACCCTAAAGGCTTGATATATCAATAATTCTAGCTATACTATTATGCCGATAAACCGCTCGGGAACTGATTTTCAGGTTGATGAAATGCTCGTTTTAAGAAAGCAGGAAAGTTG